>FZPS01000166.1_pt31 | contig 10105 bp, 11 predicted proteins | sample 1817821 | NCBI WGS metagenome assembly FZPS01 (sample SAMEA104158645, study PRJEB21678) | metagenome | place: Germany | collected 2015-04-21 | reverse complement strand
TCTCGCATAAGCTCTTTGAATTTGTTCATATTCTCGTTGTAGAACTGTTCAAGATTAAACTGCAAGTTACCACCCCTCCATCAGCTATTCTGACATGAAAAAGCACCCCCAATAAAACCTCTTGGAGATTGCTTTTACTTAGTGCTTACAGCACTTCTTATTATCGTCTGCCTTATCAGCTGATGAAGCCTTGCACCTGCAATTACAGCTCTCAGGTTTTGCGACAACCTCTAAGTTCGGATGACCCGAATGTGTGAAGCAACACCCATTATGATGAGATGTACTGCAACCCTTGAATTGTAGTTTGTTCCCTCCGCAATTACACGCCATTTGCCTGCCCCCTCTCTTATGCTGATAAATACTTGGCGTCCAAAGTCACTTTTGCACTGGGCACATACCCGTTCTGCACCTTGAACTGATAAGTTAAATTACTTAAAGCTTTCTGCTTGCTTACGGCTCTCGTAGAAGCCCTAAAATTAGCGGTTACCAAGTTTCCAAAAATCCAAACTGGCCCATTATAGTTATATGTTTTCATATATCTTTGACCCCCTTTTATATTTTTACTTTCTTGTTTATAGTATACTTTACTTGTTATAAGTTGTCAATACTATTTTCACAAGAATTTCAAAGAATTTGTCGAAAGCTGTGGAATTATACGTAGAACTCTTGCATATCTTCCAGTCGTAAGTAAGCCAAATGCCCGCCGTAAGCAGCTCCACAATCCAGATTGATTTTGTCCTCGTACACTGGGTCATGCCAGATTTTTAGTTCGCCATGCAAATGCTCCACCTCATTCTTTTCTCTGGAATTAAAGATAATCAAGCACTGCCGATAAAATCACCTTAACTGTGTCGACTACTATCGAATTTCCCGCCATTTTGTAAAGATGTCCTTTGCTCATATCCTTGCCGCCATAGAACGTATTATTCAACGCAGCCTGAGCCTTGAAAAAGTCGTCATCTTTGAAGCCCATAACCCGCCAGCTCTCCAATGGCGTAAGCTTACGCACTGGGTACGGCGTAAGTGGCGTCGGCTCTACCAGATAAAGACCTGTGTAACTGCCTAATCCACCTCCTTGGGCGGTCTGACTGCACGCTATCCCCAGAGAACTGTAAACACGGTTGCCCTGCGGGTAGTTACGACTGAAATCCTTCCCATCATCCAGCCACTTCTTTTCACCTATCCCGCCTACGAATAAAAGGTCATTCGCAGGCTCTGCGTCAAGGAAAGTCATTCCCTCACAACGCTCCGGGTCAACATAGTACAAAATGTCGACCTCAGGTTCTAATAGGTCTTTCAGACGAAGCTCGCAGCCAAATGGAGGCGGGAATGTAAATAGCCCAAAGTCTACGTCCTTTCGTAAGCTTACGATGAAGACACGCTCCCTGTGCTGTGGTATGCCGTAGTCCTTGGAGTTTAAGACCCGCCAGTAGTTGTAGTAGCCTGCATCCGATAAAGCGTCCAGCATAGCTCGGAACTCACGCTTGAACTTCTTCTCAGTTAAGCCAACTACGTTCTCCATCAATGCCACTTTCGGCTTCTTTGCTTGTATGATTTTTAATGCGTCGAAAAATAGAACCCCACGGGTATCAAGAAAACCCTGCTGTTTACCCGCCTTTGAGAACGCCTGACAGGGCGGCGAATATACGAAAAGGTCTATGTCGGATAAAAGGTCTGGATTGGCTTCGGTTATATCTTTACGGTTCAAAGAAGCTGGTGTGCCGTGGATTGCACTGTACGCTACGGAAGCGTAAGGGTCTACCTCAAAGAACCACTGTAACTCATGCGGAATTGATAGGTCGGTCAGTGCCTTTTCCCATGCTCCAATGCCTGAAAATGCACTGCCAATAGTTATTGTCATTAGATTGAGAACCCTCCTTCTGTTAGTAGTTATAAATAGTTGTCGAGGGCCTAGGGGTAAAGAAAAGCCCACGGGGAGTGTTTTCCTGTGGGCTTTTATGCCTACCTACTCATCATCATCTTCAGTTAGATACTCAGGTAGGTAGTCACTTAGCGCCTTACGCTGTGCTTCAAGAGTATCTATGTCGTCTACGGCTGTACGTGGCATAAGCTGTCCGTCCTTAACATAGACTACCACTTCCTTTTCGTCTATAGAGTCAATCTGGTATGGTGTATTGATTAAAAACTTCTCAATAGGTACGCCATATTCCTTAGAAGCCCTCTGTATGGAAATACACTTAATGTCACTCATATAATCACATCCTTTCTTGTTTAAGTGCGTCCCCCAAGATATATTTAACTGTAAGTAACACTTAAAAACCTCATCTTAATGCACTTATATACAGCGAAGCCATTCGGACAGTGTTCTCTACCGTAGTAGCTCTGTAGTTACGCCTCTCAGTCCTATGTGTTTGATATTGCCCTGTCGTCTGCAACTGCATATGTTGCTTTACCAGAGGTATCTTTACACTCGACTCTACAACAACTGAAAAGTTACCTGCCAGTCGGCTTGCCTGCATTGGATGGACTAAAATGTAAGCGTAGCTATTGTTAAAGCGACACACAATTAAGCTCATTCCACGACGTCTGCTCTCATGTATAGCTGCATTTAAGTTCACTCTACTAGCAATTTTCGTAAGATATAATTGCATTTAATATCAGTCCTTTCTATACAAGTATGTCGCTGTCCCTGCGTTCCACAGCTTTAATACCTCACCTGTTTTGTACTTCTCAGTTATTTCTTTATGCCTCTTAGGCTCTCGATTCTTCACTTCACCCGTCTTTACCCAGTAGTTTTTAAAGCTTACCTGCTCGGACTTGAGCTCCCAACGAGGGTCGTTCTTTAAACTCCTGCCGTCGAAGTAGTTATAGTCTATATAGTAGACTAACTCCCTAACATCATGCTCTTTACTATTGAACAGAGCGAATAAAAGCTTTGAAGAACCTCCTACGACTGTGTGATTAAGCAGCGACGCCCCTCTAATGACCTCGTACTGGTATTTTCGGCTCATATGACTACCCTTACCTATGTTGTATGCCATAACTACTTGGTTGGTGTCTGGGTCTACTAGGCATATTGAGAACTCTCCTCCACGGAAACCTTGTATGTTGTTAGTGTCATAGAACTCTCGCATTGAACTTGACGGTCTATACTCTACTTTTAACTTTCTTGCGTAAATACGCTTTGATAAGCCTAAGGCTGAACGGATTATAGACTCTAAGATAGGACGCTTCCTGTCGTCGTACCACTCATGCTCCCATACATGGATTAGTCGTACATTGTTTTCTCTACATAACTTTGACTTATCGAAATGATAGTACTCACCTTTACCTGCTTGCTCACTGTGCCAGTAAGTGCCGTTGACTTCTATTGCAAGACTGTGTTCTGGGATAAAGAAATCTAACTCCATTCTGTTCCCATTGCCGTTTAATAAAAATTCAGGTTTAGTCTCCTCCAGTAAGTTTCCTGTATATACTGAACGAATAAATCTTCCTACGTCCTCCTGTAAGGCTCTAAATTCAGAAGATAGACCTTCTAGGCTTAGCTCACGACATATCTTATTTAAGGATAGTTGCTTGTAGCCTGACAATGCTGCTAAGTCTCTACGATAACACTTGCCGTACTTTTCAGTTACCTCTGCGATAAGAGTGTCCCACATATCTTTTTCTCTTGAGTTTAAGCGTAAATACTTAACAGCTTCATACGCACCCATTTGAGCCAACTCCCCGATAAACCCTCCCGTATATGTGTCTAGAGTTTGCTGTATGCTCTGGTATTCTTCTTCGGTTAATGTATCATTCTCGGAAAAATAACTCGAAGTAGCTTTGGATAGACGCTTACGGTGTTCTTCGTCAAGCATAAGTAGCTTAACCGATTCGGATATTTTAGCTCTCACTTCGGGTCTGGTTACATTATCTCGATTTACCTTAGTCATTCTTGCCCTGTACTCTGGGTCTTGCCACATTGCTAGTCTAGTTTTAGAAGCCTTGACTCTTGACGGTGAGCCTTCTGCCCATCGTTCCTCATTTATTTTAGCCTGAAGCTTTCTAAACTCTGGGTCTTCCCACTGTTTTAGTGAAGTCTGGCGTGCCTGTTCTCGTTTAGCTGGGTCTGAAAACTGCTTTATAGCACTCTTACGCATATGCTCTCTGAACTCGTCAGACCTTACTGTTTTAAGGCGTTTAGCCTGTATGTCAGGGTCTTTGTGTATAGACTTCATACGCTTGCGTGCATTGACTTTCACTGGGTGGTCGTCGGGCATATTAGCGTAAGTCTCCTGTACTGACGCTTTTCTTTTCGCTTTAGCCTCTGGCGATACAGAAGCACATCTCTGACATCTCCATATATGATTAGGGTTTCTAAGATAAATCCTGTGAGACTCTGTTTTCAGGGTAACTTTCTCACCACAAACCACGCAGATAAAACTCACGCCGTTTTCTCGACAATCATTACAATAATTAACCCTAGATACTTTAGATTCAAACTTTGTAGAGCATCCTTTGCACTCATGTATCATTTTCTCCAACACCTCGTTCGGTATAATTATCTTATACTTCCCAAAGGCCTATAAAAATGCGTGTGGGTCAACCTCAAAGAACCACTGCATTTCGTGCGGAATTGATAGGTCTTTTAGTGTAAATATATTATTCCCGCTTATCTGGAATTCCGTACTTACGCCAGCTATCTTTTCTTATAGACTGTTTAATCGAATCATAGCTGTAATCTATAAATCCTAAAACAGCCCCAGCAACCGCACCTGAGGCGTGTCCTATTACACTGACGCCGCTAATGATAAAATTACCTGCTATAATCCACAATAAGAAAGGGCGTAACACGTTAAAATCAATCTTACGCTGTAATATAAGCCGTGCAAGCAGATAAAACTCTATACCGTAAAGTGCTCCGCTCGCACCTACTGTGATTACGTTCGGCTCCTCAATAAACAAAATTCCCAAAGATGAAATAAACCCTGCCAGAAAGAACACTTTCAGGAATCTGCCACCACCAAACTCATCAGCCAAAAATACACCGAACATTATCAAAACATACAAATTGCACACTAAATGAATTATACCTAAGTGTATGAACATCGCAGTTATTAAGCGTCCGTACTGCCCTGCAAATACGGCAGGAGAATAAAGTCCACCACTGCTTATCTGCTTTTCTATGCCCGTAATACACCCCAGAATATACGCAACTACGCACACCCCTGCCACTGCGTACACTGGATACCTTTGCTTTTGGCCCAAATAATGCACCTCCCCTTTTAGAAAAAGCCCCGCAGATAAAACCTATCTGCGGAGCTTATGTGTTATCGTTTATTCTTTGCTTCCTCAACGTCTACACCAGTTGCGAACAGCTTGGATTTCGCAATAGCTGGCGGTAGAAACGCTTTAACAACGGCTTTCTTTCCGTTATCAAGGATTACACAGAACGCCTTGTTATAGTTGAAGCCATTAGTATCCCCGGTCGCCTTGGCTATCTGGTTCAGGATACCTTTACACTCCTTCAAGTCGAATAAATCACAGAACTTCTCTCGAACTCCCTTGTCACGGATTTTCCCGATTGCATAGTTCTGTATATTCTGACGCAGACGAGCGTTAAGTACCTTGGACTGGTCGAGGATTGAGGAAAGGTCGTTAGTAATAACAAATACACACTCGCCCCTTTTTCTTCCTCCCGTGATTGAATTCGCAAGGATTTCTTCTGCACCCTTAATATCTCCCCAACGCTGGAACTCCTCATATACCACAGCGTGGAATGTTTTAAGCACTGACTTCGCATAGTTGGACTTCGCAGTATTGATATAAGCAACACCAAGCTGACGAAGTGCGATGATGTCCTTATCCTGAGTACTCATTGCCTGACCTTTCGCACCAAAGGAGAACACTGTAAGCTTCGCCCGATAAAGAGCCTCTGCTGACAACGGCTTAGCAAATGAACCGTAACGAGCTTCGCCCTCCTCAAAGTAAATACTGGCTGATTCCATGATACGCAATGCAGCGTTCTGCTTAGCACCGCCATCGTCCAAGCCAGAGAACTCCCTACGCACAACCATTGTCTTCACTTCATCGTACACGTCTTTGATAGTAATACCCGCAAGTCTGGAATTCTTCCAAGTTGCCGGGTCGTCTGTCAAACCAATAGAGTCAAACACACGGCTGATTGCCTCAGATACAACTCTACGCTCCAAGTCAGTCATTACGCCATCGGCTCCTGCTACGATAATGTTGAACATCGCAAGGGTAAAGTTGATTGAGTTTTCTTTAAGGTCACAGTCTATATCAGGGTCACCTACAAGGTCCGGGAACTGCATTGGGTCGAAATACTCACTACCGCCCTTACCAAAGGAAATCAGTACAGCGTCGTCTGGATTGCCCTCAGCAATGTAACGGTATAGGTTAGTGTATTCATCACCCTCGTAGTCAAGAATACTTACGCAGAACCCTTCGGCCAATAAATAGGTCACAAGCGTCTTAACGTAGTAAGACTTACCACCACCTGATTCCGCACATATCAGCATATTCTCAGCTTTCGCCGGGTCTTCCTTGAACTTACGAAGCACTGGAACTCTCGCCAGTACGTCAACTCCCAAGGACACACCATTATAGCCTACAACACCCTGTCTGAAAGGTGTCAGATGTGCAAGAATATCGTCGGTTACTATCTTTCTGGATGTACGCTTATCTATCATCGGATTGTAAGCAAGAGAAGTCGGTGCAAGAGTACGAAGCCACTCTACCAGATTGACTTTTAGCTCACGTATCTTGATTTCTTCCGCAGCACAATAGGTCTTAATGTTTGCTATCGCATCCTCAAGGTCTGATAGCCCTGCGTCGGTACGCTCACCGCTCACAGTCATAAGTACGAACATCTTAGCAAAGGAACGTCTGTGGTCCAGCTCGGATTCGTTCAAGAACTTGGTAGAGCGTACAATACGCTCCTTACGCAACTGTTCTTCCCTGTTATCACGGTACTGGAACGCTGACGTATCGGTCTGATTTGCCGTAAAATCTGCCCATATTTTCAACCTGTTACGCATTGTTGGACTGGACCAGTCAACTGAGTGAGGTTGAATATATTGAGTGAAGTCTATACGTACTCGACCGACAGAACAAAGCCTCCTAATTTCATCAAATAAAGCAGGAGGGACCCAATCCCCATATTTGCTTATGATGTAATATTTGAATACACGTGATGCAGACGCCACTGAACTAAACCCAATGTGTATTTGCTGGGTAGTCAAAGGCTCCTCTGGCTCTACTATCGTACCCTTAGCCACGAGGTTGGCGAGTATCCCGTCGTACATCCGCAGTTTATCTTTTAACGTGGTAAACATTGGCATCTTCACGGATAAAACTCCCTCCTTGAATGTAACTATAGATTTTAGGAGGGATAGGCCTGCCATGTAAAAAGGACACCCGCAAAAATTTGCAAGTGTCCTCAATGAACGCCTGATATTACTTGATTTTTGAAGCCTTAACCTCAATCTGCTCACCCATCGGCGTGAACAGCAGCTCCATGTTAGCCACCGCAGGAGTTACGTAGATTTCGTCTACGCCTGCCAACTTGAACACGATATAACTGTCTCCCTTGACATTGATAAGGTTTCTGTCGGATAAAACTCCACTGACTTCCTGCAGGTCGGTAAATAGCCCTGAGCTTGGTGCTGGTGCTTCTGCCATAGGTCTTTCCTCCACATACTCTGTGCCTTTGACCCTGCTCAGATACTTATTCTTAACCGTATTCAGGTCAGTGTCCACGACAACATTTCTGTAATCCTCAACCTGTATCATAGCGTACATCTTCACAAGCTCGTTCTTATCCTTCAAGGAAAGCACGTAAGTCGGTGTACCCTCAATATTCAGCAACAGCGGGAACGTAGCTGTGTAGCCCAAGTGCTGTACTTCTCCTTCCGCAGCTTCCATTGCCGAGTATTCCTCTGCTCCTGATACTGGGAAGTAGTGAGTTTCCATTGTTCTCTTATTGGTTAGAATAAATGCAATATTACTTTCGTCGGCCATAGATACACTGGTTATACCTGTGTAAATCCAGTTGTCCTCGCCAATCGGCAAGTAGTTATAGCCGTCCGTAGTCATTGTCATACCAGTCTTTGAGAATAAAGTGTTCCAGAACCCGTTGGATAACTCGCCCTTGTAGTCGTACATCGTCATAATATAGTCTGAAGGGTACACATTGTCAATCCACTCAGGTATATCTGTCACCTTATTATATCTCGTATGCTCGCCTGTGTGAGCATTTACTACGATTGCCCCGTTAATTAGCCTGCCGCCGTATAAGCCTACGATACGCTCGTATGTAGGGGCTACCCAATAAATCTGTCCGTCATCGCCAAGCTCAGCAGTCGGCTCCATAAACTGCACGGACTTGTAATTCATTCTGATGTATCTTGTTATGTTCTTTCCAAAGTACATCCTTGCCGAATATACTATAGGTTTCTCGGTACGCACCAATTCAGCTTTATGGGTCTGCATATCCACCAAGATATAGCCCGGCGTTGTTCTGTTTCTGCACCAGCTCCAAAAACTTGTGTGTTCAAGCACGGAAAGTCTTACAGGCTTCCCTTTATAGATTATCTGCTCTGAATCAACAATCTTATACTGCGATACGTAGTCAGTCAGCTCACCAAACTTTCTTTTCGCTATGTTGTCAGAGCTTGCCTTGTCCAGAAGCGGTATGTTATCAATACTGCCCTCAAACTCGGCAAATTCTTTCTCTGTGTAGATGAATTGTGAAGAATATGCCCTTGCATTAAACAGTGTAGAATTCGCCACACTGACGATAATCACAAAGATTACCGCAATTCCTATGCTAATAAAAAATGCCTTGGATATTTTGCCCCAGCCGCTCAGTCTTCCAAAGCCTATAATCAGCAACCAGATAACAGCCGAGAAGACCGCCACGGTAAAGAGCGGATTTCTCAGCGTAAGAGCTATCGCCCCAAAGTAAAATAATAGCCCAAATACTGCACCATCCAGTGCTCCTATAACTACGATAGGAGCAAATCTACTCTTTAAAAATTTACGCACTTTCTTATAACCCCCTTTAATTGGTTTATCACTGAAAAAGATGAGCAGTTAAGTCTGCTCCCCTCTTTAGCTTCGCTTAACTTGCCACACTACTTCACACCCGTACTGTTATAGCCACCTTCGCCTCGTGCAGTTTCCGATAAAGCGTCCTGCTCTACAAGGACGACTTCTTCGGCTCTGATAAAAATGCACTGAGCTACCCTGTCGTAGGGTTCTACGGTGAACGCCTTTCCAGTTACGCCTGTGTTGTAAAGCAACGCCCCAACTTCGCCCCGGAAGTCAGAATCAATTACGCCTACGCTATTAAGAAGTTGTATCCCGTGGTTCTTAGCCAACCCGCTACGCCCAAATAAAAACATCCCAAGGTTCGGGTCGCCTAAATCAGACTTAACCCCAAGCGGTATTAAGACCATTTCATGCGGCTGTACCGTGACGGGAGCGGGTATATTAGCCCGCATATCCCATCCGATACTGCCATCTGTTGCACGGGTGATACGACACTTCTCGTTAACATACTGCACATTTACAGGTGTCGCCAAGCCCTGCTCCTCCTCTTATTCGTCAATATAGTCTCTGCTGGTGTCGATGGTGATTGTGTTTGTCTTACCATCCCAGAACACACCAATGTTGAACGCTTTGGCTATATCCCTGAGCTTGAAGTAGTTGTTGCCGTTGATAGTATAAGCTGTAAGGGATATTTCCTTGCCGTCCTTGTAAATCTTTGAGGTTGTAGGGTTAGCAACCTTTGCCTTGCCATCACCCTTAGCCAACTCTCCACCAACAGGAGTGTAAGGTGTGTTGGATATGAGGTTGATGGCATTGTTCTTGCTATCCCACTTTACCTCGAAGTTCTTCTCTGTTTTGTTCACGGCCTGCGCGAAGTCACGAAGTTTGAAATAGTTGTTGCCGTTGATAGTGTATGCCTCGAAAGTCACTGCCTTGCCGTTTACAAGGACTTTAGAAGAAGTAGGGTTGGCGGTAATGACCTTCTCCCAACCCGCATAAAGAGTAGTGTTTCTTCTCACGATATTGGTGTTGAAATCCCAAGGCTCTGTGCAGTCCTTATCAAGATACCATCCAGTAAACTTATAGC
>FZPS01000060.1_pt247 | contig 10105 bp, 8 predicted proteins | sample 1817821 | NCBI WGS metagenome assembly FZPS01 (sample SAMEA104158645, study PRJEB21678) | metagenome | place: Germany | collected 2015-04-21 | reverse complement strand
GCTTCATTTAGTTACATACAATTAAAAGATTGAAATATTTGTTGTTAAATTTTTCCATATATGTTAGACGCTTTTATCTGCAACTTGCAATAAAAAATGACGATTTTCATCGTCATTTTTCGCTGATTTAAGATTTTTGAGAACAGTCCTTTATTATGTCCGCCGAGAAACGTCTCCTATGGTCATTAGTTTGTGATATTGTAGAGCATGTAGACTACTTCTGCTCTGGTGATTTTATTATTCATATTATATACGCTGTTGGAGATTACTTTCTTATCATAAAGCATATCATAGGCTGTATCAACCCATTTGTAGTTCCAATAAGGGAGCAGCCTCCTCATGATGGTTTCAACTTCGGTATAGCTGATTTGATTATTTGGTTTAAAAGTACCGTCTCCATATCCATATATATATTTTTGACCGGTAGCATAGTTTATTACATTTGCGTAGTTTCCAAAGGTATTGGCGTCCTTAAAGGAAGTTGTGCCGCCTCTGTAATAGGATGTATTCCAATTGTAAACCCTGCTTAGGAGGGTAAGGAATTCAGCTCTGGTAATGTTATTATCCGGCTTGAATGTATTATCAGCATAGCCACTTATTATACCACGTCTCACATAAGCATCTATTTCATCGGTTGCCCAGTGTCCCCTTGCATCGCGGAATAATTTGACTTTGGTATCTGCAAATGCACTAAAAGTTGTTCCGCTTGAGCCTAAGGTGGAAGGTTTGATTTTAGCACTCATCATGCCGTCTGTTACTACCGTGGGTACATATAACCATTGACTGCCGCTTTTTCTGTATATACCTCCCTGAGCCTTATCTCCATAGTATTCAAAGGCTATCTCTATATATTTACTATCATCAACATTTCCTGATGAATTGGATATTTTTATTTCATAGCTGTCAGATGCTTTGATTAAACCGCCGGACATTTTTATTCCTGCATCGTAGATGGTGGTGATAGTGCAGTTTACATCATGATAATATATTCCGGCAGGAATATTTATGGCAAACCTGTCGTCCGCCGTTGTTATCAGGAGTCCTGATATGGGAACGAGCTCGGATGTTACTTTCCTTGCCGCATTGTTCATATTTGCTTCTCTGTATGCTTGATTATATGCTTCTTCGTAGGCTCTTAAAAATCCGGCTATAAAACCTTCTTCATATTGCTCACTGTCATTATCAAGTGAATACATGTCTATGATTTCTGATTCTGTCGGCATATCCCTGTTAACATACGAGTCATTGCCCTCGTAAAAGTCTTTGGCCCCGTAGGCAGCTCCAATAGCCCAACCGGCATCTTCACCGTTTATAACCCCCTGCTCCAGGGTAATTTTAGCAGGCTCAAACATTTCCTTTTCATATGCTTCATTGTAGGCTGCTTCAAAAGCATCGTTGAATGCAGAAACAAATGAGTTTATATAAGCAGTTTTTTGCCTGTCCAGGTTATACATTTTTCTCAGGGAGTCTCTACCCGGAAGTGCCTTTTTCCAATCAGGCTTTTTGCCATCTTGATGGTCTCTGGCACCATATATTTCGCCCAGCATCTTACCTAATTCTTCTGCATAATCTATAGATGTCTCTTCATCTGAATCATATGAATAACCATCATTAAACCCTTCAATGAAGCCCCTTTTAAAGTCACTCTCCTCATAATCATCTCCCAATTCTTTTTTGATATCGCGATGTTTACGAGAGTCTTTATAAGTGTTGCTGTAGACTAGGCTTCCCGACGTCAGGCGGCCGTCGTATTCATAGGCATAATCATAACCTGCATCATACCCGGCATCATAGCTGTCGGTATTAGCGGCTAAAACCTTAACCTGGCTAAAAAGCATTATTACAACCAACAATACTGATAAAATTCTATTAATAATTTTCATGCTTACCTCCTTACAAGGACCAAAACTTTTCCTACCGGCAGCATATCTCCTGCAGTCAAGCTGTTATTCTTCATAATTTCATTTACATAAGCTGTTGTGCCGTATATCTTTCTCGAAATATCAGATATGGTGTCACCCACTTTAACAACATAGAAATCATAGATTGGCTGATTATTTGCCGCCGAATCCTGGTTAACGGGATAGAAGGCCTGGAGCTTGTCTATTATAAATACTCCTATATCGTCTCTGTTAAAGGGCATTTCAAAGTATATATGAGTAAGTTTCAAGGGATACAGGTTCAATTCCTGGGGCGGAGCCGCTTCAACCTCGGACCAGCCTAACCATGATATACCCTTGGTTACTTCAACATCTATGTTTTGCCCGTCCTGGGTCCTGAACCTTAAGCCCAAGGTTCCCGGAGAATAACCGAAAGCATTAACCCACATGCTTATATTCTGGGGAGGATAATTAAATATGATGTCGGTGCCTAAATCTATATAAGCCCTGTTCTCCTTACCGATGGCAAAGATATTGTATTCAAATCTCAATGAATATTTTCCTGACTTCTTAATGGTTGAAGGCTCTACATTGCCCTTTATGTTATCATTAGACGGCACAAAGCTGTAGTTTCTGACCTCAAAATCGTGAAGCATGAAGACCTTAGAAAAGTCTCTTTCATCTATAGCGCCAGAGCCTCCTCCGGGTCTGCTGCCTATAGCCCCTCCGCTCTCAACATATCCCTCGTAGGAAGCAAACAAGGAGCCTTGACTCGAGCCTTCTACGGTCTCAACAGGTATTGCATCGGGGTCGGTTTCCGCAATTCCTTCAAGACTGTATATCTTGAGTGACATGTTTCCGGATATCTCCGAATCCGTTCCCCTCTCCATCAGCAGGTTGTCAACTACTATCCTTCTGGGGCTTGAGCTTAGTGCCTTGACAATTTCAATCGTACCATCATAGGTGCCGTTGTAGGGAACAGAGATGTTCATTTTTTTAACACCCATTTCTCCAATTACTTCTTCTTCCGGAGCATTGAAGCTTAACTGGCTTATGGCTACCCTCTCATCTTTAATCAAATCATTCAAGAGATATAATATCTGAGCCTGGTCCAAAACCGGAAAATAATGCTTCAGAATTTCGTCCCTCTCCCTATGGAGCATTTCCCATTCTTTTTTTATGTTGTCTTCATTCTTCATTGTATTCTGCATATCGGCAATTTGACTGTCAAGCTCCGCAATTTCAACTTCCAGGTCGTGAATCTTTACAGATTGGGGAGTGAGTAAGAAGCGGTTTGAAAAATAAACAATCAATGCAATTACCAATAAAGAAAGGAGAGTCTTTTCACTTTTGGTAAGGGGTCTCAGATTAACTTTACTACTGTTCAGCTTCTTCATCATCTATATTCACATCCTTAAAAGTAGTATTAAGTACAAAGTTATAATTGCCGTCCAAATTATCTATATTTGATATAAATACGGATTCAACATCATTGATATTTGAGATGCTTTTGCTGAACTTTGCTATTGAATCGGTATCCTTAGCAACACCGGAAATTTCTATTTCCCTGCCGTTTGCATTAAAGTTGGTTAAAAACAAATCCTCCGGCATCCTGGATTTAATTTCATATATCAAATTTTCACTGATTCTATTGGTTTTGGCAATACTCTTGTCCATCTTGACAATGTTTTCCATCTCTTCTTTAAAGACAGCCATCTGGTTTTCCAACTCTTTTATTTCCTTGTACTTTTCAAGCCTTTTAGGTTCTTCCGCAACTTGACGCCTGCTTAATGCTTGAGCTTGAAGGGTATTTATCTGAATCTGATTGTAAACTCCCAATGCTGCAATTCCGATAATACACAGTCCCAATATTATATATAAAAGGACATTTCTGTCAAACTTAAGTTCCCGTCTATCCACATAGGGTTCAAAAAAATTAAGATCTACCATCACTTCACCCCGTTCACTCTTATTAGGCCACCTATGGCATTAGCGTACTGTGCCAGGTCTCCGTTGAATTTTACTTTATCTAAAGCATTCAGTTTAACACATGGGATGCCGAAATAATTTCCTATGAGACTTTCAATGCCCTCAATATTGGAATAGTTGCCGTAAAGTAAAATTAAGTCAATATCATTTTCCGATTCTCTTGAACTGTAGTACCTGAATACTATATCAATTCCGTCAAGTATTACTCCAAGATTTCTCTTTATTCCGGAAACTATCGCATTATCCGTCTCATCATGGCCACCTGCCACATCGGGTTCAGAACCTTCGTCAGAAGTTAAAGCCGCATCCTCATAAACAATCGGTTTTATCTCTTCCCTTACAACACGTGATATACTCATCATCCCTTTTTCAATTATGTTAAGAGCAGTGCTCTCATGCTCCAAATCCACGCAAGCAATGGTCATATTGTGATCGTATACCTCGTTTATATTGTCATTGAACCTTATTAACTTGGTTATAGCATTGCCTGCATAATCCAGTACCATAGGTTTCAGCCCTATATTCTGCAATATATTAAAATGGGGCTCAATAATATTCTTTGGTACTCCTATCAGCATTACATTTTGTTTTTCGGCGCCATCTTCTTCGACAACATCCAAAGGCATATATTGAACAACATAACCCTGGGGATCCACAGGCAGGTAATCAGCCAGCTGGTAGTTTATGATTGCACCTATCTGGTTTGCTCCTACCTTTGGTATCCTTATTTCTCTGATAATAATATTGGATGAATTTATTACACCGTAAACTTCTCCTCTAGAAGCTTTGTTTTCTGAAAGCCCTTTTTCCAATTCATATAAGTATTTGTTGGTATCCTTAATTACCCCGTCCTCATATAAATCTTCGGGAATCGGTATAGAAAAGCACTTGTCAATAATAATATTCTTCTTTTGATACCTTCCTACAACTACCTTCACCTGGTCTGAACAGAATTCCATGGATATGGTTGTTTTCTTATTGAATAAACCCAAAGTCATCACCCCTTATAATAATAGATTTAAATATAAATACATAATATCCTTTCCCCATATAACCGTCAGAAAAAATCCTAAAACAATAAATGGTCCGAAGGGAATAGGGTCCTTCCGCTTTTTAATCTTTGCAGCAAGTAAAAACAATGAAATAATTGCACCTGTAATAAATGACAAAAATATACTCAATAATACATATTCTATACCCAAAACAAATCCTAAAGCACCCATGAGGGTTATATCTCCTCCCCCCATTCCGCCCCCGGTTATGAAAGCAATGGCTGCAAACAAACCTCCGGCAATCAATAATCCCAATATGCTGCTGGTAAGTTGGGGAGATATGTCATACAAGAAATAATTCATAGTTTTTTGTATTACGGATAATGATAGCACACTAACAACTAAGCTGTCGGGGATAATCATTTCTTTTAAATCTATTAATGCTATAGACAAAAGCACTGATAAAATCAAGGAGTAAAATATAAAGTCCGTCCCGAAGCCGAACCTGCCATATATAATAATATAAAGCAGAGAATTTGACGCTTCCACTAAGGAGTACTGAAAGGAAATACTTGTCCCGCAATACCTGCACTTACCTCTCAACACCAAATATGAAAACAAGGGTATATTATCATACCATTTAAGGGGGTGGCCGCATGCCGGGCAATGGGAGCCCGGCCATGCAATGCTTTCACCCCTTGGTATGCGATATATCAATACATTTAGGAAAGAACCTATTATGAGTCCATATAGAAAGATTAAAAATGTCATTGGTTCCTCCTGTAATAATTCACTCATTGAGTATAATGGAAATTGTAGAATACTTTCTGCTTAAATAGTCCAATACCTTTGAATTATCTTCATCGCTTAAGCTTCCTGAATAAATGATCAGCTCGGCTATGTCAGTTTTTGAATCACCTATCCTGAAACCATTGCCATCTAATGTAAGATTTGAGCGAATTATGGACCATTCATATGAACCTTCTACCACAGGTAATTCAATTGATAGAGCATTTGCTCCATTTACAAGATATGCAGATGCATCATCACTTCTGTTTCTCAAGGCTGCATAAACCGTAACTTGTCCTCCTGAACTCCCTTGATTAATCTGAACATATTTACCGGAATCAAATTTGACATATTGGCCTGAAAACGGATCATCTACATCAGTCCTGTAAACAAAAGGCCTAAAAGTATAATTATTTGGGGACACAGCACTTTCACTTGGAGCACTAAGTCCATGAATGCTGGAAATATCATACCATACCTTTAACAAATATTCTGTTCCCGACAAAAGAGCTTCCGTTGTATCTGATAAAACGTCAATATATGAAGCATCTAAATGGGTAATCAGATTATCCGTAACAGGCAGTCCTGATATATATATAGGCTTACTTGACAACCTCACCCCTAATTTTCCTGATTTTGCAGCAGGTATTACGGAAAACACAAGATGTCTTCCTCCAATGTCCTCTAAATAAGGAAAAGTGGTTTCAGAGGATCCGAATTTATAAATGGTTTCATTTGAAAAAATTGCATAATCCCTTGGAAATAAAGGATAATAATGACCTTCATCATCATTTAACACGGCACTTTGATTTTTAGGCAAAGGAATATTAAATTTATCCGAAGATATATACCATTCAACCTGATTAAGCAAATGGTCCCACTTATAAAGATTATCATTGCTAAAGCTGCCCACGACGCTGAATTCATCCGTGGCATAACCGTAAAAATCCCCTTGTATTTGAGTCGCCCCCTGCATAAGTTTTATTCCTATGCTTTCTAAACTTATCATTTCCAAAGGTTCTGTTTTAATATTTGATATCAGGGTGTAGTAATCTTTGTTATTATAAGTTATTTTAACTTCCTCGTAATTAACATCAATTCCTCCCAAGTCGCTAGTAAAAATCTTAACCTTCTTCAAGGTTGCCGGATCAGCAGTCTTAACCCTTATTTTTGCTTCGTCTATTTCATACTCCATCAACTCTTGCGCTTTAAAAGCATTTTGGGTTATTCTCTTTGTAGATGTCATATAGGTAAAGTGAGAAGCAATAGCTCCCAAAAAAGCAATAGCTATTATCCCTAATACTCCAAGGGAAACGATAACCTCCACTAATGTAAAACCATTGCTCTTTTTCATAATTTTCACCTGCTATTTTACTATTTGAGGCCCTGCAGCCAGCCAAAAATCCGCCATTATATCTGTAGCGATATTTTTAAATACTTCGTCTATGTTAAAATCAGAACTGTTGTATGTAAACCTGAAAGAAGGTTCCGTTCCGATTTTATCACCTATATAGTTTATGTTATTAGTCAGGCCGCTTGCATACCCTATGAGGTAGCTCCTTATTCCTGATGAATCTTCAAAGTCTTTAATTAAGTTTCCTATAGAACTTACATAACTGCTGTTGTTTATAACACTACTTCCGTTTCCTGTAATAAGAGGTCTGTTAAAGGAATCATTTTGCTTGCCATATTCAACTATATAATCTGTTCGACTTTCTTCATACCATCCCCACCATCCGTCAACCTTATAATAAATTGTGCCATAGTATTCTCTATTGTATGTTATACTGTCACTGGGCGGGTTATAGTTTGTAGCCAAATCCAAATTCCCGTCAAGAAGATAATCTGATACTTTGCTACTGCTCCAGGAAGTTCTCCAGTTATATCTATAGTATCTTGTGGAACCGATCCATTCTCTATTTCCCGAGTAGGTATAAAAACCATTATCTACAAAATTATAATTAGCTGTCTCAAATGTAGTTTCTCCGTCAACTAACAAAATCATATAATGATGAACCTGATCCTTTTCATCAATAGGTGATCCCATTTCAGCCATTCTTGTTCTGAAATTATTATGAAGATGATATGCCCTCCTTAATCCATCTCCTGTATTGGTACCTCCTTTGCCAGACCCGTATAGGTTGGTTTTATGTCCATCCGCTTTTAAATTGTTTATTGTTGATAGCAATTGAGTTGAATCAGTTTCATTATAAACTTCATAGATAGGATGCTGTCCGTTAGGATTGGTATTTGCATGGGGAGAAGGATAGTTAGCTGTATTGGCAAACGGGACCAGGGAGATAAATACATTTTCTTCCTTTGAAAACTCTTGAATTATCCCTTTTCCGCTACTGGTGCTGTCTCCTATCAAAGCATTCCTAACCCTTGATAATCTTGAACTAGATGTTTCCGAAGTCGTGCTTCCCCCGCCTGACGGCGTCTGATTCATACTGTTTGAAATGTCCACCACTATCGTAATATATGCAATCTGGTTTTTCCCCTTTCCTGAAGTCTGGCCATCGCCTCTGAAAGCCAATGCTATAGATGGAGCATATTCGGTACCCTTGTCAACCACCTGAATGGCATTGACGGTTTCAACGGTAGTTTCATAAAATACTCTTTCGTTGATTTTATTTCCTTCATCATCTGTATTGTAGGCATGGAATCTGTATTTTATAATCGTATCCCCGTTTGCGGATTCATCTTTATCAAAGGACAAGCCGTAGAGTATACCCTCTGATTCCCCTACGACCACTTTTTCCACATGTTTATCAAGACTTTCGTCATATTCCATTATAACAATCCTTTTCTCGTCAGGACTAACCATCAGATAAGTCCATCCGGGATCCATAGCCGTCTGAGGTGAGATAAAAGTCTCCGGCACGGCAAATACAGCCTTTGAATATCTGATAACTTTATTGGCCTGCTCGGCTGCCCTTCTTAAGTCAGACTGGATGGAATATTCTTTTACGGTTATTCTATGAGCGCTTGAACCAAAAATTAAAATATTTGAGCTCAATGTAATAATCAATCCTATCAATGCTACAGATAGAATAACTTCTAATAACGTAAAACCGCCAGTGTCCTTTTTAAATCTCTTTTTCATGGTTAACACCTTCTTTTATTTTCCGAATTCTTCTCTGACTATTTGATTCGTATTGTCTTCATTTATTCTCATGGTGGTAGTAACTTCGGTATTTTTGCCTGTAAGTTTCCCTACCGAAACAATTTGAAGCCATTTTTTTTCATCTATCGTAATCCTGCTTATGGTTACTGTTGCTGTACCCTTAATTTCGCCATCATATTGTATATTAATTGTATCCGTTAATTTTTTGTTGGTGGAACCTATCTTGCTTATAGCCGTCTCTATCTTCTTCGGTTTATAGCTTGGATCCATCAAGGCAGCATAGGTCAAATCAATTCCCGCAGCTGCTATATAATATGTCTGCAGTCTTTCTTCCTGCATGACCGTTTCTCTTAAATCCTGTTGTGTCAAATAAATAATAGAAGTCATAAAAATCATAGTAATGGTAAAGGCAAAGATCATCCATATCAATGCGGATCCTTTTCTGTTTTTATAACAAATCAGCATAATATCATCCATAATAAGCCTCTACCCTTTCTTTTATTTCACATAAGCTTAAGAAACTCTTAATAACTTAAATATCTTTTTCTTGCACCTTATGATACTTTTATATCCAAATATTCTTTTAATAAACTTTCCAAATCGAATTATCTTCTGTTTAGATGATGTACGTATTTATATCATATAAAAATAAACATAACTAAAAAATTGTTAATATTGAAATAACAAATCAGCATAATTAAATTAATTAACCAATGATACTTAAGAAAAAAATGGTGCGAGAACTAAATAGCATAGCTATTTAGTTCTTTTTTAGAATCAATATCTAATTCGTATCTATCACCAAATTATACAGTTTAATCTTCAATATTAAGTTTGTACCAATTACTAAATCTATTACTTTTTTTACCATCCACTCAAACCTGAAAGTTCTTCAAGCTTATAACCACCTGCTGCAGCAAGTGTTGCACCATAAATCTTTCCACTAGTCGGAGTTAATGTAACGACCGCTCTCGAGCTCACAATACTATACGCTGCTCCTGTTGGTCCATTTGGTTTTGCTGCCAAATAATTAGGAACAAGACCATAAAAATCAGCTCCTTCGTCTGATGGAATAGTTTTTCCGTCAGCTTGAGCTAATGATATAGCACTTTCGATAGTCCTCAAATTAGTTTCAACTGAGTTTTTATTTGCAGTATCTTGAGTAGAAGAGAATCTAGGTATAGCAATCGCTGCTAAGATACCTAATATAGCAATAACTACAACTAACTCAATAAGGGTGAACCCGAAAAATTCTCACTATTTGTTGATGTGCTTTGTAAGTACGAATGGCTGTTTTCTGCGATTTATCGGGGTTTTTACATTCTTAA
>FZPS01000085.1_pt111 | contig 10106 bp, 9 predicted proteins | sample 1817821 | NCBI WGS metagenome assembly FZPS01 (sample SAMEA104158645, study PRJEB21678) | metagenome | place: Germany | collected 2015-04-21 | reverse complement strand
ATGGGAATGCTTCTGGCAGTGCTGACGTTGTTGCTGCTCAGCTGCCTGGTTATGAAGATTGCAAACCGAACCGGCATTACAGAGTTTGACAAAATCATTGTAAGAAAAGAAATACCCTGGCTTCGGGCAGTATTTGGCGGGGTATTTGTCTTTTTCTTGTTCGGGGTGATAGTCATTATGATAGCGGGGGCCGGAGCGCTGCTGAACCAGGTCTTGAGCATTCCTGCGCTCATTGGCAATGTGCTGATGACTGTTTTCCTGGGGGTGGTGGCACTGTGGGAAGCTAGAGGGGTATTGACCGCTTTTAGCATCACAGTTCCCGTTTTGATTGTGGTTGCCGTAATTTCAGGCATTTTGTCATTCGTCTTTATTGGCGGCAGCAATATGGTTGCCAGGCCGTTTTCCCAAGAAAATCCTTTACTCGGCAACTGGCTGTTCTCGGCGATTCTATTTGTATCCTACAATATGATGGTGATAATCTCCATACTGGTACCTATAGCCCCGGAAGTAGCAGGAGACAGAATCATTCATCGCGGGGTTTTTCAGGGGGCCTTACAACTGTTGATCATTTTCGCGTGTATTTTGCTCCCTTTGATCTTTAATCAACCTGCCCTGGCAGGGACAGAACTCCCCATGCTTACCCTGGCCGAGAGGATACATCCCATATGGGGATTGGTCTATGCCGTGCTACTGTTTTGCGGAATGTTCGGGAGTTCATTATCCTGCCTTTTCGGAGTGACTTACCGCATAAAGAAGATTAAAAATGTAAAGGGAACCACCCTTATCCCGGCATTGATGGCTACAGCTTTCATGGGGAGTATTGTCGGCTTTAAAGAGCTCATCGGCATTATCCTGCCAATCTGCGGCTATCTGGGGTTCTTTGCTATGATAGGTATTGTCATGCATTTTTTGTCGTTGCAACAGAATGCATAAACTAATGACTTTTGAGAATTGATGGGGTGCATTGCCGCACTGAACGTTATCAGGGGAGAATACCCGATTCAGTATCTGCACCAATTCGTGCCACAGACGATAATTATGTTTCGACAGGCAGCTTGCGCTTTTCCACCAGGGCCGCTTTTGTTGAGGTGCACTGTATTATAGTTTATCTTCTTCCTCATCTAGGGCGTTTTCTATGTTTTGCTGCTTTCTTTTATTCAAATAATACAACAAAGAAAAACTCAGAAACGCTCCAGCTGTTCCGCATAAAAACGTAATTAGGCTAGTAAATAGCCAGAGGTTAGGAGGGGCATTTTCCCCATAGCGGGCATAATTGGCTATTCCTGTCACTACACAGATGGTAAAACCACAAACCAGACTATTTATTATAACCAATTTGAACCCAGTGTTTTTCCTGCTGTACAAATCGTTTCCTGATGTTAAGTTCCTGATTAGGAGATAAGAGCAGGCTCCAAAAAAACAGATAAATTCAGCCGCATAATGTGCAAAAGGCACATTTAATATAAACTGCTGCACTAATATGGCAACCAACAATGCCAATAGCAGCAGGTTGCAGGTTTCGCTGCCGATTTTGCGTTTTTGGGCTATAGTTCGTTCATCCTCAATTAAGTCTTTCATGGCGTCTCCTCCCAAAATAATTCATCTAACGTTTTGCCCAGCGCGCGGCATATGGCAATGCAAAGTTTTAATGAAGGGTTATATTTTCCCGCTTCAATCAATCCAATGGTTTGACGGGTAACCCCTACCAATTTGGCTAAATCCTCTTGTTTCATTTCCCGTTCAATTCGAGCCACTTTCATCCTTATGTTTTTCATAAGCAACCTCCACATTGCCTATTATAACATATAAATTGCATAATGTAAAATATATATTGCATATTGGACTAGGATTGCTTTTCTGCCCTGTATAAGTTTTAAATCTTTTTTCTTGTTCTGGCCGGCAAAAAAGCCCACTCCACAGATGCTGGAGAAGGTGGTTGCTGGTTTATCGCTTTTGCCCTGGATGACTGGGACAGCAAGGGCTATCTGGTAATGGGAGCAGTTCCACCCATGCTAGTTTTCGCAGAACTGCCCTGTTGAGGTACGTTAATGAGACAGGAGATGTTGTTGATAATGAAAAAGTTTACATATAGAAAAGTTGACGCTTTTACTTCAGGAAAATCGCGGGGTAATCCTGCTGCCTATTTGCTGACCGGTCCTTTACAACTGACAGAGAACGAAATGCTTGCCATAGCACAGGAACATAAAGGCTTCGTATCCGAGGTAGTATTCTGTTCGAACTCGGACCTAGCGGATCTGAAGCTCACCTATTTTTCTTCTGAATGCGAGGTGGACTTCTGTGGTCATGGCACCGTAGCCACCGTGTATGATATCATGCGAAGCAATGATAAGCTGCGCAGTAAAAGCGAAATTACTATTGAGACGAACAAAAAGGGCTTGCTTACCGTCTATAACCGTATCAACACTGATGATGCCGTCTATATCACAGCCCCCCAGGCACAGTGGCTGCAGATAACGGTTTCACGGGATGCGATTGCAGATGTGCTGGGACTTGCCCCCGAGGCGATCTGCAGCGATCTTCCGCTTGCCTTTATAGACGCAGGTCTCAGAACGCTGATTGTCCCTGTAGCTGAATTTGACACCGAAGTGTCAGTTTATCCAGAGCTGGAGCGGGTGAAGGAATTCTGTCTAGGCCATGGCATAGACATCATACTGATTTTCTGTATGCAGACCAGTTCTCCAGACTGCTGTGCTCATACCAGGGTGTTGGCAGCAAAATTTGGTTATCTGGAGGCTCCTGCCACTGGATCCGGCAACAGCGCTTTTGCTTATTATATGCTGCGATATAAACTGTGGGATGGTACCCCGACCAAGGTTGAGCAGGGCGGGGACAACATAGTTTTCAATGCGGTTCGTCTTATGAAAAACGGGGATAAGGTTCTGTTCGGCGGAAGTGCCACCCTCCGCATCGCAGGCCAATATTTTATGTCATAAAGCTTATTTGAAGCCGAAGCCAACAATAGGACATACTTTTTGCTGGCCTCTTTCTTATCCGCGCTAATATAATGACAGACAAACAGGACATAAACCATGTGGATGCCATAGACGATAATTATGTTTCGGCAGGCAGATTGCGCTTTTCCACCAGGCGGGTGCCTATCAGCAAGACTGCCAGGGCTATAAAAGAAACTACTATAGCGGTATAGTAGCCTAGCTTCAGACCTTGATCAAGCATGAATCCCCCCAGAGCCGGGCCAATAGACCGCCCCAGGCTGTCATAGCCCTGTAATATGCCCATGGCTGAACCCTGTGTGCCCTGGGTGCGCTTGGATACGGCCGCAGAGATGGAAGGGCGTATCAAACCTACACCAGCAGAAAAAACCACCATGAATGCGATAGAACTGGGAATATTGAAGGTGAAGGTGAACAGCACGAAACTCAACCCCATCAGTATGATCCCGGTCGAGGCGGTTTTTTCCTCTCCCCAATGATTGATCATTCTGCCCACCAACAGTCCCTGCACCAGCACCGAACCCACTCCGGCAGCGGTAAAAGCCCAGCCGATATCCCGCGCTGTAAAGGACAGCTTAGCCTCAGTGAACAGGGCGAAGGTGCCATGGTGTATGGATTCTCCTATACTGGCAAATAGAATCACCACAAACAGCACCACAAACGGGCTGTGTATACCTTCCAAAAGCGAAGCCCGTTCTATTTTACGCACCACCCGCTGCTCAACAGCAAGGGATTCGGGCATCCACAACCACAAGGACACAGCATTGGCCAGGGCTAAAAGCCCTGCAAACACAAAAGGAAAGGACAGCGATATGGTCGACAGCAGCCCGCCGACGGCAGGACCAAAGATCATGCCCATTCCCATCGCCGCACCTACCAGTCCCATTGCCTGGCCTCGTTTTTCCAGGCTGGTGGAATCGCCCACATATGCCATGGCGGTAGGCATGGTGGCACAGGACAGAATGCCTCCGGCAATCCTGATCGGATACAGCATCCATAACTGTGTAGCATAGCCAAAAAGAATAAAGGTAACCGCAAATCCCAGTACCCCGATTAGAAGCACTGGTTTTCTGCCCATCCGATCGGAATAAGCCCCCCAGATAGGAGCAAAGATGAACTGGCAGATGGCATAAACGGTAATCAGCATACCCAGCTGAAAAGCGTTAGCTCCCATCGATTCAGCGTAATAGGGCAGCACCGGCATTATTATGCTAAAGCCCATCCCCACCAGAAAGATTGAAATAAACAACAAAACCAGGTGCTTGCCAAGCCCAGTTTTTTCCATAATCTATCAATCCTTAAAATTTCAGTATAACGCCAGTACCTCAACAGAGGCGACAATTGGGCAGAGTCAATTAGGGACGCTTCTTGCCTTACCTTCTTATTTTATCTTTCAGACTAAGCTATGGCAAACAAGACATAGTGCCTCCTTGCGAGTGTCGATAATGAAAAGATCATTTGATTGGAGCATCAATTTGCGTTAACAGCGTTCAAATCTTTATTTTTCATGATTATCTTCCTTAATAATAACGATATTGCCTTCCACATGGCGTTTCCCCATTAAGTGTCTGGCTTTGCGGTTGGCCACAGTGTCAAATACGATGGAAAAATCATAGTTTTCCGGATAAAGCTCGCTGGCCGGAACGAAGAGCTTGATGCGTTTGTGGTTTACCAGCTTTTTGCGGCCTTTTATCTGTACACCGATTTCCCCCTTTTCATTGGCCAGGGCATAAACGATGCCGATCTCCTTGCGAGGATAAACCCACACGCTGTCGCCAATATTGAATGAATCGCGGTGCAATGGCTTATCCGGTTTTGACTCTGCTTCTTTAATGATTTTGGGCGAACTGCCGGCCTGCCTGGGAGGAGGGCTATCCTGAGGCACCGTGGACCCAAATGGTTGAGAATTATTTCCATACGCCACCTGGTAGGCGCGCTGCAGCATTTGCCGGGGCAGGCCCAGCCTTTCCGCGATATGCAGTGCACAGCTTTCACCGGCCTCCCCGATCTCCAGCCGGTAGAGAGGCTTGAGGCTCTCTTTGTCGAAGGTCATGCAGGCGTTTACCAGTCCGGGCTTCATGGCCGCATATTCCTTTATTTCCGGGTAGTGGGTGGTAACCACAAACAGGCAGTCCCTGGCTATCAGCTCATCCAGGATGGCCACGGCCAGCCCCATGCCCTCCGCAGGATCAGTACCGGAGCCGAGTTCATCGAGCAGCACCAGGGATTCTTCATCAGCCTGCTTTAAAATCGCGATGATGTTTTTCATATGCGAGGAAAAGGTGGACAGGTTTTCGGTGATGCTCTGCCCGTCGCCGATGTCGCACATGATCAGATTGTTCAGGCAAAAGTCGCTGTTCGCCTCGGCCGGCACATGCAGCCCGCTCTGCGCCATCAAAGAGAGCAATCCCACGGTTTTGAGGGCAACGGTTTTGCCGCCGGTATTCGGCCCGGTTATGACTACCCCCTTGTATTCATACCCGCACACAAAGTCGAGCGGCACTGCAATATCCTGGTCAAGCAAGGGATGCCTGGCGTTTGCTATGCAAATCTGCCTGTTTGTATTGATTTTGACCGGAGCAGCTTTCATGGCCATGCTGAGCTTCCCTTTGGCAAACAGGAAGTCCAGTGTTTCCATGGCTTCCATATTAAGTTTGATGGCCTGCAGATTATCGCTGATCAAGGCTGTCAGGGCGTACAGTATACGCCTGACCTCGCTGTCTTCTTCGATTTGCAGCTGGTTTAGCTCGGCCTGCAGCCGGGCTACCGATGCCGGCTCGATAAAACAGGTACTGCCGGTGTTGGACATTTCGATAACAGTACCGGTCACATCCTTTTTGTGTTCGCGTTTTACCGGCAGGGTATAACGCCCGCTTCTAACCGCGATAAAATGCTCCGAGAACCAGGCTTTGTTTTTCCGCAACAAGGCTTCAAGCCTGGATTTGATCTGATCATTGGTGATGAGTATTTGCCGCCTGATATCGGCCAAGCGGGGCGATGCCCTGTCATCCACCGTGCCATTCCTTATACAGCGCTCGATCTCGTATTGCAGATCGGGCAACTCATCTATCGATGCCCCGATCCAAGCCATCTCTGCACCGGTTGACTCGGCTTTGTGCAGATAGGCTTTCATTCTCCGGCAGGAGGCCAGAAATGTGGAAACCTGCTCGATCTGCTCCGGCATGAGCATGGCGTCGACAGCAATCAGGTTGATCACCCGCCCCAGTTCGGTCATGGACGCCAGGGGCGGCAGGCCGACCTGTTCGATAATGCGCCGGGCCTGCGTAGTTTCCTCTATCCTGCGCCTGACCTCGCTTTCGCTCAATGATGGAACCAGGGCCAGGCTGCGGTTTTTCGCGGCCTCAGACAGGGCCTGTTCTGCCAGTTGGGCGAGTATTTTATCAAACTCCAGGGTGGTATAGTTATCCATATGAACCTCCTCATAAAAACAAATGCCCGTGGGAGATACCGCAACTCAATATGCAGAATGCTCCCTGCGGGCACAATTGTCTATAAATTAAAACTGCGCGGCCAAAACGTCTTGCCACGCACCAGTATTTGCATGGATTGAAGCAGTCTGTCCGGTATATCTTTCAAAAGGCATCACAAAAACAGGGTAGTACCCCTCGAAAATGCGCCTTTTGCAACTTATCTAGTTGAGTTCCACCGTGACGGACAGAACCGACATCCACACGCCACCTTTTTATTATTCCATACTCAGCATAAAACCATCTGCTGCGGTTGTCAATATAAACAGGCCATGATTGATCCTGTGCACATAGCTGGCTCCTGTTTGGTCAGCAGTCATAACACCGATCAATGGCTGCCAGATAATACTACTTTTGAGCCACAGTTTACACCAACCGGCTGAGTTGGCCACTGTGCTGATGTATTTACTGCCGCCAGTTACCTGATTACCGGCATGTTGGGTATAATGACCTGTTTGTCGCTGTGCCGATGAGGGCACGGGTTTTAACACACCTGGGTTAAGGAGCTAATTGCTTCCCCGGGGGGTTGGCGCTGTTTCGCTCTGGTTTTCCAGCTTTCTCCTGTCAACCATGCGATACGGTTCTTCATACCAGCCATTGTCAATCATGATATTGATCCCATTCTCGATAAACGTGGCAATTTTGGCCGCAGCCCAGGTATATATGGCGTTCAGGTCGTGGCGCGGGCTGTAGATCGAAGCTGTGACATAGCTTGAAATGCTGGCTGAGGAGATCAGTATGGAATGGTACATCATCAGTCTGTTGGAAAATGGCGGGACGGTTGATTCATTTACCATATCATCCCAATGTGCTGCAACAGAAACGTCTTCGTGCAGCATAATCGATCTGAATGCGTCTATCAGTTCGTCAGCCAGGCTGATCCCGCGGCTCATGTAGTTCCTAACCTGTTCAGATGCAGTAGTCTGTTGAAATCCCATCAACAGCCTTTTGCCAATGTTATTGGTGGTGATGCTGTAAAAAAGGTTTGATATCTCCTGGGCCAAAAGGCTGCGTTTCTCACCCAGGAATCCGCTCAAAAAGTCTTGTCTTTTTACATAATCCGCCCCTTTAGCAATCGTAACGATAGGAGGCCTTATATAAAGGCCTTTGGACAGCAACAGGTTTACCGTATTGTTATACAGGTGCATGGACGAATTAATGCAATGTTCGTAGAAATCGCGAACATCGGCTCGACCTGAGGTGACCAAGGACAGGCTGTTGATAGCCAGTGCGATCTTGTTGGCATTGATGATGTAGTAGAGGTAATAGGGATCTGAAAACAATTTAGGGGCCTTAAGGTCTACATCTTCGTCTTTGAAGCCCTTGGGAATGGGCAACCCCTCCCTTTGCAGGATATCACTGGCTTGTTTAACTCTCAGGCTGCATATCTGCAGGGCGTCCTCTACCAGCGGCCTGATCTCAAAATCTTCGGTGGTTTTATGGAAATGCTTGAATACACAAACGAATAGAGAGTATTGCATATAAGTATTCCACAACGAGCCTAACTCCGCGGCACTAAGCGGTACATTATCGATTGCTGCAATAGCCCTGTCTTCCATAAGGTTGGGGTCATATTGGGTTTTCATTTCATCCTCCGTCAAAACCTGGTTTTGCATAGTTTATCCGGATATTCTGTGGTTATTCATTCCAGGACTGCAACTGACGGTTACGGAGGCCCTGAAAACGGCATGATTAAGATATAGGGTGTTATTGACCTTCAGATTGGGGTTATGTTAATATTATTTACGATTGAAGGGGAGTAGCTTACAAGTTATAAGGCCAACAACCGGATTAAAAACGCCTGGTCTTATACTCCTTAAGGGAAAGCAAGACCTTTGATATATCCAGGCTGACCGCCGGGCTATATTGAGGGTCTTTTTGTATAGCAGCACATGGCCTGGGAGGACAATACTTTGGAGTTGGTCGATTTCGTGCTGCACATCGACAGCCATCTGGCTGAAATCGTGCAGGACTATGGACAATGGACGTATTTGCTCATCTTCCTCATCATATTCAGTGAGACCGGATTTGTAGTGACGCCGTTTCTGCCCGGAGACTCGCTGTTGTTTGTGATCGGGTCGCTGGCCGCCAATGGGGTTTTCAGCCTGGAATTGGTGTGCATCACCCTGCTGGTAGCCGCGGTGGGCGGCAATACGCTTAACTACTATATAGGTAGGTATATTGGCCGTAAAGCCTTTGACATCAAAAACAGCCGTTTCATCAAACAGGAGCATTTGCTGAGGACAGAGGCCTTCTATCAACGCTATGGCGGGATAACCATTGTCATCTCCCGATTTATGCCCATTATCCGCACCTTTGCCCCGTTTGTGGCCGGCATCGGGCGGATGAGCTTCAGCAGGTTCATGAGCTTCAACTTGCTGGGGGGCATGCTGTGGGTGCTGCTGCTGGTCTATGGCGGTTATTTCTTCGGCAACATACCCCTGGTCAAGGACAATTTTGGCCTGGTGATGATCATTATTATTGGGGTTTCGTTTATCCCTGCCCTGATGGGGCTGTTGCGTCATGGTGCGCGGGACCGGCTGCGGCAAGCAGACCGGAAAAAGATGGCTGCCGAGGCGCAGCGGTAACCTTTGAAAGTGATATATAAACCGTGGTAGGGAAAAAAATAAAGATAAGGAGGTAGGAAGATGAATAACCTGAAAGTTCTGATACTGATGGGTGGCCTAACGGTGCTGCTGGTTATGCTGGGCAATGCCTGGATGGGCCAGAGCGGGGCCATACTCTTTTTTATCATTTCCCTGGGGATGAATTTTTTCAGTTATTATTACAGCGACAAATTGGTTATAAAGATGACCGGAGCCCGCGAGCTGTCCTCTGCTGAGGCCCCACAGTTGCATTCCATGATAAGGCGGCTTGCCGATCGGGCCGGCATACCGATGCCCAAAGTTTATATCACCCCATCGAGGCAGCCCAATGCCTTTGCCACCGGGCGCAATCCGCAGCACGCGGCTGTGGCTGTGACGGCTGGTCTGATGCAGATACTCAACCGGGATGAGGTTGAAGGGGTTCTGGCCCATGAGATCGCCCATATCAAAAACCGCGACATATTGATCGGGACTATCGCTGCTTCCCTGGCCGGAGCCATTTCCATGCTGGCCAATGTGGCCCAGTGGGGAGCTATGTTCGGTGGACTGGGCAGCCGGGATGATGAGGGCGGGGGCAGCATTATCGGCCTGCTGGCCATGGCCATACTGGCCCCTATAGCGGCTATGATCATTCAGATGGCCATCTCCCGGTCCCGGGAATACCAGGCTGATGCAACCGGAGCTCGCCTGAGCGGCAGCTCGCGGGGTCTGGCCAACGCCCTGCTCAAGCTGGAGGCATCGGCGCAGCGGATTCCCATGGAGGTTAGCCCATCTGCGGCTCATATGTTTATCGTCAATCCCTTATCAGGATTCAATCTGGCCAGCCTGTTCAGCACTCATCCAGCAACAGCTGATAGGGTTAAAAGACTGAACTCGATGCAGGTCTGATGCTGCTGCTAGCCAGGTTTAGAAAACTGTCGCAGAAGCGTGCCGTTGAATATGCCGGATAATCCTGTTAAAAGGATTTACATTAACCTACAACTATGATATTTTAATGATAATGGAACCAGGAAGGTTCTCCTCCGCGTTTGAAACAGCAA
>FZPS01000039.1_pt36 | contig 10108 bp, 5 predicted proteins | sample 1817821 | NCBI WGS metagenome assembly FZPS01 (sample SAMEA104158645, study PRJEB21678) | metagenome | place: Germany | collected 2015-04-21 | reverse complement strand
GCCGGGAACATCTTGACTTGGAGAACTGGGGTCTTAGCTCTGAGGTTTACCGCGGTTTGCTGGCAGGCGGCGTGCAGTATGATTGTCATCTGGATTTCCGTCATGTCAGCGAGGAGAGCGACGTTGCGGCTTGGCGAAATTTGGCTGCGGAATTGCACGGCTATGATGGGGTCGTTTTTATTGGCCAGCAATTGTCTGGCCTGCAACAGTTGTTGACGCACTGCCTGCCGGTTTTCCAGGGTGAACTGGTGCTCCCAGGCGTGATGTCGCGTTTATTAGCCTGGCAGGCAGGAGGACTGTGGCAGCAGCCTTGCGCCGGCTCGAACAGCACAACAGCTAAGGAACCGTGCAAAAATTAAGTGTGTATTTCAGGTTTCCTTGGCTGCTTTGCCCCTGTTCTGTCAGTCGCGTATGTGCATACGCTCCTTCCAGAAGTAAGAGAAAAACAACTCAAAATAATTCCAGAACTGTTGTCTTGATTTTGGCGCGGCTCCAAAGGCAGTAGGTGACTAATGGCGGAAATAAGGGAAAATTGTTACATGAAAAAAAATATTCTTTGCCTAATTTTATCTGGTTTGACACTTTGTTGTTTTGCAGCTGGCAAGAGCCTGCTCTTTGAAGCCAATTTTGACAATCTCAGCCTGAATGCCAATCATTTCAGCGCTGGGGACGGCAAGTGCCTGAGCTTTGCCAATCCAGACCTGCAACTGCGTATGTACCCTGGGCTGAACAATAAAGGCAATTCCGTCGTGCTTGACGGAACGGAATTCTGCGAATATGCAGCCCCAGGCAACTTTGACGCTTCCCAGGGCACGATCGCCATCTGGGTAGCTCCAATCAACTGGAAGCCCAGCGAAAAAACCTACCAGCTCTTCTTTGACACATGCTTTAAGAAAACTCGTTTCATTGTCTACAAGAATAATTTCAGCAACTGCTTCTATTTTCTTATTCAGTATCGAGAGGCGAAAGGCACCAAGAAAAGCTTCGCGGTCAGCAGTTTTATTCCTGATGTAGAATGGCCTGCCGGAAAATGGCATAAATTCGATGCAACCTGGGACAGCTCCTGCATGAAACTCTATGTAGATGGAATCCAGGTTAAAGATCACGCCTGGCATAAGGCTACTTTCGTTTTCCCGGAAACAATGAATTTTCCACAGCCGGAAGCAGGGGATACATTCTGCATTGGAGCCCACAAAAAGCTTTGGAATTCCAGCCATGTGAAGCCGTCGGGCAAGACTGCCTTTGACGGCCTGCGTATCTACAACCGGCCGCTTTCAGCCGATGAAATCCGGGAGAACTACAACCAGAGCGTGCCCTCAACCTTTGGCTCAAATCGCGAGCCGAACCTGCTTACTGTGCCATTGATTGATACGATGCCCAATCTTGACGGCAATATTGAACCTGCGGAATGGAGCGACGCCACCGTAGTGCCAGTCAATGAAATCATGGAAAACAGCAACATAAAGCAGGCTCTTGCTGATGTGAAAGCCTATTTGAAATACAATGGCAAAACCTTGTATCTTGCCATGCACTCCGATTACAAGCCACGCAAGCCTGCAATTCTGGAAGACGACGGCCGGGTCTGGAGAGATGACTGCTTTGAATTGCATCTTCGCCAGAAGGATAAGTTCCACTACCATTTCATCTTCAATGCTATAGGAAAAATCTATGATGCCAAGGATAACGTCGTCGGCTGGAATGCAGGCGCCAGGGTAGTTGCCAGGCAAGGAGATTTTGGCTGGTGCTTTGAAGCTGCTTTGCCACTGGAACAGATGCCGGAAATAAAGCCGGGCGAAACCATTGAAGGTGGGCTTTTCCATGCCGTTGTTGCTACCAGCACCTGCTACCAAGGCTGGTACGACAGAGGAAAACCTATGTTTGCCGACAACTTGGCAAAAATACGCTTTGGAACTGACGATACTGCTTTCAACTTGGAATATCCCGGGGACATGAAAAATGGCAAAGTGAATTTCATGTTGACTTCCAATTCTAAAAACAAGCTGACTACCGAAGCATGCATTAAAGCAGAAAATGGCGATTTTATAGCATACGAGGGCAACCTGTTGCAAAACCGCTGGGAGACATTTGCCCCTGCCGGCAGAAATTTTATTCTGGTAAAAGTTCTTGAGCAGGAGCAGCCGCTCTTTGTCTACGAAAAATATTTCACCGTAAGCAAGCCGGTGGAAATCAATTTCTCTTCACGCCCATCCCAGGGGGTTATACTGACTGAGATTGACTTGGCCAACGCTGGGGCGAGCATTGTGGAGAACCTGGCGGAAAAGCCTTTTGAAGGCACTCTCTCTTTAAGCCAGGGTGATGACACCTTCAGCCTAATCAGGATCAAGCAGAATCAGATTAAGCAGACCTGGGAATTGCCCCTGCCCAAGGAACTCAAGGCAGGCACTTATGCCATTCGGGCAAAACTAGGTGAATTGGAAAACCAGAAGTCATTCCGCGTTCCAGACATGTCTCCCTATAAGGCGCGTCTGGGGGATGACCACACTGTGCCCGAGCCATGGACGCCAATAAAAAAATCAGCGGAGCTTACTTTTGAGCTCCTTGACCGGACATATGTATTCGGCAGCAATCCGGCGCCAATAAAAGTAGTGTCCTGCGAAGCCACCGTCCTGGATAGTGCGCCGGAGTGGAAAATCAATGGCAAGAACGTCCAATGGACAAAGGCAAAAGTCATCGCCGCTTTTGATGACTACATCGAGCTGGAAGGAAGCGGCACGGCAGATAACTTAACTTTCGAATGGAAAGGAAAGCTTTGCTTTGACGGTGTCTATAAGCTGGACTTCTTCATGGCGCCAACCACGGGAAGCCTGGAACTTGATTCCTTCAACCTCTCCTGGATGACTCCCCGGCCAGAAGCAAGCTACGTCCTTACGCCAGTCTACAATCCATGGGTCAATGACCGCATCGAGCTTTGCTATGTAGTAGCCCAGCCCAACTCCAACAGGGATTTCTTTGTATGGACTCAAAGTCGCAAGCCCGGATTTATGTGGTGGCCTAAGTCCCTGGCTAATTTTGTGAACAAGGAAAACGAAAAGCAGGTTGTGCTGACCCGGGATAATGATTACGTTTATGCAAACGTGGGCATTATTACAGTGCCTGCAAAATTGACCAGGAAAGCAGAATACACCATGGCTTTCATGGGCACGCCAGCCAAGCCGCCGGTGGCCGACTGGCGCCAGTTCCACTTCTCCGGATGGCGCAAGGCAAAATGCCAAAACGCGCATTCCATCGGCTGGGATGTCTTTAAATCAAAAGAAAGCATCGAAGACTGCACTTCCGCCGCTGGGCATGTGCCTGCATATCCAGACAAATTCAACGAGGCAGTTGAATCCTGGAGCAAGCTGGGCATCAAACCATACCTCTACTGCATGCCAGCTCATTTTGCCACAGTCGACCCGGAATATGACTATTTCTATGACGAATGGGCAAAAACGCCGACGTATCTGCATACCATCGTCAAGAAGGGAGTAAGAATTACCAATGAGCCATGCTGCGGCCATACCGCGATCACAGACTTAATCACCTGGCGCCTGGAAAAACTTTTCTCAAGCTATCCTGATCTGGCTGGCCTGTACTATGATTTGGCTGATGTGCGGCACTGCGAGAATCGTCTCCACGGATGCGGTGGCATTGATGCCTTTGGCAAGGCATATGTCAGCTCCATTGCCTTGAATATGCACGAATACATGCAGCGGGTGTACAAAATCTGCCGCAAGCATGACCGCCGCTTGATACTTCATGCCCATAACCTCTTCAACCCTATTGCCCATAGCTATGGCGACTATTGGTATCCAGGAGAGCATACTTTCTCTCCTCTTGCACAAAATATCGAGCACTATTATTGCGAAGGAATTTCGCTGGAAGCCTACCAGAGTGAATATAATTCCGAATCGCACGGTTGCGCAATTTCATTCTTGCCCCAATATGCCAGAGTTGCATCCGGGGTAGGCGTGGAATCTCTGAAGTCACGTTTCAAAGAGTTTCTCTTTAGCGAAGAGTATGCCATTCGGACGATGGCGCCCCTTATTGTACATGATATCAATGTATCTGCCGAATTCATAGACTGGGAGACTGTCGGCCGATGGTGGGAGTTGCAGGAGCAGATGAGGCTGGATAAAGCGGTATTTTATGGCTATTGGTTTGACGATGCTGTCAAGACACAGGATGAAAAGATGCTTGCTTCCTGGTACGAGCTGCCTGAAGACGCCCCTTACTCCCGCCTTATAGTCGTTTCCAATTTCAGCCGCGAACCTAAGCCAGCCAACCTCGCTGTGAACTTCAAAAAAATGGAATTGCTTGGGAATCTCGCTTTCTATGACCTCTGGAACAAAAAGTCCATGACTAAAGATGAGCTGCAAACCGCCATAGTCGGCGCAAATCATTTCATGCTCATAGGAATTTCAGTTCTCCAGTAAAATGGCATTGGCTTTAATTTGCCTCGGAAAATCTAGAGAAGAACTAAGGAGCCGTGCCAAAATTAGTTATTGTGCGAGAATTTGTGACAGAAAGAGAGATTTGGTGCAGTGATTGTGCTGGTAGACATCCCGGTAGTGCCCATACTGGCGCCGCTTTTAGGGGTACGCCTATCCCCAGGCTAAAGTCTGGGGTTAAGCACGGTTAAGCGCCTACGGCGCATGTTGATACGACTGTAAGCATGATATGTTTTTGCTGGCTGAAGGCCTGTGGAGGACACGTGTCTTTGCACCTCAGTCCACTAAAGTCCACTAAAGTCCACAGTCCATTGCCACTAACGTCCACTAAAGTCCACAGTCCATCGTCTATTAACGTCCATTAAAGTCCACTAAAGTCCATTGTCCACTATCCACTAAAGCGCTTGAGCCTGGGTGCCTGGCCCCGCAACTTGCCAGGACTACTAGTATCAAAGACTGGTCAAATTACAGAATTTCCGTAAAAAAAATTCCGGCTTGATTTGCATTCAAGAAAAGGGACTATACACTAACTGTAGTGATACACTTTTTGGCATTGATGAGGTTTTTATGCGAGCTAAGCGAAAAGAGAATTTGGCGGAGTTCATCCGTCAGGAGATTCTGGAGAGGATTTCTTCTGGGCGCTATGCTCCTGGTCAAAAAATTCCCAGTGTGCGCTCCTTGATGGCGGAATTTTCCGTCAGCAGTCAGACTGTTCAGCGCGCTCTTCGTCTTTTGCAAGAGGCTCGTGCGGTGACAGCGATTCATGGCAGCGGCGTTTTTGTCAATGATTCCCCTGTTTCTGCGACTTTGCGCTTGGCGATGATTTTTCCGGAAGAATCGATCAGCCGGGAACATCTTGACTTGGAGAACTGGGGTCTTAGCTCTGAGGTTTACCGCGGTTTGCTGGCAGGCGGCGTGCAGTATGATTGTCATCTGGATTTCCGTCATGTCAGCGAGGAGAGCGATGTCGCGGCTTGGCGGAATTTGGCAGCGGAATTGCACGGCTATGATGGGGTCGTTTTTATTGGCCGGCAGTTGTCTGGGCTACAGCAGTTGTTGACGCACTGTCTGCCGGTTTTTCAGGTTGTCAGTCTGCAAAAGAAAACCGAAGGCGCGATTCCAGTTGATTACGACCGTGAGGAGGCTTTGCGCATCTTGCTGCGAAAGGCGGCGGCAGAGGGCTGCCGCACTGCCGACTGCATTACCTTTCTGGATGAAGGGTTCCCAGAAAGGAACTGCTTCTACCGGCATCGGGCTGAGCAGATGCTGCAGTTTTGCGCTGAATGCGGCTTGCGTCCAGTCCGCCGGACTTCCTTGATAATCACTTCTGAAACGCTTCCAAAATTGCCTGAAATACTGCTTTCAGTGCAGGCCGATTTTCTGTTTTGCAATCATACCTATTTGACGCGCGACGTGTTCGAACTGTGCCGCAGCCACCAGCTGCCAGTGCTGCTGGGAGCTATCAGCAGCGGATTTACTTTCCAGGGACTCCATCCCGGATTGGTCTATATGCGAGTGCCGATGTTTGAAATTGGCCAGGGAATCGCCCGATGCGTGCGCAGATTGGCAAACGGAGAATTAAAGGATGAAGCCTGCAAAGAATTGCAGGATTTCCAGGCGGAATTGGTGTTCCCGGGCGAGAGCTCACGCACTTTGGCCTGGCAGACAGGGGGCGTTTTTGTGTCATAATGGAGGAAAAGACTGTAAGTTATTCATCGCAAAGACAGAAAAAAGATGCTGCGGAAATTGCAAGCCGCCTGGAGCATTCCGTATAGACATGAGCTATGCTTAATTTTTGGGGTTCACTACATTGATGTCAAGGTAAAACTTAAATCAAAGGGGAAAAACTATGCGCCGATTTTTTACTTTAATTGAGTTGCTTGTAGTGATTGCAATCATTGCCATTCTTGCAGCCATGCTGCTGCCGGCATTGAGCAAGGCGCGAGAAAAGGCGCGAAGCATCAGCTGTGTCAACACGGGAAGGCAGATTGGCTTGTTTGCAGCGCTTTATGCGGATGATTACGACAGTACCCTTCTGCCTTTGCGCACTAGCGTTAGACCTGATAACCCAGCCTATTTTGTATGGCCAAAGCTGCTCACTCCATACAGCGGCATCGGCCAATACGTCCATTCCTGGTCTTCGCACGCCACCCAACTGCAAGGCATGGACTATTTTTACTGCCCAAGCCTGCATGAATTGTACTGGGATGAGGCGAACAACAGGCGGAAGAAGCCCCAGAATTTCATGACTTCGTTTTCCGGCAATCGTTGCGTCATGATTGATCATATTGATCCTTGGAAGGGAATATTAAGAATGATGATCAGCATGTTGAAGAATCCGTCCATGACTCTTATGCTTACCGAAGGCGATGGCCATGACTTTAACGTCACCCATACTAGCCACTTGATTATGGGCCACACGAATCAGATTATTTCATTCCCACATAACAATCAAGCTACAAATGTATTTATGGACGGGCACGTGGCCAGCATGGGAAATAACCTGCATGCAAATGTAAGCTTTGAGAAAGCTACGGGGTATTTGCGCGAATAAGCCGGAGTTGCCGCAATTCGGGAAATAGAAACTAGAAGCGACTTCTGCGAGACCCCCTTGGCAGCAGCCCCTGCCGACTCAAAGCATTTTAACATGTCTGGAGTTCTACGCCATGAAAAAAAGTCTGCTAATAATTTTTGTCAGCCTGGCAACAACAATTTTCTGTGCTGAGCCGGTTTTGTATTTATCTTTTGATCAGGATTTCAATGGACGTGGTGCAGACGGCAGGAGCGTCACTGGCAAGCATTGTCAGAATATCACGATGGAATCCTTGCGGACGCTCCTGCTGGAAGGGTTGAAAGGAAATGCCGTTAAAATTGGCAGCCAGGGGGCGGCTGGCTTGATGGACAAGTCCAACATATCCTATCCTGCTGAGCTGCTTTCTGTTGAATCCGGTACGCTGGCTTTCTGGATGAAGCCTATGGACTGGAATTTCAAGGACGCAAAATTCCATATCATCTGCGAAATCACCGGGCCTAATGACTGGTTGCTCATTTATAAATACAAGGATTTTACAGGGCTGTCTTTCCTGATGGGACGCAAGAAGCATACGGCGGAAAGCGCTGGCACGGGGATGCCATATATTCTCGCAACCGCAACTTGCCCGGATTGGCCTACCGGAGAATTTCGCCATATCGCCGCAACCTGGGAAAATGGCGCCTGCCGATTGTTTATGAACGGAACCCTGGCTTGTTCTTTCGAAGTCCCAGAACTAATACGCCCCGTGCAATTTACGAAATTCTTTCTTGGCACGGGCAATTTTGAAGGCTGGGGAGCACCCCTCAAAGGCGAAACCCTGATCGATGAATTCTACCTGTTCAAACAAGCTTTGAGCGCACCTGAAATTGAAAAAATGTTCGCCTCTTATGCTTATGGCGAAGTTGACAAAAGCACTATACCGGTTGCTGTGAAAAGCAGCAGGCTGATGGCTGATGAGGATGGTGAAAATATGAACCTGGACTTCATCCTCAGCCGAACGACTAAGGACAGCAAAGGCTTCCCCGTGGAATGTCTCCTGCGCTTTTTTGAGGGCAAGACAGTCAGAAAGGAACTGCTGCATTCTGAAGCAACCGAATATAGCCACAGCTATCCCATCGCCAGTCTGAAACCCGGCGAATATGAATTGCAACTTACGCCGGTGGCGCAGGATGCTGGTGATAAAGTTGAAGCCTATACACGCCAATTCATTATTCCTAACCCCAGGCAAAGACGGCAACGGGATGACACAGTGCCGCTGCCGTGGAAACCAGTGAAATTCGTGCAGAAAAATCAAGAAAGCATTCTCGAGACCTTGATGCAAAAAACCTGCTTTGACGGCGGTCTGCTGCCTGGACAGCTTTTTTCACAGGACAAGGCACTGCTGCGCTCCCCTATGGAATTGCTGATTGACGAGAGCCCTATAACCGCACAAGCGACACGTTGCGTTGATGCCTATGATGGCAAGGCGATAAATACAAAGGCAAATCATCGGGACTTCAGCATCAGCTCCCATTGTCGCATGGAATTTGATGGCATGATGTGGTTTCAGATTACTTTGGAACCGAGAAGCAAAATCCCGGTGAAAAACGCAAAAATTCAGATTCATCTGTTGCCGGAATTCTCAACCCTTTTCAATACCTTGCACAAGGACTATTTTGGATTCACCGGGCATTTCGCCGGCAAGCTGGACAGAGCTATCTGCCGCAATCACTACGAACAGCGTGATTTGCCGGCGATTTGGGTTGGCAATGAAGAACGTGGGCTTTACTACTTTACGGAGACCCAGGCCGGCCGTTTCCTGAGGAATCGCGATGAGACTATTCGCCTGGCGCCGGGCAGGGAAGGAGCGACATTGGAAGTTAATCTTATCGATTATCCAGTGGAGCTTGAAAAAGCCATCACTTGGAGCTTCGGGCTGCAAGTGACCCCTATGCGCCCATTTGTCAACGACCGCAAAAAGTGGCGGCAGAGAAGCACAGTGGAAATCTGGTTTCCATGGCAAAAAATTCATAATACGCCCTATGTGCGTTGGGCCGAAGAGAATATCGAAAAGAAGCGGCATGACTTCTCTCGCGCCGGCAAGATACCGCTTTGCTTCTATCTAGCCGGTTTTTCCGCGTCTCCATACTCGCAGGGATATCCCTTTTACGCGCATCAGTGGAGTCAGACGCCGCCTGCCGTAGGTGTCTTTTCGGACGTGAGCAACCATAAGTGGACCTATGCATATATATGCCCGGCAGCGGAAAGCTATCGCCAGTTTTATATTAAGGGGCTGATGGAATGTATGGACGATATGAAAATAAATCATCTCTACATCGACAACTGCTGGTCGCAGTTTTGCAATAATGCTCGCCATGGCTGTGGCTGGAAAGATGAGACAGGCAAGCTCTACGCCTCAGCCAATGTGCTTGGACAGCGCGAACTGGCGAAAGACATCTATCGCGCACTTAAACGGCAATACCCCGAGGGGATGTTGGTGCGTCACATGTCGCAGATTCCTGAACCACCATTGATTGCCTTCTGCGATGCTCTTGTTGACGGCGAGTTGTTTGTTCAGCACGTGGGCGAGAAAGAACATTACCGGGAAGTGTTTACCCCGGATTTTATGAGAGCTTCTTTCCTAGGGCGGCAGTTCGGACTGCCAAGTCTTTATATTCCCCAGTTTGAACGGGCTTATCAACTCCATTATCCAGCAAAACTACAGCCTGCGAAGGAAGGAAAACTCCCAAACCAACAGCTTAATTACAGGCATTTTGTCGGCTATTTTCTTGTACACGACTCCTACGTCTGGCCCGGTTTCGGTGTGAGCATGAAGGAAGTCTGGAAGATTTTTGATGATTGTGGAGTCGCGTCGGATGCCGCTTTCCATGCCTATTGGAAATCCGGCTCGCCCGTCAGCAAGGTTTCGCCTGCCGCCGAGGGAGTTATGGTTTCCAGCTATGACTGCCGCGACGGACAACTCATTGTAATCATGAACGATTTGGACAATCCAGCAGAAGTCCGGCTTGCTGGCGTCAGCGCCCTCGTCGATGCCGAAACAAATGAGAAGCTGTCAGGAACAACAGTCACAGTTCCCGCAAGAAATTACCGGCTTCTCGTGGGGCGCTGACCATTCGCTGAAAACAAC
>FZPS01000004.1_pt83 | contig 10108 bp, 9 predicted proteins | sample 1817821 | NCBI WGS metagenome assembly FZPS01 (sample SAMEA104158645, study PRJEB21678) | metagenome | place: Germany | collected 2015-04-21 | reverse complement strand
TTATCATACTGGGCCATACCATCGACAGATAAAGGAGTAAAAGTCCATCCACTTCCTGCTTTTATCCCTGTAGAAAAAATGAGGAAGGCAATAGGAGTAAAAGAAAAAGAGAGCTCAGGCACGAAAGATACGGGACTAAGCTCTAAAGCAGCCTTTATTTTTAGATTATTTCCACTGACAAGCGGATTTTCAGAAAAAGGAGTTGGTATGGTCCATGTAAAAGAAGCTACAGTCCGTAATTCTATCCCGCTATATGGCGCAGATAAAGGAGAAAAATGCGTTTCCCCCGAAATTTTTTCACTTAAGGGATAATATGCAAGGTCAACAGAAAGATTAAAATCTCCCGACGCAGCATTTTCCGCAAATCCATAGAAAAAAGATAGAGCCAAAAAGAAAACACAGATTTTTTTCATATCACACTCCTCAATCATATAGGAGTATGATGTAAAAGAAGTGTTTTGTCAAATTTTAAATCCTCTGTCCCTAAAGCTGATTTTAATTTAATGATGAATTCAGATAGGGTTTATTTTTTTTAATCCTCTGTCCCTCAATAAACAATGAGTAGCATAAATACCAAAAAGGAAAATCCTCTGTCCCCCAAGATTCCTTGCATGAATAATCTATTTTTGATAAACTGGTCCAACATAAAAAATAAAGGAAAATAATATGTATATAACTTGCTTGGATTTAGAAGGCGTTTTAGTGCCTGAAATTTGGATTGCCTTTGCTGAAGAAACTGGAATAGAAGAATTGCGTCTTACGACAAGAGATATTAGCGATTATAATGTACTTATGACTAAACGGATAGAAATCCTAAAAGCACATAAACTAAAACTAAAAGATATTCAAAACACAATTGAGAAAATAAACCCAATGGATGGAGCAAAAAATTTTTTAGATAATTTGCGCGAGTTATCTCAAGTGGTAATCCTCTCCGACACCTTCACTGAATTTGCTCTACCCCTTATGAAAAAACTCGGCATGCCAACCATTTTTTGCAATTCTCTTACTGTTTCAGAAGATGGTTTTATTTCAGGCTATACACTACGACAAGATAATGGAAAATATCATGCAGTTAAAGGCTTTCAAAGCATGGGATACAAAATTATCGCATCGGGCGACTCTTATAACGACATAGAAATGATTAAACAAGCAGAAAAAGGCTTTTTGTTTCGTTCTCCTGCGCATATTCAAGAAGAATACAAAGAATTTCAAAGCTTTGTAGAATACGACGAACTATATCAAGCGATAAAAAGAGAAATTCAAGAGAAATAGCAGATAGATTTCATTATATTTTAAATCCTCTGTCCCTCAAGAGTGAATTTGAAGTACAAGCTACACGTATAAGAATCCTCTGTCCCCAAAGTTAGTTTTAATTTACAGATAAATTCAAATAAGATTCCTTTTTTTGAAATCCTCTGTCCCCCGTCTTAGCTTTTTGGGCGTCGATCATCAACACGTTTCGCTTTTCCTTCCGCAAGAGGCATAGAACCTGGTTCTTTTAGTTCAATTTTTGGATGTATCGATATGAGTGCTGAGATTTCTGTTTGGAGGCTATCTCTCAATGCATTTAACACCCGCGCATCGTCTGCAAAAAGCTCGGGCGTTACCTCGGTTTGTACGGTAAGTTTATCGAGTAAGCCTGCTTTTTCAACAAGAATGAGATAATTCGCACCAATACCGCTTTTTTTAAGAAGGACTTCTTCGATTTGGCTCGGAAAGACATTTACACCATTGATTATAAGCATATCATCGGTGCGGCCAGTAAAACGCGCGAGCCTTCGATGCGTTCTTCCGCAGGGACAGGGCTCGGGAATAACACGAGTGAGATCTCGCGTTCGATAACGAATTAAGGGCATGGAATCCCGATGTAAAATAGTTACAACTAGTTCCCCAATCTCACCGTCGGGAAGAGGCTCTAAGGTATCGGGGTCAATAATTTCAAAAATATATCGATCTTCCCAAATATGAAGCCCGTTTCGAAATATACACTCAAAAGCAACGCCAGGCCCATTTAATTCGCTCATCCCATAGCAATTGTATACCTCGATACCAAGTTTTTCCTGGATTTTTTGACGGAGCTCTTCAGAATGTGGTTCGGCTCCTGTTACCGCTAAGCGCCACTTAAAATCACTCCGTTTATAGTCCGAGTTTTCTATTGCTTGATGCAAATGAAGTAGGTAACTCGGTGTTGCATGCGTCACTGTCGTACCAAAATCTTTCATAAACGCAATTTGCCGAAGCGTATTCCCTGCACTTGTTGGAATTACAGTCATCCCAATACGCTCTGCCCCGTAATGAAATCCCAAGCCACCAGTAAAAAGCCCGTAGGTCATCATATTTTGGACAATATCGCCTTTTTTGCAACCAGCAGCAACCAAAGAACGCGCCATAGTATCGCTTGCCATATCCAAGTCTTTTTTATTGTGATAAATAATAGTCGGCGTCCCTGTCGTACCGCTCGAGGCATGAATTCTAACAAGGTCTTCTTTTGGAACACAAAGCATCCCAAAAGGATATGCCTCACGTAGATCATTTTTAGTCGTAAAAGGAAGCCGACGGATATCTGAGAGAGTTTTAAAATCCTCTGTCCCCAAAATTTTGTATTCCTTAAATCGTTTACTGTAAAAACTGGTATTCAGAGCGTGCTCTACCTGCTTTTTTAGCCCAATTAACTGAAGCTCTTCTATTTCTTTGCGATCTAAGGTTTCTACCGGTTTATCCCAAAAAGGAATTTCTATTGACATTAGGCTAAAACCTCTGTCCCCATTGCAAGAGCTGTGCAATTAATATCAACGAGCCGAGGATCTTTGCTCCCAAAACGATTGCAAACAGCTGTTTCTACTGTCTTTTTTTGTATGGGTATGTGATTTAAAGCGGCACCAACCAAGACCATGTTCTCTGAACGTAGATTTCCAGCCACAGATGCTATTGATTTAGAGTCCACCAAAACAGAATGTGGTATTTTCTTTATTTTTTTATGTAATTCGCTAATATCTGGATAATTAGTAATGTTTTCAAAGGGGACAGAGCTTGTAATCAAGACTCCTTGGGGACAGAGGAATTCTAAATAGCGCAAACTTTCCAAAGGTTCCATAGACAAAATCATGTCGGCCCCGCCTTTTGGTATTAAATCGCTATATATCTCGCTGTCAGAAATGCGTAAATGTGCTTGCACGCCTCCGCCACGTTGACTCATGCCGTGGACTTCTGATTGACGAACTTGTAAGCCCTCAGCCATTGCGGCTTGGGCGATAATAGCTGCGATGGATAAGACGCCTTGTCCACCAACTCCAGCCAGTAATATATCGTATTTCATATTATCTCCTCTATACGGTAAATAAATTGTTATTTCTTTGCTTTATTTTTAATTCGAAGCGATTCAACACATTCTCTTACCAATAGTATGACAGATACTCCTCGATATTCTGCTTCTTCAAGCAAAATCTTCGTGTTTTCTTCGATTTTATTTGGAAAAGTAGAAAGAACCCGTACATGTTCAGGTTCAACACCTAAACCAACAACTAAAGACTCGAGTTTATTTGAGGGAACAATCGTTTCTTGGCAACCCGTCATCGCTACAATGGAATTATCCAAAATAATTGCTGTCATCGGGGTTTTTGTAGATACTGCATCGACAAGATTTTGTATGCCAGAATGCAAGAACGTGGAATCTCCTATTACACCAAAGGCATATTTTACACCGACTTGCGCAGCACCTCGCGCCATGCCAAGAGAGGCACCCATGCAGACAATTGATTCAATTGCGTTGTAGGGGGACAGAGCACCAAGGGCATAACAACCAATGTCGGACATAATCACTACATTATCATCCCCAGCCTTTTCTTTTAAAACAGAAACAGCCTTGTTTAAGGAGCTATATGAATCAGCGTGCGGACATCCCCTACATAATTGTGGGGGGCGACCAGGAAGATCTGTAGTTAATTTGGCAATATCGGGATTGCTTGTTATAGATTTTCTCTCTTCGAGGGACAGAGCTTTTCTTACAAAGTCTGGATTGAGTTCTCCTGTCCGCGGAAGATGCCCTGAAAGCTTCCCTAAAACTGTAATTTTTTGTGGTAATAAGCCTTTTAACTGTTTTTCTATAACAGGCATTCCTTCTTCTATAATAAGGAGCGTTTGAGCGTTTTGAGTAAGTTCTTGTATTTTTCCTAAAGGCAGTGGAAGAGTCGCGATATGAAGATGGCTAGGTAGTTCCTGAGATGGGGACAGAGCTTTTAAATATTCAGCATAATCTTTTATGTTTTCTAAGTAATAGTTTTTACCTAAGCCGCTGGTAATAATTGCAAAATCGGACTTATTTTTGCTCATCTGCAAGGTATTCCATTTATTAGAATTGGACCACTTTTGAAAGAGTTCTTGCTTTTCTATCATTTTTTCATAGTTTTTTCGAGCTAAAGCAGGTAAAAGCATCCATTCTAATTTATTAGCCTTCAACAAATTAGCTTGTTTTACATGAAGCGGCGCATCGAAAGGCCTGACCACAGCGCGGCTGTGTGCAAGACGGGTAACAACACGCATCATTACAGGCACCTTGTTTTTTTCAGAAATTTCAAAGGCTTCAAACATCATCTCGTAAGCTTCTTGTTGAGTTGCCGGTTCAAAACAAGGTATCATCGCAAAATCAGCAAAAAAGCGGGAATCCTGCTCTCCTTGGCTTGAATGCATACTAGGATCATCGGCAACGATCAAAACAAGACCGCCGTTAATACCTACCAGCGAAGAATTCATAAATGGATCAGCGGCAACATTGAGACCAACATGCTTCATTGTCACAATGCTTCTTTTTCCAGCAAAAGAAGCACCTAAAGCCGACTCATACGCAGTTTTTTCGTTAGAACACCACTGCGCTATGGGGACAGAGCTTTCTAATTGATCAGATTTACTCACGTTTTCTTTGTTTTTTATTAAAAATTCTAATATTTCTGTTGATGGGGTTCCTGGATAACCGAATCCAGCGCTTAAACCTGCATGAATCGCCCCCAGAGCTATAGCTTCATCACCTAATAAAACAATATCCTTCATTTTTACCTCTTTAATTATAAAGTTTAGTATAACAAGACTTAACTGAGGTGTAAAGAGATATAATATAGAAATGAGTCGGGGTAGATTTTAGCTCTAGAAAGTTTTCCCTGGTGCGCGTTTTAGAAAAGCAAGGCTAAGGCTTCAGGGTTTTCGAGAATACTATATTTTTTTACCAGCCGATGATATTTTCCGGAAAACTTCCATACTTTTTCGCCACTAGCCAAACCTGCTTTAATAGGGTTATTGTCGATATAATCTGAAATCTTAATGTACTCTTGCAAGGAAGAAATAATTTTCGAAAAAAATCGCTCTCCCCATAAATGTCCAGAGCGACCTAGTTTTTTATTGCATATAACAGCAAAAACACTTAAAACCCATTGCATAATGCGAGACAAGTTTTGATTTTTTCCTGGCTTGATAATCATATGGATATGATTTTCCATTACAACAAAATTTGTTAGCTGAAAAATATATTTTTTCTTTGCTCGCTTAACGACCGCTAAAAACAAGGCTTTTAATTCGTTTGATTTTAACAACATTTCTTTGTTATTGATACGAGCTCCAACATGATACATGGCGTTTTCTTTTAATATTCTTCTTTTTCTCATACCTTATTATTGGTTTTTGTGAAGACTTTTTTGTGTTTAAATTTTAATTTAAAAAAAATTCCTCTGTCCCCTTTTTTTTTCTTTTTTTTTTCGTTATACTAATTCCACCACTATGAATAGAGAAAAAAATTTAGATACACTATTGAGCTCAATAAAAATACTCGAGATTTCTTCCCCTACGCTAAATCCTTTAATACAAAACCTGGTTTTTGATTCTAGGAACGTAACTAAAGGAAGTTTATTTTTTGCACTACCAGGAAATACTGTCCATGGGAATACATTTATACAAGAAGCTATTAAAAAAGGAGCAGTCGCTATAATTTATCAAGATGAAATCCCTTCTTCCTTAATCCAAACCCATGCTGCAAATATTGTGATGGTAAAAGTGCAAGATTCACGTTACGCCATGAGTCCTATCGCTGATTCTTTTTACGATAGCCCGTCATCGAAGCTTAAAGTTATCGGCGTAACTGGAACAGAAGGAAAAAGTACGACAACATATCTCATTTGGCAACTAATACAATTACTAGGAGCTAAAGCTGGTTTTATATCGACAGTACAAACCTCTTTTGGGGACAGAGCTTTTGATAATACCGAGCACCTTACAACTCCAGAAGCACCTGTTATCCATTATTCTCTTGCAAAAATGCTTGAAAATAACTGTGAATATGCAATTATCGAATCTTCTTCTCATGGTTTGTCCAAAAAAACAAACCGTTGTGGGGATATTCACTATGATGTTGGCATTGTGACTAATGTAACCCATGAACACTTAGAATTTCATGGCACTAGAGAGCAATATGCCTTTGATAAAGCAAACTTATTTCGCTCTTTAGATCTTTTCTCGCATGAAAAAACAGTCTTAGGTCTTAAATCCTCTGTCCCCACATTTGGGGTAATTAATGCTGATGATTCTGTTGCCTTCTCTTTTTTAGAAGACACAAAACAAGCTTGTTTTTTCTTTTCTGAAAAATCCTCTGTCCCTCTAAAAGAACAAAATATTGATTCAAAAGCTTTTTTTTACGCTTCTAACATTATTTCTTCTGAAAAACAACTTAGCTTCACTCTTACGAATGAAAATTTAACCAAACAATCAGTAGAGGTAGAGACAAACTTAATCGGTACCTTCAATGTGCACAACATCCTTGCTTCTATTATTACGGTATCGAAAATAATGGGGAAATCCATAGAAGAAGTAGCAAAAACATGCCAAAAATTGATTCCTGTTAAAGGGCGCATGAGTTCTGTTGATAAGGGACAAAATTTTGAAGTTATTATAGATTATGCACATACGCCGTCTTCGTTTAACACAATTTTTCCTCCCATTAGGGACAGAGCACAGGGAAAAATAATTTCAGTGTTTGGTTCTGGTGGAAATAGAGATACGAAAAAAAGGCCAGAACAGGGAGCTATCGCAGCACGATACAGCGATATTGTAATTTTAACAGATGAGGACCCTAGAACGGAAAACTCCATGGATATTTTAACCATGATAGCTGAAGGCTGCAAAAATCCTTATAACTTTTCGGTCTCAAGAGGGACAGAGGTTTATTGCAAAGCGGATTCTACAAGCCTATTTTTAATTCCCGACAGAAAAAAAGCAATTCGAAAAGCTTTTTCTCTTGCAAGTAAAAACGATATCGTATTATTGCTTGGAAAAGCGCATGAAAACTCAATAATTTATGCTGATCATATCATGCCTTATGACGAAATCGAAGAAGCAATCTCTGCCTTAGCTGAAATGGGCTATAAAAAAGGATAATATAATGAAAATTGTTATTTTATATGGTGGAAAAAGTAGCGAACACGAAATCTCTCTTTTGTCAGCATCTTCGGTTGTACGAAATATCGATCTCAAGAAACACGAAGTGTCCTTAATCGCTATTACAAAAAAAGGACAATGGTTTTTACAAGACAATTCTGAAATTACTCGAATACAAAACGATAAAAACGCTGTTTTACGTATTTCAGAAAACAAAGAGGCTGTTTTTATTGCACCAGGTCTTGGCGGGGACAGAGGATTTAAAACAGCATCTCAAACAATTCCCTGCGATGTTGTTTTTCCTGTTTTACACGGAGCCTTTGGGGAAGATGGAACAATACAAGGCTTGTTAGAAATAGCACAAGTACCCTATGTCGGTTGTGGTGTGATGGCAAGCTCGCTTACCATGGATAAAGAAAAAACAAAACAAGTTTGGCAAACGCAAAATCTTCCTGTAGTACCGTATATGACGGTAAAAAAACATGATTTTTTAACAAACGATACAAAAATAAAAATTATTGAAGAGACAGAGCAAAAATTTACCTATCCGGTTTTTGTCAAACCCTGCAACGCAGGTAGCTCTGTAGGTACAGCAAAGGTGAGGGACAGAGGATTTCTAGAAAAAGCACTTGAAGAGGCTTTTTTTTGGGATGAAAAAGTGCTAATCGAGCCTTTTATAGATGCGAGAGAAATTGAATGCTCAGTTATCGGAAATCAGACACCTATTGTGTCAGTTTTAGGAGAGATAATTCCTACTCATGAATTTTATGACTATGAGGCCAAATACAATGACCCCAATGGAGCAAACTTTTTTATCCCAGCTCGAATAAGCAGTGAAGAAACTGAAAAAATCAAAGTCCTAGCGCAAAAAGCCTATGAAGCAGTTGATGCGAGTGGCTTTTCGAGAGTTGATTTTTTTATCGATAAGCAAAGTAACGAAATTTATCTAAACGAAATCAATACTATCCCTGGGTTTACATCGATTAGTATGTTTCCAAAAATGTGCGAAGCTGCAGGCATACCCTACAAAACCATAATTGAACGTTTATTAGACTTAGCAGTCGAAAGATTTAAGGCTCGACAAGCACTTAATACAGGGTTACATATGTGAAACTAGATTTTTATAAATTACACCTCGGTGGCAATAGTTTTTTACTCATTGACATAGGAAAACATTCCATTTCAACAAATGCTCTGTCCCCAATTGCAAGGCAAATATGCGACCGACGTTACGGAGTTGGTGCAAGCGCATGTATTTTTCTCTCCCCAGACAATTTTGTTAGAATTTTTTTACCAAATGGCAAAGAACATTTTCATAGTTATGACGCATTTTTTTGTGCAGCGCGCTATTCCTTTGATTCAGGCTATTTTCTAAAAACAGCTAATAAAGACAGAATAACACTAAAAACTCCCCTTGGGGACAGAGGATTTAATATAATTTCTCCTAGAGAGTTCAAAATTTCTCTTGGTAGTCCTTTTTCTCTTACAAATGGTGCACGTATAGACAAAAACAGCAAACATTCTATTGAAACAATACGTATCAATAACAAGCCTGTTTGTATTTCAGGTTTTCATATTAAGGATGATATAGTTGCGGTAAATGCCAAAGAAGTAAATATCTCGTCTTTTTTTGACCTCTACCTTAAAATAAATAATGTTTTCACACAAAATAAAACCTATCTAGTTTATTACAGAGAGGTTGCAAAAGAGGCTATGTCTATTCGTACAATAAAACGAGGCCCCTCAACCTCTTGCATTAGTGCTGCTGCTTCGCTCGTATCATCGGTTTTATCTGGAAACCCAGAAACCGCCTCTGTTTTTATTTTTGAAAAAGGCTCCCCTTCTCTTTACACACAAGAAATAAATCTTTTAGAAGATTTTGATGATTCTAGAAAATTAACTATCTTATGGGAAAATGAAACGAATGAACTTTTCGCAATAGGCAGTGCCGGATATACATTTGAAGGAAGTTTTGATTACAGAGATGGAAATATAAAAAACTATGAATAAATCTAAGCCTGTAAAGCCCAAAAAAGATTCACACAAATCCTCTGTCCCCAACCAAAGCAAGCTCAATATTTCCGAAAATCTCATTTTAAATAACAGTTTATTTCATAACTATCCCAATTTTTGCCCAATTTCGAGCCTTGCAGATATAAAAGATAAAAAAGTGCTTGTAATGGGACTTGGATTGCATGGAGGGGGAGAAGCTTCTGTGCGGTTTTTCTTAAAACATGGGGCATTCGTTACCATTACTGACCTAAAAACAGAAGCTGAATTAGAGCCAACTATAAAATCTCTTAAAAATGATAGTTCACTAAATCTTGATAAAGCAGATTTTGTTTTAGGCCGTCATGATATTCGGGATTTTGAGGAAGCGGATCTTGTTATAAAAAACCCAGCTGTAAAATACGAAGGGAATATATATCTTAAAAAAGCAAAACACATAGAAAGCGATATCTCTTTATTTCTACGCTTTACAAAATCACCTATTATTGCCATTACAGGTAGCAAGGGAAAATCTTCAACGGCGAGTGCTATACATTTTGGACTGCAACAAGCCGGCTTTCACTCTTTTTTAGGTGGGAATATAACCATCAGCCCACTACATTTTCTAGAAAAAACAAATGAAAACACTCCTGTTGTTTTAGAGCTTTCAAGTTGGCAACTTTCAGACCTTCGAGGAAGAGAA
>FZPS01000181.1_pt104 | contig 10113 bp, 9 predicted proteins | sample 1817821 | NCBI WGS metagenome assembly FZPS01 (sample SAMEA104158645, study PRJEB21678) | metagenome | place: Germany | collected 2015-04-21 | reverse complement strand
ACCTCACCCTGTAAGGATGAGGATTTTTTATTAAATTTTATAGATTTTTATTGCAATATATCTTAACACTAAATATTCGTCTTGTCAAATATTGTTTAATTTTAAACTAGTTCAAGCTTGACCTAAGGTTTTTATGATTAATTAATCTTTACATTCCTTGAAAATAGAATGCCTAGAGTATGTAGACCCTAGGCAATTCATGTTATATATTAATATATATTTTGGTTTTCTCTATATTCTCTCCAAACCGTTTCAAAGAAATTATCCTCTTTTGGTATTTCTCTTACATTACGCCATGTAAATGTACAGCCTCTTTCCCCATATAATACCTCTTGTACCTTCTTATTGTTTGAACCATCATCAAGGCTATAGGTAAATATTTCTGGTAAAAAATCATAAGGAAGGTTTCCTGATTTGTCTGTATATAGGGCTGATCCCCTACTCTTGCCTCCCTTATTAACATAGTCAATCATGGAAGAAAGATATACATACTGGGATATTAATATATCATATAGTCTATAGACCTTCTTTAATTTACCTTTATTGCTTATCTTTACCAGGGAATTAAATTGCTCTATCTCAGATTTTACCTCTTCTGCAGCCCGTCTCATTGCATCTTCTTCCCTTATAGCGGCACCTACTTGGCTCATACGTTTAGTAGCCCTTTCCCACATTAGGTCAATATTATCTTCGTCAGATATACAGCCTTCACCAACCTCAATGAGTTCAAGAACTTGGTCTGAAATCTTATTAAAGAGTTCATCTGCATCTATTGGACTTCCTTTTCTATTGGCAGCTATAAATTGTGCAGCCCTTGTTGAGCCAACTTGTCCTGAATTAAGTGCGCTTCCCCCTGGCCTATATATACCATGGCTACCACTAACCTCACCAACAGCAAAGAAGCCTTCAACATTTGTATGCCACCAGGCATCTATGCTTAAACCACCATTATTATGTTGGGCACATAGGGCTATTTCTAAGGGTTCAGTCTCTAAGTCAACGCCCCTGTCCCTGTAGAAATCAATGGCTGGCTTATTCATATGCAAGAGACGTTCATATGGTGTCCCAAAGGTAGCTCCTGCCCTTTCTAGATATTCCCTTGCTTCACCTGATAGTTTATCAAAGTCTATTTCCTTTTTTCTAGGGTTTTCCATGAAATCCAGGAATACCCTTCTACCTTTTAAATAAGTCTCAATATATACTAAAAGGTCAATGATTGAAGAACCATCGGCAATTTTTCTAACATCAAATGGCCATTGATATCCCTTTAAAAACACCTTACTAAATAGGTCGTTTTCATCCTCAAAGTAATCGAATAAGAATTCCCTCTCATCTTTACCATCTGCATCTGTAGAGATAAATTTAGGAATTACCTGCATATAGGTTCCTGATACATTCCAACGTGGCTTTATGGAAGATAAGCCATACTGCCACTCTGTTAAGTTTTTCCCCTTTACTCCAGCCTTGAATGCAGTACCGGAAGCACCATAATGTCCAAAGGGATATACGGAATCAGAATACATACCAGCTGGGCCACCTGTTGCATAAACTAGGTTTTTACAGTTAAATATGACATACCTGTCATCCTCATTCTCTGATGCTAAATTAAGGCATAAGATACCATTAACCTTTTCATCAGCAGTTAATACTCCTATACACTGCATTTTATCAAAGATGGGAATATCTTTATCTGATACAGCCTTCTCAAGACATTCGGTCATAAACTTGGATGTATATGGGCCAACTGAAGTAGCTCTTGTTCTGGGATCATGGTCAGTCTTATAGCCCACATACTCGCCATAACGGTTTCTGGGAAATGGTACTCCCAGTTCAACTAGTCTAAAGAAGCTCTGAGCAGACAAGGCTGCTTCAGCCAGGGCGTTATCCCCATCCATACAACCGCCTTCGAAGAGATTCTCTGCCATTTCTATTACAGAGTCACCAGTAGCCCCAGATAAGGTCAATTTATAATATGTTTGCTTATCAGACCCTGTATTTCTAGAAGTACCTGCCTTGATATGTTCTGTGACAATAGCTATATCCTTTTGACCATATTGATAGAGCCTATCTGCCGCATTATAGCCAGCTGCCCCAGTTCCTACAACAATGGTATTATATGAATATATTGTAAACGAATAACCACCTAAGCCTATTTTATTTTTCTTCACAGCAACCTCCCTTTCCTAAGAAAGTCCTTATTAGCTTTATACCCTAACAATTATTCTGTTTTATAATCTTCTAATATGGAATCCACCATCAACGTTAATCGTATCCCCTGTTGAATATAGTAGCTTTCCTTCACATAGGGTAGATATAGCCAAGCCTAAATCCTCTGGATAGCCCCATCTTGCAATAGGGAAATGGCCTTCCTCAACCATCTTAGTGTACTTGTCATGAACTACTTTTGTCATGCTGGTATCAATTACTCCTGGTCGTACAGTGTATACATAAATTCCATCACCAGCAAATCTTTCTGCATATACTTTTGTAAGCATTTCTACAGCAGCCTTGGAGGCACAATATGCAACACGATTAGAAGAAGAGGCATAGGAGGATAAGGAGCCTAAATTAATAATATATCCTCTCGCTCCGTTTACCAATTCATTCTTCAGCATCGCCTTAACTGCTAGTTGTGACATAAACATAGTACCTCTCAGATTCACATCTAAGACATAATCCCAGCTTTCTTCTGTAACATCTAGAAGGTCATCACGTTTTTTTGGTGCAACCCCTGCATTATTAACTAGAACGTCGATTCGTCCAAACCTTTCAATCGCTAAATCAATCAGTCTCTGACGGTCTTCATGAATTCCTACATCGCCTTCAATATATGCTAGATTATCAGGATTTTCTTCTAGGACTTTTTTAAACTCAGGTTCGATATTTTCTTTAGAGCGACTCATAGTGACTACTGAACATCCTTCTTTAAGAAACTGTTTCACCACCCCAAGTCCGATTCCTCTGCTACCTCCTGTAACAACCACTACTCTATTCATAACTTGTCTCCTTTCATAAACCATAATTCTATCGTCAGCTTGTTTCAAAGTTGTAACTTTATCTAGTAGTATAAACTATTACACCATACCAGCAAGTTTAGGTAAGGTCATACTTATTGCAGGGATATAAGATGTTAATAACAATACTACAAAAATTGCAATATAGAACTTCCATAAATATGGCATTACACTTTCAACTTTAGTTTGACCAACACGTGCTCCTACATAGAGGATATTTCCTACTGGTGGTGTGATACCACCTATGCAAAGGTTGAAGGTAATCATTATTCCAAATTGAATTGGATCCATACCAAATGACTGACATATTGGTAGGAAGATTGGAGTAAATATCAATACTGCTGGAGTAATATCCATAAAGGTACCAATGAAAAGTAAGAAGATATTTATAATCAATAGGATGATATACTTATTTTCGCTAGCACCAAGTAAGCTTTGACCTATCATATCTGGTAGGCCTGTGAAGCTCATTACCCAACCCATGATATTGGATGCTCCTATTAATAGCATTATAATACCAGTTGTTTCTGCTGATTCACGTAGAATATTGATAAGGTCATCAAAAGTAATATTCTTATATGCAATTGATAGTAAAAGGGCATATACAACTGCAATACAGGATGCCTCAGTTGCGGTGAATACACCAGCTATGATACCTCCAACACATATTACTATTAATAATAGAGATGGAATAGCATCTAGAATTATCTTAAATGTTTCTTTAAAAGGTGGACGTGTTTGACCTACATAACCTCTCTTTTTTGCAATAATATAGGCTACAACCATACATCCCAGTCCCCAAAGAATTCCAGGTATGTAACCTGCTAGAAAAAGAGCTGCGACTGATGTTCCGCCTGAGATCAGTGAATAGGTAATTAGTACATTTGATGGTGGAATTAAAAGCCCTGTTGGTGCTGATGCTATATTGACTGCAGCCGTGTAATTAGGGTCATATCCTTCTTCAGTTGCAATAGGACCAATGATGGAACCCATAGCTGACGCTGCTGCAATACCTGATCCAGAAACAGAACCAAAAAGCATATTCGCTAGAGTGTTTGTCTGAGATAGTCCACCAGACATAGGGCCTGTGAAAATCTTAGCTAAATTTATCAATCTTATTGCGATACCACCCTTGTTCATAATATTACCAGCTAGTATAAAGAAGGGGATAGCAAGTAGGGTAAATACTGATACTCCAGAGAAGACTCTCTGTGCAGAAGTAATTAGGGCTGATCCCATTTCCAGGGTTGGCAATATACCAACTATAGATGAAATCCCTATACTCACAGCAATAGGTGTACCTATAACTAGAAGAACTGCTAATACAATTACCATCAGGAATCCTGATAAAACCATTATGTCCATTATATTCCCTCCTCGATTAAGTCATCTTCGGAGCCTAAATCTTCAGTTCCTCGGATAATGTTGATTATATTCATGATAGAAAACAGGTTTATTAAGCCACCACTTATGGGTAATATGGAATAAAACATTCCCATAGGTGCCTGGAAGGCTGGAGTAACTTGAACCATAGTTAATTTCATGATGGAAATACCACCATAAATAAAGGCCGCACTAGAAAAAGCAATCATGGCTAATTCATTAATTATCTCTACAACCTTTTTAAGGGTTGGATTAAATTTGTCAATAACAAAGGTCAACCTCATATGATCCCTTTTACTTACGACAAGGGCTGCCGTCAAAAGTGCCATCCATGTGAAACCATAGGTTAGGGCTTCTTCAGTCCAAGCTGCAGGATTGTTGAAAACAAATCGTGAAGCAACCTGCCAACAACCGATAATTGTAATAAACACAAAGGTAACGACACATATAAAGCTCAATAGCTTTTGTAATAATCTAGTTAGTTTGTCCATTCTTACTCCTCCTTGTCATTCTTCGCTAATTGAGATTCATTGATTCTTTGAATCTCATCAAAATATATCTGAACCTCTGGATTCTCTCTTACATAATCTTGCCTTACACTTTCAGTAGCTTTTTGGAAAGCAGCAACATCAGCTTCCACAAAGGTTACACCCATCTCTTGTTCAGCTATTGCTTTAGCTTCTCCAATTTGTTGGGCCCAAGACTCCAACTCAATCTCATGGGCAAGTTGAGTTGCTTGATTGAAGATTTCTCTTTCTTCTGGACTAAGGCTTTCTAAAAACTTAATATTGGCTATAAACATGTCTGGTTGCATTTGATGCATATCATAGGAAAAATATTTAGCTACTTCCCCGTGTTTTACAGATGTAAGAGCCATTTCACTATTCTCTGCTCCATCTATAGTACCTTGTTGTAGGGCGGTGTATACTTCTCCATAGGCCATGGGAACAGCTCCAGCTTCTAGGGCCCTAATCATAGCAACATTTAAAGGTGAAGGTTGGACACGAATCTTCATACCCTTCATGTCTGCTGGAGTTTGTATTGGCTTATTGGCATAAAAGCTTCGAACTCCTGCATCAAACCATGTTATTGATTTAAAACCTGAAGCTTCAGTAGAAGCATACATGTTCTTAACTACATCGCCATTCATAAACTCAAAATATGCCTCTTGACTACTAAATAAATAAGGAACACTAAACAAACCATATTGCTTACTATAGGCCTCTAAGTTTGATGTAGATGCTATTACGAAGTCTATAGCACCTGTCTGAGTCAACTCTAAGGCATTCTTAGAATCCCCTAGGAGCCCATTACCATATACTTGAACCAAAAACTTATCTCCAAGCCTTTCATTTATGTATTCCGCAAAGGCTTTGGCTGCTATATCATCAGGGTGCCCTTCAGGTTGACCATGTGATATACGGACTATTTTCTTATCTAATTTTAACTCAGAATTACTACTACATCCTGCTAAGAACATGATACTAAAAATTAAGACTATGCATAAAAACACAGTTAAATATTTTTTCATTTTAGACTTCCCCTTCCTGAATTATAATCTTCCATCCATTTCTTGTTCCCAGTGATCAACTATGTTTCCTGGAGAATATACAAACATCATAGCCATATTCTCCTTATCACTTGTATTCTTCAACATATGTTTTTGTCCAGATTCTATAAAAACAACATCACCTTTTTTAACAGGTACCGTTTCATCATCTACCGTCATTTCACCAGTGCCTTCTAAAATAGTATAGCTTTCTACATTCTCATGATCGTGGAGGGCTACATAACCCTTTGGGTAGATTACTACATAACCTTGAGCAAAATCAGTATTTTTTATTGCCCCATTTTCGCCGATTATAACTCTGGTACGACGTCCTTGAGGAAATTCAGTACCTTCAATATCATCAAAAATATTTACCTTAATCATTTTTACCTCCCAAAATCTTATTCACCTGTAAAGACAGCAGGTCTTTTTTCTAAAAAAGCTGTTAATCCTTCTATGGAATCCTTGGTTGTGTACATATAGGCTAATCCTAGAGCATCCCTATCTGCTACTTCCTCAGGACGTTTATCGAAGCTATCATTTAACATAAATTTAGTTGCCCTCATGGTTTGTGGTGGGAACTCAGATAGCTTTTTGCCTAGATCTGCAGCGGCTTTTCTCATCTCATCAACAGTTTCATATACCTTATAGACAAGTCCAAAATTCATAGCCTGTTCACTTGTTATCATTTCTCCTGTTAGGCACATTGATTTAGCAACACTCATACCTACCAACTTTGGTAATCTGGCTGTAGCACCCCAACCAGGAACCATACCTATGCTTATTTCAGGTTGACCAAATTTAGCATTAGCTGAGGATAGCCTTATATCACAACTCATGGCTATTTCTAATCCTCCGCCCAGACAATATCCATTAATAGCTGCAATGGTGGGAATAGCTAATTTCTCAATACGACTAAAAAGCTTGTGACCGATTACTATGTGATTATAAGCATCAGCAGGAGTGTACTTAGCTAAATCTTTAATATCAGCCCCAGCTATAAAACCTTTCTCACCTGCACCTGTAATAATTAAGCAACGGATATCCTTATCTGCTTCTATTTGATCCAATATTTTTTCACATGCTAGACATGCGTCTACTCCTAAGGCATTTACTTTGCTAGAGCCACCGACTATTAGAGTAGCAACCTTGCCTTCTTTTTGTAATGTTAAGTCTTCCTTTTCAAATCTCATTAACGTTTCCATATCATTATCCTCCTCTTATTAAACCCTAATACCTAGTCTCCTCTTTAGATATTTGCTTATAGTCCCATGATTTCATCACTAAATATTCTTGAATCCATCAATTTTAAATCTTCATCAATAATTGGCTCAAAATCCATTTGGTCTAAAATATGTTTTTGTAGATCAATACCAGGAGCTATTTCCTTCAATACTAAGCCTTGTTTTGTCATTGCGAAAACAGCTCTTTCAGTTACATAGTAAACTTCTTGGCCTATTTCACGTGCATAATCCCCTGAGAAGGTTATATGATCTACATCTTTTACAAATTTGCGAGCTCTACCTTCCTGTACTATTATCAATTTGCCATCTTTTATTTCTGTCCTTAAACCACCAGCTGTAAATGTTCCACAGAAAACACATTTCTTAGAAGTCTGGGATATATCTATGAATCCTCCACAACCAGCTATTACTTTTCCAAATTTTGAAACATTCACATTTCCATATTGGTCACATTGAGCCAATCCTAAACAGGTCAAATCTAGACCATGACCACTATAAAAATCAAATTGGGTTGGAGCGTCCAATATGATATCCGGATTATAGGCAACTCCGAATATATCTCCTCCTGCAGGTACTCCTCCAACTAAGCCTTGCTCGATTGTCATAGTTAATGAGTCTGCAAAACCTTCTTCTTGTGCTACTGAGGCTACTCCATCTGGCATACCAAATCCCAAGTTTATTACAGAACCCTTATCTAAATACATAGCTGCACGACGGGCTATTACCTTACGATGGCTTAATGGCATTGGTTCAAAACTACTAGTTGGCTTTTTAGTTGCTCCACATAAGGAAGGGTCATAGATTCCTGCAGAAGTTTGCCATTGATCCTCATCAACAACTATAGCATCCACATAGATTCCCGGAATCTTCACCATACGTGGGTCCAGTGTTCCAGCCTTAGCCAGATACTTAACCTGACAGATTACCTTACCACCACAGTTATGGGCTGCTTGAGCTATGGCTACAGCTTCCAACAGGGTAGCTTCTTCTTCGAAGGTTATGTTACCGTTCTCGTCAGCTGTAGTTCCTCTAATAATACCAACATCAATATTGATGGCCTTATAATGAAGCCACTCTTCACCATTAATTTCAACAAGTTCTACAATATCTTCTTTTGTTATATCATTAAGCTTACCACCATCTACCCGAGGGTCAACGAATGTCCTTAAACCGGTTTTGGTAATAAGACCAGGTCTTTTTGCAGCTATCTCACGATAATTAGATGCTATAATACCCTGAGGTAAGTTATAGGCCTCAATCTTATTGTCTATTGCCATTTGCTGCATTCTTGGTGACCAACCCCAGTGTCCACCTATAACTCTTTTAACCAAACCTTCATGGGCAAACCTATTTATCCCTTCCTTGTCTTTATCCCCTATACCTGCAGAATGCATTATAGTTATGTTTTTAGGACTTCCTTCGTCCAAAAATCTTTCCTCTACACTCTTGTATATAAGCTTAGGCTCTAACACTCCACCTCCATTACCTACAATTGCAACTACATCATTGTCCTTGATTAGCTTTACAGCTTCACTTGCACTCATTACTTTTCCCATAATTAAACTCCTTTCTTATTAATCAATCTTTGTTTTTATCTAATATATAATAGTTTCTCCTGAAATCGATTTCGTGACATGGTATAATCTAGCTGTCAACTAAACAAAAATGGTAAAGTAATTCACTAAAATACAATATTACCAAGAAATCGATTTCTTGAATTGTAAAAAAATAATTTATATTACTCGGTTTTAAAGTTTTAAAACCGAGTTTCTTTCAACTATATCCCCACTTAAAATGTATGACTTTTTATTAAAGTCATCATTCATCTGATTTCTTAGTAATTCTATTGCATGTCTTGCTATTAAATCAGTAGGATGGTTATAAGTAGTTAAAGGTGGTATAAAATTCTCTGTCAAATAATTATTATCGAATCCCATTACAGAGATATCCTCGGGAATACTCAAATTATGTTCTGCAATACTTGAGTATACTCCTGACACCAGAACATCCATAGTAGCAAATATGGCTGTAGGGAGTGTTCCTGAGTCCAATAAAGAATTTGTAACATCATAGGCAGTTTTCACATCAATTACATTTTTAATGAGATTATTTTCATCAAAAGGTATACCATGGTGATTAAAGGCTTTTATACAGCCTTGTAACCTCATTTCATAGATAGGATTCTTTATATCCCCGATATAACATACAATCTTTTTATGTCCATTTTCTATCAAATAATTTACTGAATCAAAGGCTGCCTTCTCATGATCCAATGTGACATAATTAAAAAAGTCTGTCTGCCTATTTACAACTACAGTGGGAAACTTATCATTAATATCTCGTTTATTTATTTTGTGTTCTGCAGGGATAATTATAACTCCATCCGCAATCCCATAAGTAAATTGCCTTAAATACTTTCTTTCTATTTTTGTATCATTATGGCTTATTGCTAATAGCATAAGTAAATCTTCATCATATAATTTTTCCTCAAGACTCTGGCTTAACTTAGTATAGTAAGGATTATATAAGTCAGGTAATATAACAGCTATTATATTAGTATTTCCCTTTTTCAAACTTTTGCCAGAAAAATTTGGCTTGTAATTAAGCTCCTTAATCGCTTTTAGAACCTTATTCTTCTTATCAGGATCAACATAAGCAGAACTATTTATTACCCTTGATACAGTACTTGGAGATACCCCTGCCAGCCTTGCGACATCCTTTATTGTATAATTCATTAGATCATTCTCCTGAAATCGATTTCTTGATACTAGTATACCATATGAATTATAAATTTCAACCCATTTTTGTTTTTCTTTTTAACTTTTAAGTGAGTTAAATTTTTCCTGCTTCATAATCTACTTCACAAATAATAAAGGGCTATTTCATAAGATAAAACTCCTTAGAAATAACCCTATCTCTCCTA
>FZPS01000066.1_pt93 | contig 10113 bp, 7 predicted proteins | sample 1817821 | NCBI WGS metagenome assembly FZPS01 (sample SAMEA104158645, study PRJEB21678) | metagenome | place: Germany | collected 2015-04-21 | reverse complement strand
TGGAGAAAAGATACATCCGGGAAAATGCAGGTCGTCTCAGGTGCGGCGGGAAGAGAAAAAGTCCATTTTCAAGCTCCCGATGCCGAGCTGGTCGAAATGGAAATGGAACGTTTCCTGAAATGGTTTAACGGAGAGAACGAAACGGATTTAGTAATAAAAGCGGCAATTGCGCACCTTTGGTTTGTGACAATTCATCCGTTTCAAGATGGTAACGGACGAATTGCGAGAGCTCTGACTGACATGCTGCTGGCTCAATCGGACAAGAGCACACAGCGGTTTTACAGTATGTCTGCTCAAATCGGGAAAGAGAGAAAAGAGTACTACGGGGTTCTTGAAAAAACACAGAGAGGAGACTTTGACATAACCGAATGGATAAAATGGTTTTTAAGCTGTTTGATTAATGCCTTAAAAGCGACCGAAACCCTCCTTGCACGAATTTTGTTAAAAGCCGATTTCTGGAACAGACATGCAGAGACAATCATTAACGAGAGGCAGAAGAAGGTTATAAACAGATTACTGGACGGATTTGAAGGCAAACTGACCTCAATGAAGTGGGCTAAGATTGCAAAATGTTCAAAGGATACGGCAATCAGGGATATCAACGACTTGATAAAAAAGGATATACTGCAAAAATCCTCAGCAGGCGGCCGAAGCACAAGCTACGAACTGAATATGACGAAATAGCTGCCGGCGGACAATGTCCTATATTAAAGTATTGAGCTATAAGTGTTAAAAAACAATTTTAGAAGACATAATTAAAAGCATAAAAGGGCCTTTAAATTTCGCCAGATGGTGTATAACGGATAAAAAAGACTCAGTTTTGAATAAAATCTTTTAAAATTTGCTCAAGATGTGATTTTTTCACTATGTTTGCAGAAACAAACAACGAAACAATGCTAATTAGATTTACTATTGAGAATTTTCTGTCATTTAGGGAGAAACAAGTCTTTTCAATGATACCGGGGAAAGGCTCTCTTAAATCACATCACAAATCGACTCCGGTAAAAGGAGTTTCAGCTTTAAAAGTAGGGGTTATCTATGGTGCAAACGCATCAGGTAAATCAAACCTTATTAAAGCAATTGACTTTGGGAAAAAAACTGTTTTGTCTGGAACTAAGCCCGGACAGCCAATAACTACGAGTTTTTTCAAGCTTGATAAAAAATTCCTAAATAAGCCGTCTTATATTGAGTATGAAATCCAGCATAAGGGTAAAAATTATGCTTACGGATTCATTCTAAATGCTAAAGAGATTGTGGATGAATGGCTTTTCGAAATATCAAAATCGGGTGAAACAAAAATATTTGAAAGAAAAAATACAGTTGAATATGATTTAGACTTCCTCTTTAAGAAGAATAATACATCAAAGGAAAAACAGTTTATTGAATTTACTGCAAAGGGGACACCGCGGAACCAACTGTTTATAACACAAATCATAAACACGAATGTTATTGATAATGTTACTGACATTCAAGATATTTTGAATGTAATTGATTGGTTTCAGAACGCTTTAACCGTTATATATCCGGGAACAAAGAACATTAGTAAAAAGTTTGAATTACATAAGGATACCAATCTTCAACAAGTATTTAAGGAGATGCTTGAGTATTTTGACACAGGAATTGACGGAATTGAATTTAAAGAAGTTGATTTCGATAAAATGGATATTCCTACTGAGGTTAAAGAAGATATCAAAAACGATCTATTTAACGAAAAATCTGAAAAGACAAGTGCTTTCCTGTCGAATCCTCAAGACGATAAATATTATGTGATTTCCAAAACAGACGATTTCAATCTTCAAGCTAAGTTGCTCAAAACCAAGCATAAGGTTATTGGTGGTGGATATGAACTCTTCGATTTGAACGATGAGTCTGATGGCACAAGAAGAATTATGGACATAATACCATTGATGATAGATTTTTTCAAAGGCGAAAATGTGTTTGTAGTTGATGAAATTGAAAGCAGTTTACACCCAAATCTGGTTAAAGATTTTTTTGAATTCATTTTGGATAAATGCGAAAAAATAAACAGCCAAATCATTGTTTCCAGTCATGAAGCGACGCTGTTAACTCAAAAACTATTAAGGAAAGATGAAATTTGGTTTGTTGTGAAGAACAGAGAAGGTGCAACTCAACTCCATTCATTAGAAGACTACAATGTCCGCTTTGATAAGGAAATAATGAAGGATTATCTGCTTGGACGATTTAAAGGTGTACCAAAACTGGGTAACAGGAATCAATTAACCATTTTACCAATTAATAAGTCATGCCAAGAGAGCCTATACCATTAGTTCGAAAAGGAGGATTCCTTGAAGCAGAAAAAATGTTTATTTTGTCGTACGAAGGCAAAGTAAGTGAAAAGAAATATTTCGAGGATTTCCGGAAATCCGAATTGTTTAATGATAGTGGGCTAATTGAAATTATATCCTTAAAAAGACCGGAGCATAGAGGCTCTGACCCGATTAGTGTAAAAAAACTTCTTCAAGAAGCTAAAAAAGAATACAGCTTTAAAGATACAGATGAATTTTGGCTAATTATAGATAGAGATGATTGGGAAGAGATTCACAATTATAATTTTGACAAATTGGTAGATGATTGTAAAAAAGAGAAAAACTTCTACTTGGCAATGAGTAATCCCTGCTTCGAAATTTGGTTAATCCTTCATCTAAAAGATATTAATGAATTTGACAACGAAGAAAAGGAGAGAATAATGGCTAATGCTAGAATTAGTAAGAGCAAATGCTATATTGACATAGTCCTAAGCAAGATTCAAGGAAGAGGTTACAATAAAAAGCCAAATCCTCGGATATTTTTACCTTTAACGAGAACGGCTATCAGAAGAGCAAAAGAACTTGATCATGAAAATCAGGATTATCCAAAACAATTAGGGACGCATATTTATAAACTGATTGAAAAACTGATAATAGAAGAATGAACTCCGAATATATGACATTACCAATTAAGTAGTTGGAAGTTATAGAATTTTTGTTGATTGTGTTTGCTCGCAAATCTGAGCTGCCGGTGGGATGGGGAGTCGTGTTGTGTAATTCAATAGAAAACTGTAATTTTGCGGTTTGGAACGAACCGGAAAAGATTTGACCGGCTGCTGTCAGGCCTGAGTTTCCGGTGCAATTTTAAACCATAGTGTCAGACGGAATTAGGAAATTTTTCTCTCTGGTCCTTGTTGGGCTGCTGATGACTGCCGTTGATGCGACAGCCCAGTCCGCATTGGGGGATTCCGCGCCTGTTCGGGATGATTTTACGGGTACAGAGGTGGTTCCACCGGTTGATGACCCGGCTATTGCGCCCGATTTCACTGATTTCCCGCCGGATTCAATACCTGAGATTTTAGTGGACTCATTTATGACGGACTTGGCTGCATCGGATTCGGTGGCGGGGGCGCCGGCGGACAGTGCGGCGGTGCAGGAGAAGAAGAAGGATTCGCTGGAGGACCCCGTCATTTATGAATCGACTGACTCCATGACGTGGATGCGGGGAGGGTCTGCTTCGCTCTATGGTAACGGCAAGGTAAATTATCAGAACATTGAGCTGACAGCCGCTGTTATAAGGATGCAGATTGACAGCAGTATCGTTTATGCTGACGGAATCAAGGACTCGGTCGGGGAGTGGATAGGCGCTCCGGTATTCAGAGATGGGGCGACCCCTTATGAATCGGTCCACATGGGATATAATTTCAAGACCGAGAAGGGCTATATAAACGAGATCATAACCCAGCAGGGCGAGGGTTACATGACCAGCTCTGAGGCAAAGAAGGGCACCGAAGGCGAGTACTATATCAGCGATGCCATCTATACCACATGCGATTTGCACGATGACCCCCATTTCAACCTGCGTATCACACGTGCCAAGTTGCGGCCCGGCCGTGATGTGGTCTTTGGCCCGGCCTACCTTGAGGTCATGGGTGTGCCGTTGCCGCTCTTCATACCTTTCGGATTTTTCCCGTTTACCGAGGGCGATTACGCATCGGGCCTCATCGTACCCAGTTACGGCGATGAACTTGAACGCGGATTCTATCTTAAGGACGGCGGATACTATTTTGCCTTATCGGACTATTTTGATTTGAAGGTGCTGGGCGAGATATTCACGAAAGGGTCGTGGGGCCTTTCGGCCGAGAGCCGATACAAGGTGCGCTACCGCTTTACCGGCAATCTTTATGTCAGTTCGCTCACCACCAAGCTGGGCGATAAGGGCCTTCCGGACTATTCGGCTACAAAGAGCTCGAAAATCCGATGGACTCACAGTCAGGATGCCAAAGCCAACCCCTACCGTAACTTTTCGGCCAGCGTCAACTATGCCACCACAAGCTATGAGAGGTCCAACCTGTCAAGCCTTTACAACCCCTCGCTCACTTCACAGAGCACGCGTACCTCAAGCATAAGCTACTCCAGGACCTTCCCTTCGATAGGCTTGTCGCTTTCGAGCTCTATGAACCTGTCACAGAACATGCGTGACTCCACGCTTTCGATAAACCTGCCATCGCTCAGCCTGTCGCTGAACAGGATCTATCCGTTCAAACGTAAAAAGGTGGCGGGACAGGAGAGATGGTATGAAAAGATCTCCTTCACATATTCGGGAACACTGAGCAACAGTATTACATCCAAGGAGGGCGAGATTCTCGATAAGAGTATTATCAGGGACTGGAACAACGGAATGAGACACTCCATACCGGTAAGCGCCACCTTTCAAATCCTTAAGAACATAAATGTAACTCCTTCGTTCAACTACACATCAAGGTGGTATTCATATAAGGTAAACCAATCCTGGGACAATGACCGTCAGGCTGTTAAGCGCGATACCGTCTATGGCTTCAACCGCGTTTACAACTACAACCTGAGCGTGAGCGCCAACACTAAAATATACGGCTTCTATCAGCCCACCGAGCTGTGGCGCAAGCTCTTCGGCGACAAATTCATCATGGCCCGTCACGTCATCACTCCTACTGTAAGCTACAGCCTCTCTCCCGATTTCAGCGCCGCCCGATACGGCTTCTATGACACCTACGTTTACACCGACCAGAAAGGCGAGGTGCGCACGGTTGAGTATTCGCCTTACGCAGGCTCACTCTATGGCGTGCCGGGCAAGGGCAAATCGGGCAGCCTCTCCATGAGCATCGGCAACAACCTTGAAATGAAGGTACGCAGCGACAAAGACACCACGGGCATACGCAAGATAAGCGTGATCGATGAGTTGGGTGCCTCCATGTCATACAACTTCGCGGCCATAACCAAGCCCTGGAGCAACCTCAACACCCGCGTCAGACTCAAACTCACCAAAAATTACACCTTCAGCCTCAGCGCCACGTGGGCTACCTACGCATACGAATTCAACGAGGCCGGCAGGGTGGTTGTCGGAAACCGTACCGAGTATTCCTACGGCCGGTTCGGACGTTTCCAGGGCATGAGCCAGAACTGGTCATACACCTTCAACAACAACACCCTCAACAAATGGCGTGAATCGTGGAACAGACTCATGAAGCGGGAGGAGACTTCCGATGAGGCGGCCGAGCTGAACCCCGAACCCAATGCCGACCGCTCCATGGGTCCGGGACTGAGCGGCGGCGGACAGGCAAAGGTCGATGAAGACGGCTATCTGGAATATACGCTGCCGTGGTCATTCTCCATATCGTACGGCGTCTCAATGCGCGAAGACACCCGGGCACAGATCAACGAGAAACGGATGCGTTATCCCTTCGGCTTTACACACAGTCTGAATATGTCGGGCAATATGAAGCTCACCAACAAATGGAATATCAACTTCTCATCGGGTTGGGACTTCACCTACCACGACTTCACCACAACGACCATGAGCGTTTCGCGTGACCTTCACTGTTTCAACATGTCGTGCAGCGTGGTGCTGAAACCGTTCACATCGTACAACTTCACCATCAGGGCAAACTCAAACATGTTGGCCGACCTGCTCAAGGTCAAGAAACGTTCCAGTGCCAGCACCTATGTCACCTGGCCGGATTAACATTAAACAAAAATCAGCAAACAATATGAGTTATCTTATAATTCCAAAGGGTTACAAACCGCTCATCTCGCCGCAACAGACCGAGCAGGGTATCAAACTGATCAAGGATTTTTTTCAGCAGAACCTATCCACCGGACTTCAGCTGAGGCGTATTACCGCCCCGCTTTTTGTCCTCAAAGGCATGGGTATCAACGACGACCTGAGCGGTGTTGAGCGTGCCGTCACATTTCCCATAAAGGATTTGAACGATGCCAAAGCCGAGGTGGTCCATTCGCTTGCCAAATGGAAGCGTCTCACGCTTGCCGAATACGAGGTTGCCCCGGGCTATGGGATCTATACCGATATGAATGCCATCAGGGCCGATGAGGTTTTGGGCAATCTGCACTCGCTCTATGTTGACCAGTGGGATTGGGAGCGTACCATCACGGCCGATGACCGCAACATAGCTTTCCTGAAACGGATTGTACGCAAAATATATGCTGCAATGCTCCGCACGGAGTATCTGATAAACGAAACCTATCCGCAGCTGGAGCCCTTCCTGGCGGGTGAGGTCTTCTTCATCCATGCTGAGGAGCTGCGCCGGCGCTATCCTGAAATGACCCCCAAAGAGCGCGAAGACGCCATCACCCATGAGTACGGCTCAGTCTTCATAATGGGCATAGGAGCACCTCTCGGGGACGGCGAGCCTCACGACCTGCGCGCCCCGGACTACGATGACTGGAGCACCCCCAACGAAGAGGGCTATCTGGGACTCAACGGCGACCTGCTGGTCTGGAACCCCATCCTGAATCGTGCTATGGAGCTCTCCTCAATGGGCATACGCGTTGACCGCGAGTCGATGCTGCACCAGCTGAAGCTCTCCGGACAGGAGGAGCGCAGCAAGCTCTATTTCCACAGCAAACTGCTTGCCGGAAAGCTGCCGCTTTGTATCGGCGGCGGCATAGGACAGTCGCGCCTCTGCATGCTCTTTTTGCAAAAGGCCCATATCGGCGAAATTCAGGCCAGCATCTGGCCCGATGAGATGCGAGCCTCGTGCCGCACCGCCGGAATTCCTTTGATTTGATCAGATTTGGTGTAGTTTTACTCTGAAAGAGGTGGGGCGGGTAGAGAGTGACGCTTTTTCCCGATGAAATGGTAGAATGTTACGCTTTTGTTACGTTTTTGTAACGGTACAAAGTTAAATGTAACGTTTTTGTTACGGTAAAGATTTGGTTTTTACGTTTATTTTTAGTAGCGGGATTTTGGATGTTACGCTTTTGTTACGGTAGATTTTTGGAAAAATGGAAGTAAGAATAGATACGAGTTGGAAACAGCGGTTGCAGAGCGAGTTCGACAAGCCATATTTTAAGGAGTTGACCGACTTTGTGCGTCTGGAGTATGGACGTACTGCAATCTATCCGCCGGCACGGCTGATTTTCAACGCCTTTGACCTCTGCCCTTTCGACAAAGTCGAGGTGGTCATAATAGGGCAGGACCCTTACCATGACTATGGGCAGGCGCACGGTCTCTGCTTCTCGGTTGTTGACGGCGTACCGTTTCCCCCTTCACTCAGGAATATCTTCAAAGAGATCAGCAACGATTTGGGCAAACCGGTGCCGGCAAGCGGCGACCTGACACGCTGGGCGCGCCAGGGCGTATTGCTGCTCAACGCCACGCTTACGGTACGCGCCGGAATGGCCGGTTCGCATCAGGGCAAAGGGTGGGAGGTGTTTACCGATGCTGTAATAAGCCGGCTCAACTCCGAGCGTCATGGACTTGTCTTCATCCTTTGGGGCGGTTACGCCAAACGTAAGGGCGCCATCATTGACCGCAGCAAACATTTAGTGCTAAGCTCGGCACATCCCTCGCCGTTGTCGGCACACAACGGATTCTTCGGCAACCACCACTTCAGCCAAACCAACGAATGGCTGGTAAGGCACGGCAAAACACCCATCGATTGGTAAAGTTTTAGAACGCCCGGTGGTTAGATTTGAAGGATACTTGGCGGTTCTAAAGCTTGGGAAACGCTTAATGGTGGAATTTGGTAACGCCTAATAGCCGGCCCGAATGGGAAAATGTCCCGATTTGAGCGGGCGTCTAAAGATTTCGGATGTTGTTGTCCATCCACTGCCATTTTCTGCGGAAGCCCTCCTTCATGCTGTCAATTGACTGCTGGAAGGTCATGTCAATGTCTCTGTTCTCGTCGCCGGCATGGTTCTGGATACGGCCCCAGATTCTGTAATTGCACTCCTCAGAGGCGCGGATGCTGTCGGCCATCATATCAATGTAGTCGGGCAGCCCTGCAAACTCATATTTGAGCATCTCCCAACGCTCTATTAGACGCTCTTTGAATTTGGGGTCTTTGAGCAGGCTTGTATAGTAGAACTTTGCCCGGGAACTGCTAGTTTTGGCAGAGATGCTAAGCCCCTCCCACTGATATGCACGGCTCGGCATAAAGGTATGGTAGTCAAAATCCCAAACCGGTCCGAAACAGAGCTTGCGGTCGCGGTCTATATAGAGGAAAAAGCTGTGAGGACCGTTGCTTGGCCAGCTGTTGTAGAAATCGTGGTTCTGAGCCATCTCATTTATAAGGGCATAGTCAATGGCCTTGTCAACATCAATATATTTCTCATATTCATGGTTTTTGACGCGGGTCTCATCGTTCAGCACCGCCTCCATCTCCTCAATGAATTTCTTGAAATATTTGAAAACCGGATCGTTTGTTGAAATAACGTCAATATCGGGATCCTTCAAGACATAGGGCAAATTGTAGATCTTGCTCCAGAATCCCAGCTCCGGATTGTCAGTATAGTATTCGAAGTAGGTCTCCATCTCGGCAAAGATACCTCCCAACTCGGGAGTTTCCAGATTGGGATCGTCAATGTCAATCCGGTTCTCGTCTATCTTGGCCTGCTCGCACAGATAGTAGTTCCCGACATGCTTGCCGTTGAAAACCAGCTCGACAAACTGTCCGCGTATGGTGTAGGGCAGGTCTGTCTGTTTTGAGAGCCAGAAAGCGGCATCGTTGCGCATAAGCGTGCGGTCCTTGTAGTTTGCCAGAAGTATCCACCGTTTGTGCTCAGGCATACCTAGTATTTCGGCTCTCTTATCAAGTCTCAGCGCATAGGGCTTCTTTACGAAAGTCCAGGTGTTGTTGCCCCGGCCGCGTATGCTCATCCTTCCCTCATAGTCCAACCGGCCGTCGGGATAGACAATCTTCATGGTCGCCCCCGGTGTCCATACCGTTTTATTGGTTATATCCTTGCCATCGGGGGTGTTAATGGTCACTATAGGCAGATTGGTGTTTGAAGCCTTAATGATATAATCCTTGTAAAGGTCATCCTGCCACAGCGTAACCCTGACAGGCTCGCTGAGGTCTAAACTATAATAATTAGTCTTAAGGAGTGTGCTGTTGCCAAACGTCACGCTGTCACCCCGATAGTTGAACTTAAGCCGCAGACCGTGAAAATCGGTTACCGGCAGATAGGCATGGTAAGTCATGCTTTTGGAGTCATACTTCATATCTTTGGCGTCTATCTTTACGCCAAGCATTCTGAATGAGACCCTTTTGATAACGATAGGGCGTGACTGCATCACTGTGTCGGGGCAGATTACGGCTATACAAACCGTATCGGACTTTGTCGATATATCATCTGTCAGATTCACTCTCAAGAGCCAGGTGCTGTCTGGCAGCATCTCACTGTTCTGCAGAACAGCGTTTGTGCCGGACTCTCCAAGCCGGTTGACAAGTTGCAGACTGACCGTATCGGAGAGCAGCAGATCCCACGGAACGGTGCGCAGATATACTCTGGCCAGACTGTCCTTTTCGTAGGCCGATGCTTCGCCTGACAGAATTTCCAGAGAACGGGGGATTATCGTGTCGTTCTTATCTTTGTCCGGTGGAGTGATAATGGGATCATCCGGCTGTTCAAAAGCGCTCCTGTCATCACTGCACGACGCTGCCGCGGCTGCCGTCAAAGCAGCCAAAAACAGTATCCTGATTCCTGTACAGAGCCTTTTTCTCATCTTGTATTAGGTTATTACCCTCCAAAAAGAGTAGGATTTCTATCCTTATTTGATGTAAATTTATTCAAAATAATTGATATCACAACAAATAGCGGACAATGAATCGGAAACACAGCCGAA
>FZPS01000112.1_pt211 | contig 10115 bp, 12 predicted proteins | sample 1817821 | NCBI WGS metagenome assembly FZPS01 (sample SAMEA104158645, study PRJEB21678) | metagenome | place: Germany | collected 2015-04-21 | reverse complement strand
CATCGGTATCTATAGAACAACCGGGTTTTGTAAAACCATCGGTAGAAATAACAAAACCTGGAGTTATAATTCCGGAAAAAGGACAGTCTGAAGGACCAATAGACTTTCAACCTACCGACCCATTCGCCGTAATAGACTTAGAAGAATCATTTATGCCACCGCGAGATTATGAAAAAACAGGCCCAAGACAAACCCCCGACACATCTTCGTGGGCAGAGGATGAAGCTGGGAAGGATGCCATGGCGGATAATAATGAGCCGGCGGAAAAATATGTAGTAGATGTGACTTTTGTTTACGATAAGTATGAGTGGAGAGCGAGAGAAAAATGCCCTCCAGGATATCATCTTTATAATGCTGATTTGAATAAAGATGCTGGCGGAGCTTATATCTATTTGTGTTATAAGCTGGGAGAGAACGCCGACGATGCTATAACTGATTTCTTTATGCAATACAGCCTTACTACACGTTCATCAGCTACAGCAACTGTTAGTCACAATGCTAATTATGTTCCTTATACCAGGATTGGGGTAGATTTGAATTTAGGTGCTGATGGAGACCATATATATTTGTGCTATACAAAGGCCAAAACCAAGCCGCCTGTAAAAGATATGGGTGTTGCTTTCGGTAATGTAGGCTGGCCTGGATATGAGTCTGTATGTTGGCTGAATACTTTCGAACCAGCGGATGTAAACAAAAGCGTAGGTGGGGCAACAATAATTATTAAATATTTAAGATAAAAGCATGATCTTCGCCGGGGTTAAGAATTACGGCCGGAGCACCTGTATATATTCCTTGTAAAAATGCCAAAAGCGTACCTCTCTTTAAGTTTGTGAGGTACGCTTTACTATAGATGTAGTTAGGCCCCTTCGAGGTTGGGGGCCATGTTTTACCTTTTGTGATATAGTAAAAGGCAGCAGAGATCGTAACTTAGAGGGGGCAATTATGAGTCAGGAACCAGAGAAAATGGACGAAGGTCAGCCAGAGGGGAGACCACAAGTATCAACTGATTATTATTGTTATCAGTTGGGAACGTATTACTGCAAGAATCAATGTCCCAATGATTGTTACCAGCGCTACCAGGAAAAGATCAATAAGCTGATTAGGATACCCGTTGATTCTGAGAAACAGTAATGGATCATGGGCAGCATAGATGTTAACGGTTGCATCTGTTAAAAATAAAGGAATGAAGTATATGCCATCGGGCTCCTCCGAACTTGGAGGGGCTTGTGATTTTTAAAACTGTTATTATAGCCGGCCGCAGGCAGGGCAGTTTGGGTCTCGGGGGAGGCTGATCTCTTCGAAATGCATATCGAGGCCTCGAAAAGCTAGAAAACGACCTGATAGGGTAGAACCGATTTTAAGTATAACCTTTATTGCCTCCAGGGCTTGCAGTGACCCGATGGTTCCCGGTACCATGCCCATTACCCCGGAGCTGATCTGGGCAGCGAATTCATCTGGAAGGGGAGAGGGGAACAAGCAGCGATAACAGGGGGTCTGGCCGGGGATGATGGTCATAAGCAAGCCATCGAACCCGGATACAGCCGCTTCCACCAGCGGCTTTCCCAGTGCACAGCAGGCATCGTTGATAATGTAGCGGGTGGGCAGATTGTCTACCGCATCTACTACTACATCATAATCTGAGACGATGGATGGAGCGTTGTCAGCAGTGATTTCCAGGTGATGTTTGATTAGGTGGACTTCTGGATTAAGGGCCTGTAACCTCCGGGCGGCTGCCTCCGCTTTTTGCTCTCCCAGGTCAGCGGTGGTATAGAGGATCTGCCGCTGCAGGTTGGACAGGCTGACCTGGTCATGGTCGACTATGCCCAGCCTTCCTACACCGGCTGCAGCCAAATAATACAAGGCCGCAGAGCCCAGCCCTCCGGCTCCCACCACCAGCACTTTCGATGAGGCGATGCGGGCCTGCCCTTCATTTCCTACTTCTTTTAACACGGTTTGCCTGGCGTAGCGCAGTGATGGATCCGGTGGAGGACATTTATAATTCATGCTACTTCTCCTATCAGTTGGCTAAACTCGAATTCATGACGAAACGGCATCTTTTTTCCCATCCTTATCCTTCTTTATGACGGTCATACACTCTAATGGACAGGCCTTGGAACAAATGCCGCATCCGGTACACCCGTGATCGGGTTCCAGCTCAGGAAACAAACGCTTATACGCGTCGGTTCCGTAGCGGGTCAGATCCAAACAGCTGAACGGACAGGCGTTGATACATATCCCGCAACCCATGCAGATTTGATAATCTATAATGACTTCTCCCTTGGCCATTCCCATCATCCCTCCTGCAGCAACTGATCCAATTCCAGCTGTTGAATGGTTTCCGGCAGGGGAGCACCGGTATTTTCATCCCAGCCAAAGTGCTTCCAGTGCAACTTCATCATAGCCTCGATAGGCACTTGTCGTCCTTTCAAAGGGCCTTCCTTCAAGGGCGGTTCCCCAGCCATGCGGGGATGCATTTTGAAACTCTTCGGTTCCACACCATGTTTGACATTGAATAATTGCCGCAGAGTTTGCATGCGCTTACCTATGAGCATATATTCATCCGGGGTCTTGTTCCAGCCGGTGGCGGCGTTCAGCCATTCAAAAGCCTGCCAATGCTGCACACCCATTATCTGAGCAAATAAACATCCGCCGATTCCATCAACAATTTGCTTATAACAGGAGCCGGCCACTGATTTTAACGCCTCCCGGTCGGTGGCCTGGTATTCCTCACTCTTAGGATATATTTTCACCGGTGGTGCCCAGGATACTTTCTCCCATAACCTGGTCATGTTGTAATACTGGGCGGCACCGATGGTGTGCCGGCCAGGAGTTGGATCCACGCTGTAATGAACGCCCATCATGGGGTCGAAACGGGAATCATGCATGCCAGGTTCCTGCCCCCCGGCGTGGATGGCATATTTGTCTGAGCCTGAGCCAATTTTCTGGGCAGCTATTTTTACCCCATCAGCCAGCACATCCCCCAGGCCTTCCCGGGCAATCATCATCTCTACCAGTTTGATAACCGCCTCAGCGTTGCCCCAGGTAAGGTCCAGCCCACTGGTATCTTCAAGGGTCAACAGACCCTTTTCATAACACTCCATAGCGAAGGCAATGGCACTGCCGGCCGATATGCTGTCCATTCCCCCTCGATTGAGCAGTTCGTTGATATAGAAAATGGACTCCAGGTTCCGGTTCATCAGCAAGGGCCCGAATACAGCACAGGTCTCGTATTCTGGCTTGTGAGTATGGGTAAACTTACCCTGCCCAATATCAGATATGTCACAGACGCCCCCGCAGCCCACGATACATGAGTAACAGTGATATTTGCGGTATTCTCGCTTGATAACAAGATCGGAATTGATGCGGCTGTAATAGGAGCGGTTGTAATCTTTCGAAGATCCAGCCCAGTTCTTGATGGGGGTATCGCCATTGGTAACCCCCATCCCATTGGACATAGGGGTACCCCATTTTTTCATCAGGGTGGCAAACATCATTCCGTCAATAGGCGCTACATGCTTCATGGAGCCCATGACTTTTCCGCCGACAGGAAGCAGGCTGCCTTTGACTATTCCGGGCAGGTTTAGTTTGCGGATCTTGTTAGCATAGGCCTGGCTGATCTGCTTCACGACCTGGGGGTCGTGGCATTTTATAGGCTTGGAACCGACCAGGACTATCCCCTTTAGTCTTTTGGAGCCCATGACCGCTCCGACGCCTGAACGCGCGGCCAGACGGCCCCCGTCATTACATACCCCGGCAATGAGTGACACTTTCTCTCCGGCGGTACCGATCACTACGGCCGCCGGTTTCTTCTTGACCGTATTTTCGGCAATCAGGATTTCCTCACTCTCGGTGGCATCTTTGCCCCAGACGTGGGAAGCATCCTTGAGCTGCGGGCCTTTATTATTGACCAGCAAATATACCGGTCTCTCCGAAATACCAGTAAAGAAAATACCATCATATCCGCACTGCTTGATAGCTGGCGCGAAAGTGCCTCCGCAGTTGGCGTCACCCCAGCCGCCGGTGAGAGGAGATTTGCATACCACCATCCAGCGTCCGGTCATAAAGCTGCCTGTGCCCGTCAATAGTCCGCTGACAATACCCAGAACGTTTTCCGGGCCCAAGGGATCAGCTCCCGCCGGTATTTCGTTATATAGTACATAAGCTCCCAGCCCCACCCCAGAAAGCAGCATTTCATAGATGCGGTCAGGAATGATACGCTCTTCCATATGGCCGGTGGTGAGGTTTACGAAAAGGATTTTACCCATGTAACCTTTCAATATATTTCCCCCTCCTTAGCAGCGTCACTTGCAGTGATGCTATTGAAAAGACAATTCATTGTTATCCCCCGGTAATAGGAAAGAAGAAGCTTATGACATCCCCTTCCTGGAGTACTCGATCCAAGGATGATTTTTCGTAATTCACGCTGCAGAGCAAAACCGGACGCAAAAGCAGCGGCACCTGCAATTTCTTATATACATCCCGCAGGGTGGCACCGGCGGGAATCTCCAGGTTACCCATCTCATCCAGGGCGTCGTCCTTAAGAAACGGCAGCGGGTAAACTTTAACTCGCATGGCAATCACTTTGCTCCATCAATTCACAGTCTGGAAAGGTAGGCGGTTACTCATCCAGATACAACCACCAAGTAAATCCAAAGATAAGTGTCATAAGAACAGAATAGACTCCAGAGTAACCGGCTTGTATGCCCCGTCTATATCCAATCCAGATCAGTTCCCCGGTGTGCAGCAGCAATATAGCAATAAGCAGATACCAGAAATCGTGAACAACGATTAAATACAGAGCCCCTATCCAACAGAGCAGGGCACCCAAACGGAAAATAACGGGTGAATTGGACATGATGACACCTCTTTTATAAAAAACCGAGTGCATTCGGTTTGGGTTCATTGTATAATATGGTAATAAGAGTGTCAATGCACCAATCCGAGGGAATTAGCCATTCCGGGGGTTCTTCTAGTAGGGTGATATGCATGGAAAAAATATTGTCTAACATTCCAGGAAGGATAGCTATGACTAGTAACAAGACTGGTACTACGAAAAAGGGCCAGCAGACCCGCCAGAAAATTTTTCAGGCCGCCCTGGGCTTAATAAAAGAACGAGGCTATGAGCAAACCACCCTGGTTGATATCTGCAAGGCGGCAGGGATTGCCAGCGGGACTTTTTATCACCATTTCGCCTCCAAGCAGGATATTTTAGTAGAGTACGTCAAGGAAGAAAGTCGGGACCTGATGAACTACTACCAATCACTGCCGAAAGAGTCTTACGGGCAAGCTTTCCTGCAAGTAATGGATTATCAGGCCTTCTATTTTGAGCGTAAAGGAACTGAGTTTGTCTCTACTTTCTATGCCATCATGCTGCTGTCCAGGAACAGCATCTACAGCTATGGCGAGTTTTCCCTTTTATCGATCATTTATGACTGTTTTGATAAAGGCCAGAAACAGGGTGAGTTTACTGAGCAGTATTCGCCTGGATACATGTTGGAGCTAGCTATCGGGTTGCTGTATACTATCACCACTTTCTGGTGCATGTACCCCAGCGGGGTGGATCTGCGCCGGGACATACGCTCCAGAATGGAAAACCTGCTTAAGATTTTGCGTCCCATGGGATGAAAACGGGGCTAAGGAGATATGTAAAGTGATGGAGGCCTTCATGAAACCAAAAAGCTATGTGATCATCAAAGACGCACCAGAAATGGATTATATGAAAGATTACGTGGTTTTGCCCAAAAACTACGGCACTCCAGCCTATTTCGACCGCGAGGACATAAAAGCGATCCGTGATACCGTATATAGGGCTTTGGACGAACTGGATGAACGCTTCCATTTTTCCCAGCAGTTAACAAACCATCGCCATGTGTTGATCAAGCCCAATCTGGTCAGCGTGTACCACGACAGCGGATTCGACGAGCGGGATTATCCGGAGACCACTGACCCAAGGGTTTTTGAAGCTGTGGTCAGTTATATCCGGCAATACACCAACAAGATATCCATTGTGGAATCATCCGGCAAACCCATGCCGACTCCGGTAAGTTTTCGCGTGGCCGGTTATGACAGGATAGCCAAGTATTACGGTACCCAATTGATACCCCTGGAGCAGCAGCCCGTGGTGCGCTATATGCTGCCCAAGGCCGAGGTGATGAAGGAGGTCTATTTGCCGGAGATACTCGACGAAGCGGTGCGCGGCGAAGCCTTTTACATTTCAGTGCCCAAGATGAAAACCAATCTTTATACCGGCGTCACTCTGGGTTTCAAGAATGCCATGGGAACCATACCTTATTTCCTGCGGGAGAGAAACCACAACCACGCCATCAACAAAAAGCTGGCCGATCTGCTTTACCTGTTTAAGCCGGACCTGACCGTCATCGACGGGATCATCGGCGGTGAAGGTAATACCCCCGCCCCTGTGGATCCGGTAAGGGTGGGGATGATCGTCTGCGGCAACAACAGTGTGGAGGTCGATCGCATTACCACCTACATGATGGGCTTTGATCCCGAGCAGAACCAGCTCATGCAGGAAGCGGTACGCCGTGGCTTTAACGATCCTGATGTGGAGATAATAGGCAATGTGCGGGTAACCAAGTTCCGCCCGGCCATAGCATCACTGATGGATGAGAAAACCAAGCATGATTTCCCCAATCTGCTGGCCCTGGCGGGACGAACCAATAATGATGCACCTCAGGTCACAGATATAAACGCGGTTACACCGGAGATCGCTTTCCAAATAGAACAGGCCTGTTCCGGCGGCTGTCTGGCCGCCACCAAAAGCGGCCTGGATTACTACAACTTCAAAGCTAAAGCCAGGCGGGATTTTTCCCTGTGTATCATTGAGGGTTCGGGGATAGTTATCGATGGCCAACGCTGGTGGTTTGACCGCGACGGCAAGCCCTATTCCGAGCAGGACATTGCCGCACTTCCCATGAAGAAAATGGCCATGGGTAACTGTGCCGGGACCGCGAAACACCTGGTGGATTATCATGCCTCCGGCTGCTGTGATCCTGCCAAATGTATGGCGGTGGTATGCAAAGCGGCTGGTGTAACCATGCCCATCATGTCACCCAAGAACAAGAACCTGTTAAAACTGGTGACCGGCATGATAAAGACGGTAGCCGTGCGCAGAAAACATATCAAAAACGGCCGCTGGGTCGACTGTCCCCACGCCCATGAAGACAAAATATTTGAACTCCCGGAGCTGGCTAAAGAGGATATGGAAAAAGACTATATCGAATGGCCACTGCCGGTTATGAGCAAGGAGGAGAAGAAACAGCAGTTGCGAGACCAGTACAAAATCATTACCTCAGCCCTTTAAGATCAAACATTTTTTCCTAAAGGAGTCAGGAGGGTGAAATCTATGCCGCTGGTAACCCGAAGAGCCAAAGGAAATGCCGAGGTTATTATTGACCATGATCTGTGCAGCTTATGCGGCTTGTGTGTAGAGGTCTGCAAAGGACCGTTGTATATTGAAAACGGCAAGCTGCTGGTAGACCAATCCATTTCGTTTGGATGTATTGGTTGTGGGCAGTGTGCCGCCGTTTGTCCGCATATGTGTATCGTTGTTGAAGGACGGGAAATGAGCGCCCAGGACCTTATTGCTCTGCCTCCCCGGGAGCAGCGGGCCGATTATGAACAGCTGCTGGCTTTACTGCTGGGCAGGCGCAGTATCAGGGATTTCAAAGACCAGGAAGTCGAAGGGGAAGTGGTCCAAAAGATACTTGATGCGGTTTGTACGGCACCCATGGGTCTGCCTCCTTCCGAGGTGGAGGTTCTAGTATTGCAGGGGTTTGACCGCGTCAGGGAATTTGCCGTAGATATGGTCAAGGTCTTTAAGTCCAGCAAATGGCTGTTTTCCCCCCTGGTACTGGGCATTATGAGACCCTTTATTGGCAAGGAAGTCTATGACTTAATGAAAACCTTTGCTGCTCCACTGCCGGACTTCTTTAGTGAAAAAATGGCTAAAGGCCAGGATTTGCTGCTCTACGGCGCGCCCCTGGCTATGTATTTTCATGCTTCACCGACTTCGGACCCTTTGGATTGTGCCATAGCCGGAACCTATGCCATGCTGGCCGCAGAATCTCTGGGACTGGGTACCTGTATGATCGGAACCATCGCTCCATTCATGAAATACAGAAACCCGGTGGGTAAAAAGTATGGAATTCCTAAGGAAAACAACCAGGGCATAATGATTATTTTCGGATATCCAAAGTATAAATACACCCGCAGCATAAAACGGAGCCTGGCTGGTGTGACTTATTATGGCGGAAGCAAAGAGTGACTTTCGCGGTAAAGAGACGGTATAAGTGCTAAGAAAATATGTCAGGAACGGCAGCCAGGTCTACGGACCGCTGCCCGTTATGAACAAGGAGGGGAAAAGAACCAACAATAAACATTGAGGATATCGCCCGATCTATACAAAAATGCGATAAGGGTCAAAGCTTATACTTACTAGAAGATGGAGGAAAATAAATGTACAAATTATATTGTCGGATCTATCAGACGGTCTTTAAGTTAGCATCTGCCTTCCTTCCTTGGCGCAAACCCGAGTTAATTGAGGGTACAAACAGCATCAGTAAGCTTCCCAGGCTGATAAAGAATAATGGCATCCAGAGCGTATTGGTGGTTACAGACCAGCAAATCGTTTCTCTGGGATTGATAAATGGATTACTCCAGGGGCTAAAGTCCGATGGAGTCAATTTTGCTGTGTACGATAAGACTGTACCCAACCCTACCATCGACAACATTGAAGAAGCACTGCAGCTATATAGATACCATGAATGTGAAGGAATTGTGGCTTTTGGCGGTGGTTCTCCCATGGACTGTGCCAAAGGAGTAGGCGCCAGGGTTGCTCGGCCTGGTAAGTCTATTCATCAAATGAAAGGATTGTTCAAGATCAGAAGAAGGATACCACCCTTTTTTGCTATTCCCACAACAGCAGGAACGGGGAGTGAAGCGACAGTTGCAGCCGTAATTACGGATGAAAACACTCGCGGAAAATATCCCATCAATGACCTAGTGCTGGTCCCCGACTATGCGGTGTTGGATCCAACCTTAACTGCGGGTTTACCGCCTCATATAACTGCCACTACCGGTATGGATGCTTTGACCCACGCGGTAGAAGCATATATAGGCAGAAGCAACACCAAAGAAACCCGGCAGATGAGCGAAGAAGCCGTAAAACTAATCTTGGAGAATATATATGAAGCCTATACCAATGGAAACAATTTAGCAGCACGTGAAAATATGCTTAAGGCATCCTACTACGCAGGAATAGCGTTTACCCAGGCCTATGTAGGTTATGTCCATGCCGTAGCTCATACCCTGGGTGGTTTTTATGGGATTCCCCATGGCCTGGCCAATGCGGTGATCCTGCCTTATGTATTGGAATACTACGGGGAATCTGCACATCAACCCTTAGCTGAATTGGCTGACCTGGTGAAAATCAGTGAACCATCAGATACGATGGAAAAGAAAGCCCATCGGTTTATTCAAGCTATTAAGGATTTGAATGAAAGTATGGAGATCCCGAAAAAAATCAGTGGGATTCAGGAGGAAGATATTGCAGCCATGGTTGAACAGGCTTATAAAGAAGCCAACCCCCTTTATCCAGTTCCCAGGATTTTCACTAAAGAAGATTTGACTAATATTTATGAACTGATTCGCGAGAAAAATTAAACCTGAACCTCTATACCGGCCTCGAAATTATCTATATGCTGGAGTATTCTAAACATGGCAGTGTCTATGTCCCGGTCCCGGATGGCATTGTATATGGCTTCGTGCTCCGCTATTATTTCGGGGCCTTTTTCGGCGAAAAGCTCCTCCCGCTGGATACGAAAGCTATTATGCATTAAATCGGCGATGGTATTCATCATACGCAGCAAGATACTATTATGGGTGGCCTCAGCAATGGCGTAGTGAAACCATAAACCAGCCTCCACTGCTTCACTTATGGTTTTGGCAGATTTCATACGGTTTAGATTTTTTTCTATTTTTGCCAGGTCTTCTTCGGTAGCCCGCTGAACAGCCAGAGCCGCGATCTCCGTCTCTAAAACCCGTCTCACTTCCATGAGCTGGCTGATGGAGTTTTGCTCCATTTCCAAAATCATGGT
>FZPS01000035.1_pt301 | contig 10116 bp, 11 predicted proteins | sample 1817821 | NCBI WGS metagenome assembly FZPS01 (sample SAMEA104158645, study PRJEB21678) | metagenome | place: Germany | collected 2015-04-21 | reverse complement strand
AGAACCGGGCTTTTTTTCGGCAGGATCCGTTTGAGCAGCGGTTTCAGGAACCGGGCGTTCCGAAGAACAAAGCCCAGAACTCCATCCGCCCTGCTTCCCATCCGACGGAACATCTCCATCAGGGTCAGGCTGAGTTCAACGGTATTCGGGTCATGTTTCTCCAGTTCGTTCATAAAGCCGGCAAGACGGGCAAGGGGAGAGTTCTTCGGCGGGGCGGAGGCATGCCCGCCCTTTCCGTGAGCGATGGCGATGATGTCGCCATACCCTTTTTCGACCGTTCCGATCATCGCAAAGCGGCCTTTGATCCCCTTGACCGGTTCATCGACCACCATGCCTCCCTCATCCATCAGAAGCTGGAGACGAACGCCATGGTCGTGAAGATATCGTGCAGCGTTCGGAGCTCCGGGTCCGCTGACCTCTTCGTTCCATGAAGAAGCGATGTAGAAATCGACTTCGGGGATGTATTTTTCTTCAAGCAGCTCCTCGGCCGCCTGAAGGATGCACATCAGCGCTCCCTTGGTGTCGACGGTTCCCCGGCCCCAGATCTTGCCATCGGCGATTTCGCCGCTGAAGGGAGGATATGTCCACTCCCCTTCGGCGGAAACCACGTCCTGGTGGCTCATGAGCAGGAACCCTTCGCCTTCGGTCTTTCCCTTCAGGCGCATCAAAAGCCCGCTTTCGATCGGGAGTCTCTCAAACGACGAGAACACCTTGGGAAAGAGGTTTGCGAGAACCTCTTCGCTTTTGATGAACTTTTCTTCATGGATGATTCCCGGTTCGCTGATCGTCTCCACCTGAATCATCTTCGAGAGCAGCCGGGCGTACCGTTTTTCCCGTTCGGTCATTGGAGGGCTCCTTTCTTATGGAAGAAATAGGTGATGGCGATAGCGATTGCTCCGATAAGGATCATCATGATCGTCGTCTGGGCGATGAGGGCCGGAATCGCGATTGAAAGGGCGATCATCAGGATCAAAGGAATTGCGCTGACCTTCCAGCTCTTGAAGAAGTACTGGGCGCCAAGCGCTCCGAAAAGCGCCGGAAGCAGGTTGTCGAACGCGGGACGGAGGGTCGGGTTGTTCAGGACGGGTGTCAGGGGAATCAACAGGAGGACTCCAATGAAGATCACCAACATCGTCACGAGGGATGAAACACCGACCGCCAACGTCGTGATGATCGAATCTTCCGGAGTTCCCGCCTGAGTCTTGGCGATCTCCCGGGCGTTGTAGGCACACGGCAGCTTCATGTTGATGATATTGCCGGTGATGAAGGAGAGATAGGATCCTCCCGGTCCGAGGATCGGCACATAGATCAAAAATTCGACGATCGTGATCGGCAGATAGGTGATGGCGACTCGGAGAAGGCCCTTTGCGAATCCGGACCAGGAAAGCGAGGCTCCGAGCACCAACGCAAACAGGAAAGGAGTTGCCAGCAGGGAGAGGATTCCGATCGCGTTCGTGATCCGTCCGAGGCGGTGGATCGAGTCGTCGTACTGTTCATAATCAAACGATTTTTCCATTCCATTCCTCCTACAGGGCAAGCAGAACCGCTGCGGTCATCGCGATCAACATCGAAAGGGAGAGGGAAAAGTTCTCCATCCACGCCAGCTGCTTTTCTTTCACCAGATATTCACACCCTCTCATCACCAAGCCGGCGATCAATGCGGTGAGGAGCGGAAGGAAGTGTTTGAACACCACCGCTTCGGCGACGTAGGAACCGATGAACGTTCCGCAGAAGCCGATGAACATCGCAACCATCGCCCAGTCGGCGAAGCTCTTTCCCTCTTTCTTTTTCGACTTGTTGAGCAATTGGGTTGATTTACGGGAGTAGGATTTTCCGAAGAAGATCGTAGCGATGATCCCCCAGCTGATCCCGGTGGTCATCACCAGAAGAATCGTTACCAAGTGGCCGGTGGTCAGCGAGGCGGCGTCTTTCAGGGAAACGCCCATCGCCTGAGCGGCGGCCTCGGCGGCAATCGCTTCATAGGAGAGGTTCCCCACCACCGAAAGGCGAAGCCAGGCGGAGGGTACCCCCAACGATCCTGAAAGGGCGATGACCCCCAGCAGGATGGAGATCGACGGCAACACGGTGAACAGGGCGCTTGATGTGATCGTGGTTCTCAGGACGCTACGATCCATTCCCATCTTGAGGCCGGCAAGATAGCTTTTTCGGATAAAGAGCACGCAGCTGATTGCGACGAAGAGCAGAACCACCCCGACCAGTATGTACAGCGGTGCGCTGTTGGCTTGACTGAAATAATCCATTGTCACCTCCATTGGAGGCAGTGTATCAAATTATGGGGATGGAGGCGATGAATTTTTACGCCAATCGCGCCAAGAGAAAGGGGAAAACGACCACATTTCCGATCGAGCCGCCAAGACTCGTGAGGAGGAACACCACAAGGATGTGGAGGACCCGGTTCCGATACCACCCCTTCAGCTTCGTCGCATCATCGTTGAGATTTTCAAAATCTCTGACTTTGGGTTTGCGGAGCGTGGCTTGCAAGAGGCCGCTGACCATTCCCACCCCGATCGCCGGATGAAGGCTGGTGATCGGACTGGCCAGAACCGAAATGATGATGTTTATCGGATGGGCCAGCGCCAGAATCGCCCCAAGCGCGGTAAACGACATGTTCACCGCCAACCAGAGCCCGATCATCCTGATCCCTTCGGTCCGGCCGAAGGAGAGGAATCCGTAGAGCAGGAGGGAGACGATCAGGACGGGGAAGACCCAGGAAAGCGCTTTGGATGATCTGGAGGAGTCGGGAACGACGGTAATCTCCGAGACGTCCGTATCGAGCCGGTTTGAGTCGAGGGCTTCCAACGTCTTGACGATTCCGCTCATGTGCCCAGCGCCGATGACCGCCAGCTTGTTCTCACCGGGGGCAAGATAGATCTTCGTGGCAAGGTAGCGGTCGCGTTCGTCGATCAGAACCGACTTCACAGCGGGCAGCTCGGCTGCCATTTCGTCCATCATCTGCTGCATCACGTCCGCTTTCTTCAAATCTTCAAGATCCTCTTCGCTGAGCTTCTCGTTTGAGAAGACCGCACTGATGATTGTCGCGATCAGTTTGGCTTTATTCCAGAGATTGCTCATCCGCCAAGCCCGTTTGAAGGTTACCTGAATCTCCCGGTCGCAGAGGGAGAAGGGGATTTCTTTTTCTTTGGCCAGGTGCGCCGCTCCGAGGATCTCCGCCCCGGGCTGCGTCTCCGTCTCGTCCCCCATCCGTTTTTGGAAGGAGGCCAGGGCCATGTTGGCAAGCAGGAGGAACCCTTTGCCCTCCTTGAGGACTTTCTTGATATCCATGTTCGACCAGGAGCGTTCCTCTTCCTTGTTCTTCATCCTTCCTTCATCCAATTCAAGGCAGATATGATCGGGCTGTTCGGTTTCAATCGCCTCGGCGACCTCATCCACGCTGTGCTTTGAGACGTGGGCGGTTCCGATGAGATGGATCCTTCTTCCATCGGCGAGGGTGATGAGGCGGCGGGTGTCGCTGATCTCCAAGACGGTCATATGCGCTAATATACCGAAGGTGGCGGTATTAAACAAGGGAATTTGACATTCCCGTTCGCTTTCAGCTAGAGTCTTTTTTATATGGACACCCTCATCTATCTGGCAAAGCTCACCGTGGCGCTCATTCTCGGGAGCCTGTTTTCCAAAGCGATCGGAAAGGAGCGACTGGTTCGATTCAGTGCGATCGGGCAGACGGTGTTGGTGTGGGTATTGTTGTTCTTCATGGGGATCAACACCGGCCGGATCGAGAACATCGCCGGCGAACTGGGGCGTATCGGTCTCAGCGCGCTGGTTCTGACCCTCTTCGGTCTGGCCGGCTCGACCGTCGTCTCCCTTGCCGGGTCCCGCCTGTTTCTGCCCAAGGATCTTGATACAACGATCGCCGTCGCCCGGCGAAAGGAAGGCTCCCTGCTCCGCTATGTGTGGGATCTTTTGAAAGAACCGCTGTTTCTGATTTCAATCGTTATTCTCGGAGTGCTTTTCGGAATGAAAAGCACCTTCTTTGATTGGTTCAAATCCTCCTATGTGTCGTATCTGCTCTATGTGATGCTCTTTTTCGTGGGGATGAACCTGATTCAGCGTTCCGTCTCCTTCAAAACGGTGCTCCGCGACCCGAGCGTCTTTCTTTTGCCGGTCTACACGATCGCAGGAACCCTTCTGGGGGCGTTCGGAGCGAGCCTTGCGACCTCCTTCTCCTTTCGGGAAGCCGCCGGAATGCTCAGCGGGTTCGGATGGTATTCGCTCTCGGGAATCCTCATCAGTGATCTGGGATTTCCTCTTTTGGGCTCAATATCTTTTCTCTCCAACCTGATGCGCGAAAGCTTCTCGTTCTTCCTTATCCCCCTTTTCGGACGATTGGGAAAACGGTACTACTATCCGGCGGTCTCCTGCGGAGGGGCCACGACGATGGATGTGCTGCTCGTGCTGCTTTCCAAGCATTTCGGTTCGGCGACCACGATCGGATCGATCTATCATGGGGCGGCTACGAGCCTCTGCGCCCCGGTTCTCATTCCGCTCTTCTTCTGATCCACAGCTGAGCGACCAAGGCAAAGCTTCCTTCCTTCAGGATTCGAAGATAGAGCAGATCACCCTCGTCCAAAGCGAGGTTCTCCAAGGGGAGCTCTTCGATCGAAGCGGGCAGGGGGATCTGAATGAAGCGGTAGTGTCCCGGTTCAAGAACATGATCGCCCTCCGCCGGATCGAGCTTCTCCGCCTTAGCAATCTTTTTCAACGTTTCCTCATCCGGGGGAGCGCTCGTTCCAAGGAAGAGGACATTCATCTCAAAGGAGAGAAGAAGGATTCCTTCACTGCCGGCGGGAGCCTGATCAAGGAACGAAATCAATGCCCGATATGCATCCTCGGCAGAACTTCCCTCACAGGGAAGTTTTTGGTACGCTAGGCCTTGGCGGAGGGAGAGGTTCATCATGCTCATTGAGGCTACTCTAACAAAATGAAAAGCACCGGTAAAGTAGGAACGATCCGGTACACGCTGCTCACCTCCCGGGCGAACCGCCGGATCACGATCCGGGTCGGTCCGGATGGAATCCTGGCGATCCGGGCTCCGAGACGGGTAAGCAGGCGGGTTATTGAAGAGCTGATCACCGAACACAGGGAGCATCTCCTCAATCGAATCGATGAAGAAGTGCGGGACGCTCATACCTATGAGGACGGGGATCGGTTCCCCTATGCGGGAGGAATGGTCGCTCTCCAACTTCGAACAGGAAATGATTATCGGGCATACATAGAAGATGATCTTCTCGTCGTTTCCGCCCGAAACATCCAAGACAAGGGGCGGATTCTTCACGCAATCAAAACACTTTATCGAGCGGAGGCGAGAAGACGGATCGGGCCTCTTGTGGAGCAGTGGAGCCGGACCCTCGGAGTATCAGCTCCTTCGTTCACGATCCGTGATTCAAAAAAGCGCTGGGGAAGCTGCTCCAAAGAGGGGCGGTTGAATTTCTCTCTCCGTTCTCAGGCGCTCGGCGAGGAGGAGCTTTCCTATCTTGTTCTTCATGAAGTGGCACACTTGGTCCACTTCAACCACTCCGGAGAGTTCAAAGCACTCCTTCAAACCCACATGAGTGATTATAAGATCCGGCAAAAGCGGATGTACGCCATGCAACGGGCGAGTCAGCTGATTTACTGATATACATCCACCAACTCTTTAAGGTATAGTCCCATAGCAGGAGGATTGTTGAGATGAAACCCGATCTGTTAGCTGATCATGTATATCGCGTCGCAGCGAAAATCGGAAACCGTGATTTATTTGAAGGCATTTGGCCGATCCCCGACGGTGTGATGCTCAACTCATATGTCGTGAAGGGCAGCAAATCCACTGCGCTCATCGACGTGGTCAAGGATTGGGACGGGGCGCTTGATGCCATCAACAGGCAGCTTGACGAGCTTTCCGTAACGACGAACACTTTGGACTTTCTGATCATCAACCATATGGAACCGGATCATACCGGCGCCCTTCGGGAGGTGGTGAAACGCTATCCCGATGTCCAAATCCTTTGTTCGCCGAAGGCGGTTCCCCTCATCAAAGCGTTCTACAAGATCGAGGAGAACGTTCAGGCGGTTGCCGACGGACAGACCCTCGACCTCGGGGGAAAGACGCTTGTCTTCCACCTTACCCCGAACATCCACTGGCCTGAGACGATGATGACCTACCTTCAGGAGGACGGGATTCTCTTCTCGTGCGATGCGTTCGGATCGTTCGGTCGATATGATTTCTGCTTCGACGACGAGCTTGATGAAGCTACGATGGCTCACCTGCACAGCGAAACGGAGCGCTACTATGCGAACATCGTCTCTTCCTTCTCCCCCTTCGTGTTGCGGGGGATCGAAAAACTGAAGGGTCTGAAGATAGCGATGGTCGCTCCGAGCCACGGAGTCGTCTGGCGCTCCCATCCGGAAGCGATCGTCAACCACTACATAAAACTCGCTTCCTACCTCAACGGGCCGCGGGAAAAAGAGGTTGCGCTGGTGTGGTCGAGCATGTATGGAAACACCCAGGCGCTGCTGGAATCGATCATCGCCGGTGTTGAGAGCGAAGGGCTGCCGATTCACGTCCTTCAGGTTCCCCAGACGCACGAATCCTTCGTGCTGGAGAAGGTCTGGCGAAGCGAAGGGCTCATCGTCGGAATGCCCACATATGAATACAAGATGTTCCCGCCGACGTATCACGTGCTGGACATCCTTGCCCGCAGCCACGTCAAAGGAAGAAAAACGCTGCGCTTCGGTTCCTATGGGTGGTCCGGCGGAGCTCAGAAGCAATACGACGAGTTCGTCACCGCGATGAAGCTTGAATGCGTCGCCGAAGCGATCGAGTTCCAAGGCTCGCCGACGCAGGAAGACAAAGACAAAGCGTTTGCCCGGGCGAAAGAACTGGCCAGGATCATCAAGGCGATGTAATCCTTACCGAATCGTTTCCAATAGATATCGGGTGAAGGAGCTGATCCGTTTGGTCGAGGAGATCGAGACCCGTTCCTTGGTGGAGTGGACTTCCTCCATGTTCGGTCCGAAGGAAACCGAATCCATTCCCGAAACCCGGCTGTTGATGATTCCGCACTCCAGGCCGGCGTGGATCGCCGTCACCTTGGCATCCTCATTCGTATACTCCTTCCAGGCCCGAGCCACCAAGGCGGCAAGCGGAGAGTGGATGTTGGGGGTCCAGGAGGGGTAGGCGCCGCTGTGTTTCGTCGTCGCTCCGGCCAGCTTGAAGATCGTGGCGAAGCGCCGGGCGACATCATCGCGGGCGGAGAGAATTGAAGAGCGATGACTGGCGCTCACATAAAACCCCTTCTCGTCCAAGGCGAGGATGGCGAGGTTCGTTGAAGTCTCAACGATGCCCTCAATCGACATGCTCATTGCATCTACACCGTGAGGAGCGGCATAGAGGGCATCAAACAGGGTATTTGCGACCACGCTTCTTTTAGGCGTCTCTACCTTTGTTACATCAATGGCGATATGGGGGTCCGCCATTTCGAATTCACCTTTGACTTCTTTGAGAACCGTCTCCACTACTTGGTAGAGCCGATCTTCATCCTCTTTGGGAATTGAAAAACCGATCGTGGCGGTGGAGGGGATCACGTTGCGCTTCGAGCCGCCGGTCGCCTTGAAGACCCGGTATTCATCCAGCCGGGTCAGGATCCGGGCGGCGAGCTTGATCGCGTTGGCCCGCTGGGTGTGGATTTCCGCTCCGCTGTGGCCGCCTTTCAGGTCGGATACGGAAAGCTCAAACCCCCGGTGATGGGAGGGAGTCTCCTCCCAGCGGACATCCATGTACGCATTGGTTCCGACTCCTCCGGCGCATCCGATGTAGAACACCCCCTCCTCCTCGCTGTCGAGGTTGATCAAGAGCCGACTGTCGATGTTCTTCTCTTCAATCCCGAACGCTCCGGTCAGCCCGGTTTCTTCGGCAACGGTGAAGATTCCTTCAAGCGGACCGTGCTTGGCATCCGCATCGGCGAGGATGTCCAGAATCAGGGCGACGGCGATTCCGTTGTCCGCTCCAAGGGAAGTGTCTTTGGCTTTAATCCAGTCGCCGTCGCGGACCAATCGGATCGGGTCGGTTGCAAAGTCATGGGTTGAACCCTCCGTTTTGACGCATACCATGTCCATGTGGCCTTGAAGAGCCACCGAAGGGCGGTCTTCAAACCCCTTGGCCGCCGGCTTTTTTATGATGACGTTTCCAACCTCTTCCACGATCGCGGTGAGGTTGTGTTTTTCTGCGAATAAAAGAAGGTATTGGCGTACCCCTTCTTCATTTCCCGATTCGCGGGGAATCGCGGAAAGGTCGGAAAAATAGGACCAGAGGGCAGATGGCTCAAGGCCCCGTACTGCGTCTTGCATGAACTACTCCCTGTTTGGTTTATTAGGCGAATCGGTCTCGGATGAGGTTCCCGTCGATGAAGAGGCCTTTCATCTGCAGATTCTTGTCGAGCACGAGAATATCGGCGATATTGCCCGGTATGAGCATTCCCATCTTCGAGAGGCCATAGATCCGGGCGGGGTTCGTCGAGCTCATCTGGATCGCATGTTCAATGGGAATTTCCCAGTCGATGACGTTTCGTACCCCCTGAAGCATCGTCAGTCCGCTGCCGATGAAGAGATCGGGGTCATCCTTTGCGACAAACGCTCCGTTCGGCCCAAGTGTTGCGGGAACTCCGTTTGCGGTCAGGTTTCCCCCCCGTTGACGCGTCGGTTTAAGGGAATCGGTAATCATCACGATATTATCCAGCGGCTTGTCTCTGAGGAGCATCTTTACCAGTTGAGGATGAACGTGGACTCCGTCGGGAATGATCTCGCACTGCATGTCCTTCTCGATGAGGATCGCTCCGACGGTTCCCGGATCCCGGTGGTGAAGACGGCTCATCGCATTGAAGAAATGGGTGGAGTGCAAAATTCCCACCTGCATCCCCTCGAGGATGTTCTCATAGCTGGCGTCGGTGTGTCCGGCAAGAAGAACGATGCCCCGCTCCCTGGCCAAGAGGGCCAATTCACGCATTCCTTTGAGCTCGGGGGCTACCGTCATGCAGATGATGTTGCCTTCGCCGGCATCGATGATCTTATTGAAAATCGCCAGATCCACCGGAAGGACCCCTTCCGGATTCTGGGCGCCGATCCGCTTCATCGAGATGAAGGGACCTTCCACGTTGATGCCGAGGATCTTGGCCCCCTTCTCTTGACCCATCGCGTCGCTGATCGCTTTGATCGAGCGGATCATCTCATCGAGGGTGTTGGTATAGACCGTCGGCATGAACGCCGATACTCCGACGTCCGCCAAGCGTTCACTCATTTGAAGGATCGAGTGGGGATCGCTGTCTTCCGTTCCGAAGCCGCCGATTCCGTGGAGGTGGCTGTCGATCATACCGGGGGTGATGTACCCACCGGCCGCATCGAGAATCGTGGTATCCGGGGGAAAGTGCTTGTTGTTGAAGCGGGACATGTTGAAGATATCTCCGATTTCCCCCCTTTCATTGATATAGACTCCACAATCCTTCAGTTTTCCATATCCCGTTACAACGGTACCGTTTATCAATACGGTTCTTTGGCTCATGGCATGATCCTCTTTCCTTAATAATAGAAAGAGAAGACTCAACGGTCAATGAAGCGTGAGGTCGTTCAGCTTACTTTAGATAGATTGCCTTTAGTGGGTGGTAGTCCATTGTGTTGGGATACCAGCCGCCCCACTTGTCCGTGTCGATCATGTTCAAGTTGACGTAGTAGTAGAGGTTCATCAGAGCCTGATCTTCGTTGATCATGATGTCTTCGGCGGCTCTGAGAACTCCGAAGTGGTCGGTGGGATTGTCGATTCGGGCAGCCTCGTTGATGAGGATGTCATACACCTCGTTGGAGTATCGGCCACCGTTCATCGCGGTTCCCGTGATGAACATATCCAGGAAGGTGTTCGGATTCTGGTAGTCGCCAACCCAACCGGCGCGGGAGATCTGGAAGTTTCCGACGTTTCGGTTGTTCAGGTAGGTTCCCCATTCCTGATTCTCGAGAACGACGTTGATTCCGAGGTTCTTCTTCCACTCCTGCTGGATGAACTCGCCGATCTGCTTGTGTCCTTCGCTCGTGTTGTAGAGGATTGAAACGGTC
>FZPS01000074.1_pt183 | contig 10117 bp, 10 predicted proteins | sample 1817821 | NCBI WGS metagenome assembly FZPS01 (sample SAMEA104158645, study PRJEB21678) | metagenome | place: Germany | collected 2015-04-21 | reverse complement strand
TTTGTTACTGCCAAATATGAGCTGGTGGTGATGGGCCGGAATTTGCGCAGAGAAGGAAACATACCTTCCAGCAAAAGAGTGAAGTTTGTCCTGAAACCGCAAACCCAGATAGCTCAGCATGATCTTAACGTATTGAAGGTATTGCTCCATGCCGAGCCGCTGGAGGTCCAGGGCGACTATGAACCAACCAAAGGAACTCCTTCCAGTCGCAATTCATTGGGTGAGATTTTTCTGCCTATTGATGAACTCATTGATGTGGAAGCGGAGAAAGCTAAACTGACCAAATTATTAGAAAAATATAAAACTGAAATTGAGCGTATTGAACAAAGACTGAATAATACAAACTTTGTGGCAAAGGCTCCTGCAGCAGTTTTAGCGGAAAACCGGAAGAGATTACAGGAATACCAAACGAAGCTGAGTCAAACCCAAAGTGCTCTGAGAGCTCTGAATGGCTGAGGTACAAACCTTGAGGCGTTTTGGCAGAAAACCTTGAAAGCGTCTTCACATTGATGTAGCATCCCAAAGAGTAAAGGGATTCCTTGAATGTGATTATAACTTATTAAAAAAGCAAAAAATGAAAAAACGTTTAGCTGTTTGCAGCTGGTCCTTGCAGGCCACGCACGCAAAAGAACTGGTCGAGCGCATTCAACAGGTTGGAGTGAAGTATGTGCAGCTGGCACTCTCACCTGTGATTAACAATCCTGAAGCTTGGGAAAATTTGGATATACTTTTCAAAGAGGCTGGGCTTTCAGTGATCTCTGGAATGTCTGAAACGATTGGAGAAGATTACAGTACCCTTGAATCCATTCGCCGCACTGGCGGGATTGTGCCAGATGAGCACTGGAGTGGAAACTGGGAGCACTTTCAAAAGATTGCGGACTTGGCTGTCTCGATGAACATCAAGCTGGTTACATTCCATGCTGGCTTTATTCCGCACGAACCTGGAGAGCCTGAATACCAAAAACTTAAGGATCGGATCATAAAGCTTGCTGAGCTTTTTCAAGAAAAGGATTTAGTTTTGGGACTGGAGACTGGTCAGGAGACGGCAGAACATCTTAAATGCTTCCTTGAAGCTTTGCCAGTAGCCAACGTGCGTGTGAACTATGATCCGGCCAACATCTTGCTTTATGACAATGGCGACCCCATTGAAGTGATTGATGTTTTGGCTAAGCATATTGTGCAGTGCCATATCAAGGATGCTACTCGAACGAAAGTTCCAGGAACCTGGGGTGCAGAAGTTACAGTTGGGACGGGCGAAGTGAACTGGAAACAGTTTTTTGAGCGTTTGGACAAGATTGGATTTGCCGGTGACTTTGCTTTGGAGCGTGAAGCCGGTGATCAGCGTGTTGCAGATCTGCTAACCGGAAGACAACTGGCAGAGAAGTTTCTGGGCTAGAGCTCTCTCCGCAGGGCTAAAAGAGAAAATTATAAAACAGAACCACAATTTGAGGATATGGTAAAAGTTGGAATAGTTGGAATGGGCTTCATGGGAATGACCCACTTTCGGGCATGGCAGAAGATAGCCAATGCCAAAGTGGCTATGATTTGCGAAGCACGACCTCTGCCAGAGGATGGAGACCTGTCAAAGATATCGGGAAACCTGGGAACTGGCGAAGGTGTCAAAATTGATTACGCGCAGACGAAAGTAGTTACCAAACTTGAAGAGATGCTGGCCAATCCAGAGATTGATCTGGTAGATGTTTGCCTCCCTACAATTGCTCACAAGGATGTCTGCATCGCTGCTCTTAAGGCTGGTAAAAACGTTGTTTGTGAAAAACCAATGGCCAGAACCCATGCTGAGACCGTGGAAATGTTGAAGGCCGCTGAGGAGAGTGGAAAAATACTGATGCCGGCTCAGTGTGTCCGCTTTTGGCCTGAGTGGAGCTATCTGAAGCATCTCATAGAAGATGGGCGCTATGGCAAAGTTGTGGTAGCCCGCTTCCGGCGTGTCTCCGAGCCACCAGGCTGGGGTGTTTCCAGTTTTCTGAAGGGGCAGGAGTCCGGTGGCGCACTGTATGACCTGCATGTTCATGACTTGGATTTTGTGCTTTATTGCTTCGGAATGCCCAAGGCCGTTTTTGCCCGTGGCGCTACCTTTGCCAGCGGAGCTACGGACCATGTTATGGCCAACTATATTTACGAGAATGGAGCCGTGGTGAGCGCTGAAGGCAGCTGGGCTATGGTAAAAGGCTTTGGGTTCTGCGCCGGTTTTTCTGTGAGCTTTGAAAAGGCAACTTTGGAGATGGATACCAGCCGCGGGGCCGACGCCTTAAAGCTTTATGAGCCTGACCGACCGCCACTTGTGATCCGCCCCGAAGGAGATGACGGATATGTGGGAGAACTGCGCCATATTGCTGAAGCTATTTCCAAAGGTGGCACTCCGACAGTGGTGACAGCCCAAGATGGCGTTAATTCTCTGCTGGTTTGTGAAGCAGAGGAAAAATCAATTCAAACGGGGCAGATCGTGACTCTTTAAATAGAAAAAATATCAAAGAATGGAGAGCAAGGCGTTGTCCAAACTCTCCATTTTTATTCTTATTTAATGAATGAATTTTTTTCGAGAATCTGGAACCTGGTCCGCCCATATCGTGGAAGGCTGGCACTTGGGATTGTCTTTGGTATTTTAAGCGGTTTTGTTGCGCCGCTTTTGGTTCTTACGATTAAACTGGCCGTCAGCGTAATCTTTCCTGCAGCACAAGATACCCCACTGCTCGAACAACTGGAGGCAGCGCCGCGATTTATCCAAAACGTTATAGGGCATCTGAGCAATGTATTACCTCAGAAGTTTTCTGATGTTTCCACTGCAGGCCTCCTCTTAATTATCGCCTGCATTCCTGCGGTCATGATCTTGAAGGGAGTTACTACCTACGTGAATATTTATATGATGCAGTGGGTGGGAGTGCGGGCCATTATGGATTTGCGCAACAGGCTCTTTTCGCATTTCATGAGCCACTCTGCCAGTTTTTTTAACAAAGGAAATACGGGTGAGCTGATTTCTCGAATTTTTAACGATACTGCTTTTCTTCAAAATTCCATCACAAACGCTGTCCCCACAATCGTGCGTGACCCAATCACGATTGTGGCTTTGTCAACCTATCTGCTTTGGTCCTATACTACGCTTACCTTGATTACTTTGGTGATTTTTCCTCTTTGCGTAATTCCAGTTCTTATCTACTCCCAAAAAATTCGACGTGCCATGGTTGCCATGCAAAATACGCTGGCAGCACTGGGAAAGGTGATGCAGGAGACTTTTACCGGCAATCGGATTATTAAAGCGTATAACCTTGAAACTGTTGTTCGTAAAAAGTTTGAAGAAAACTCTCGCACCCAGGTCAGCCTGCACATGAAGTGTGTGCGCGGCAATGAAGTGCCGGGAATTCTTATTGAAATTCTGGGTGCCATAGGGGTGGCTCTGGTGTTGGTTTACATTCGAATCATGGGTAAAATAGAAATGTCACCGGCAGATTTCATGGCTTTTATTGGCAGCTTTTTCCTGATGTACCAGCCGATTAAAGCACTGAGCAGAATTTATACTCAGTTAAATCAGGCTGCCGCTTCGAGCAAGCGAGTCTTTGAGCTCTTAGCCATAAAGTCCGAAATAGCGGAGCCCCTGCAACCTAAGCTTCTACAAGCGCAGAACGCAGAGATTGTTTTTGAACAGGTTTCCTTTAGCTATGGAGAGAGGAACGTTCTCTCCGATATCAGCTTTGCAATAAAACCGGGCCAACGAGTTGCCCTGGTAGGGTCGACTGGTTCTGGGAAAAGCACCCTGATGCATTTAGTCCTGCGTTTCTATGATCCCCTTTCTGGACGCATTACTATCGGTGGTACAGATATTCGAGACGCCTCGACACATCACTTGCACGAACAAATAGCAATCGTTACGCAGGATACATTCCTCTTTGATGATACGATACGCAACAACATTGCCTATGGTAAGCCCAATGCAACATTTGCAGAAATCAAACGGGCTGCCAAGCTGGCTTTGGCGGAAGAGTTTATTCTTCAAAAGAAAGATGGGTATGACACTTTAGTCGGTGAAAGAGGCGTTATGCTGAGTGGTGGTCAGCGGCAACGTCTGGCAATTGCCAGGGCTCTTTTGCGTGATGCCCCAATTTTACTTCTGGATGAAGCCACAAGTGCCCTGGATACGAACTCTGAACGGATAGTTCAGGCTGCATTGGAAGAGCTTATGAAAGGTCGTACCAGTATCTGTATAGCCCACCGCCTTTCAACTATTTATGATTCGGATGTGATCTTTGTTTTGGAGCAGGGGAGAATCGTCGAGTCAGGCACTCATGATTTGCTTCTATCGAAAAACGGGATATACAGGAAGCTTTATGATCTCCAGTTTACTTAGAAAAACGGAAAGCTGCTAAACAAACTTTCCCGGATTCATAATTCCGTGTGGATCAAGCGCTTTCTTAATTAAACTGTGGAGCTGTCTCTCCTCTTCGGTGGTGCCCAGATTCCACCAGGGCAGTTTGGCCAGGCCAATTCCGTGCTCACCGGTGATCTTGCCGCCCCAGGCAACCACTTGCTGGAAGACCAGGTCGGTAACGTGACCACCAGCGGCCAGCTGAACAGGATCCTTTTCATCAACCATGATATTGGTGTGGATATTCCCATCCCCCGCATGACCAAAGCAGGCAATGGGGATTCCGTGCTGCTTCTGGAGCTTATCTGTAAAAACAAAAAAATCAACCAGGCGACCACGAGGAATCACAATATCATGGTTTAATTTTTTAAGGCCAGTATCTTTGAGCGCATAAGAAAATTCCCGCCTCACATTCCAAATATCTTCGCACTTCTCTGCACCATGAGCATGCTCCAGAGAGTGACAGTGCGAGGCTTGTATGATTTTTCCAACACTGACAATTTCCCCACGAACACTCTGCTCCTGTCCATCCATCTCCAAAATAAGGTGTGCTTTGGAGTCTTTAAATATATCGCTGCCTGTCCGTTTCCAAGCTGCTTTCAGTGTAAAGGCATCAGCAAGCTCCAGTGCACTGGGAAGAAAGCCTGCTGCGAAGATTTTGTTAATCGCCGCAGCTGCATCTGGCATGGATGAAAAGCCGGCAGAGAGACAAGAGCGAAAAGGGGGCAGGGGAATGAGCTTCAGCGTCAGCTCGGTAACCGCTCCCAGGAGACCCTCGGCTCCAACAAAGAAACGACAAAGATCAAAGCCCGTTTTATTTTTATGGGTACGCCCACCAGTTTTGCAAATGGTGCCGTCAGGGAGGACTGCCTCTATGCCCAGGACATAATCACGTGTCACGCCATACTTCAGACAACGAGGCCCGCCCGCATTTGTGGAGAAATTTCCCCCAATGCTGCTTTCGGTTCGTCCGGCAGGATCAGGCGGATAAAAAAGATTCTGTTCTTCAACCTGTTTTTGCAAATCAGATGTAATGACACCGGGTTGTACTATAACAACAAAGTCTTTTTGATTTACCTCAAGGATGTTGTTCATTCGCTCCAAGCTCAGGACAAGCCCCCCCTTAATCGGGGTTGCGCCCCCACAGTAGCCCACCCCGGCACCACGAGGTGTAACAGGGATTCGGTGTTGATGAGCAAAGCCAAGAATAATGGAGACCTCTTTGGTGCAGGTGGGCAGGGCTACAGCCTCTGGCTGTGAAAAGCCTTGAGCCCACTTATCTGCGGCGCAGCGGTGAATCTCCTCGGGATCAAACGTTATCACTCCCGGAGGGAGCTTATCTTTGAGGTTATTGAGTAGCTGGTTCATTACTGTTGATTTCTTCGCTGGCACTATTGTTCTGGTTCTACGGTCTCTGTTTTAAATAAAAAACCTCCTTGCAGGAGGTTGAAAGCTATATATTGAGTTTAGGTAGGAGCCAGGGGCCTCCTCAAATAGCTTAGCACAGCTTAGAGCTGTTTTGATAGATAGGTTGGCAGCGAGAGCTGCTCAATCAGCCCCAGTTGCGTTTCTATCCAATCTAAATGGTCTTCTTCATCCCGTAAAGTGTGGGCGACAAGTGAACGTGAACCGGCGTCACTCAACTGAGCAATCTGCCTCACTGCTTTATTATAGGCGACTATGGCTTCCTCTTCAGCCTTAAGATCATTCTTTAGTTGTTCTACAATGTCTTCACCAATCACAATGGGAGAGGGGCGGGTAACAGTTGGAGTTCCGCCTAAAAAGAGAATGCGTTTGATCAGATTTTCCGCATGTCTCATTTCAGCAAATGCCCTTTCCTCAATGACCTTGTGGAGTTTAGAGTAACCCCAATCCTCACACATTTCCGAATGAACCATGTATTGGCTAATAGCAGCCAATTCATCCGCCAACAAGCTATTGAGAATAGCTATAACTTCTGGATTACCTTTCATATTATTATATTTTGTTAGGAGAGCCGCCTGAGCAGCCCTAAACGTTACACCCTTAAAAATAGCAGATATTCTGAAACTTTCAATCACCATTGATTAGAAAATTCGTTTGCGTAACCATAAGCTTTCCTTTAGCATACTTCTGCGAGTGGACCACTACAATGAAAGTGATGAGGAGTTGATGTTGCGGTTAAAGTCTGGTGACAGGCAGGCTTTCACCTTCCTTGTCAACCGCTACAAGCAATCGGTTGCAAATTTAGTTGCGCGTACTGTAGGGGATAATCAGGATTCAGAGGATATCGCTCAACAGGTTTTCGTTCAAGTCTATAAACATGCTGATCGCTATGAGGTTCGCTCCAAGTTTACGACCTGGCTTTTTACTATAGCAAAAAACCTGGCTTTAAATGAAATTCGTAGAAGAAAGCGTCATCCGGCAGATTCTCTAGATAGCGTTGACAGCCAGGAAGAGTTTTCTCAGCCTCGGCAACATCCGGATATGCGCACAGTCATGCCCGATGATTCGCTCCTCAACAAGGAGATGCTTCTTCAGCTCAGGGCAGCCATCAGACTATTACCAGAAAAGCAGAGATTGGCTCTTTTGCTTTTCCAGGAAAAAGGTCTCTCTTATGAGGAAATCACCAAGGTTCTGGGGGCTTCGCTTTCTTCGACCAAGTCGTTGATTTTTCGTGCGAGAGAGACTCTGAAAAAACATTTGAAAGAATATCTTTCATCATGAAAGCAACTTAAGGTGAAAATTGGTGTTGAAATAACGGCGGTATGAAAGAACAGCTAGAACAACTGATCGAAAAATCCAGAAAGGAAAACCTCTCCCAGGAAGAGAGAATCCTCTTGGAAAGGCTTTTTGATCAAGACCCTGCACTTCGGAAAGACTGGGAGGAGGAGTGCAGACTGACTGCATTATTCTCCTTGCTCCCTGATGTCCCGCTATCAAGCGACTTCACTGAGCAGGTGTTGAAGCAAACCTTTGATGTGGAAGCGCCTCAAAAGAGTCGCCTGGAGACTGCTTTTGTTTACTGGTCTTTATTTTCCCAGAAAAATCGCTGGCTGAAATATGCCGCGGCTGCATGTTTGGTTTTTCTTTTAAGCTTTGGGTTTTACCATCACCAAAGCCAGGTTCGCATCCATCAGATGGCCGAATCGCTCTCTACAGTTGCAGAGACCGCCACAGAAGTGGCTGTCGTATCTGAGGTTGATCTGAACGCGATACACGTTTTGGGGAAAATGACAGAAGCCACTTCGGTAGATAACGACCTTTGGGTGGCGATGGTTTCGTATTAGGCTTGAAGAGGGATAGTGGATAAGAAAAAAATTATTTGGTTTCTTTCGCTCGTGGCGGCAGTCTTCGCAACTGAACCAGCCTATGTGGGTGCATTGAGTTTGCCTGAACTGACACCTCCCCAAAGTGGACCTTTACCGCTAGCACTTTCACCCCAGCCTCCTTCAGCTGTGGTTACAGGGGTGGCTCCAGAGTCTCCGTTTTTCTTTTTTCGGCGATTGATGAAGATGACCTCTGAGGAGTGCCAGGTGGCCTTGAAGGAGCATCCTCCCCACATACGGAAAGCTATCTGCGATAAAGTTACTGAATACAAAGAGATGCCCTCTCAAGAGTGTGAGCGCAGTTTGCAGATATTAGATTTGCGTTGGTATCTTTTTTGTGGAGTGGATATCCAGTCAGATATGCTGGAAAAGTACATCGACTCTGTGCCAGAGGATTATCGCGAGATTATTCGTGAACGGCTGGACCGCTGGTTTTCGATACCCAGGCAACACCGCACAAACATATTGGCAAATGTGAAAAACTTTCCTTTCCCTCGCCAGGCACAAGGCTCAGTAGGCCAAGGTGGGGGAGGCGGCATGACTCCCTGGAACGGTCCAAGACGTTTACAAAAACCTTTTGATGGAAGAAGCAACAATATTCCTTTCCCCGAAAAAGGAGCTCTGGGAATGCCGTTTTCTCCTCAGGGATTTCCGTTTTTTTTGCCTGGTAGGCCAATGTATCAGGAACGGCCGCTTTTTGGCAGAGGCTGGAGGGGCGGTGGAGCTCAGGGATATGGCTTTCACTTTGAAGCGCCAGAGAGACAAAGCCCATTTTCCTTTCCAGGTACTAATTCTTCAGCTTTTGCTGAATTACCTCGTACCAATAAAGGCAGACCACTGCCACCTCCAGGCGAGCAAAAACCCTCTTCTGGGTCGGATCGCGATGTCTTAGGAAACTCTGTTCCTCAAGGACTTCCCCCTTTGCCGGGTAGGAGTGGAAGAGGGGGTGGGCCCGGCTGGGCTATGCCGCCTCCTGGTCCCAAAGCTCCCATGCACCCCGGTGCCACGCCGGGTTCAGGCATGAGCCCTAATGCCGGCCCCGACAGAGGAGGGCGATGGGGTGGCTTTGACCAGTTTAGAGACGTACGTGAAAAGAAGGCTTGGGAAGAGCTAAATAACTTCTTCAGTATGAGCCCCCACGAGCGGGATAGGGTGCTTCGTTTACTGCCCAGGGAAAGTCGTGAAAAAACACGGCGGGTTATGAAAATGTTGGATGATTTGCCTCCAGTTGAGCGCCAAAACTCATTAAAGATACTTTTGCAAATATCGGATTTGCCGCAAGATGAGCGCTCTGCCTACGTTCACAGTGCGGAGAGATGGAACTCCCTTTCTGAAGAAGAGAAACGCTTTTTCAAGATACTTTTCATGCCCTCATCTCCGCTACCAGAAATGCCACCATTGCCCTCTGAGGTGAAAGTAAAAAATCACTCGCAAGATACGGTTCAGTAGTCCTTCTTTTCTTTTTTTGAATTCTACCGGTTCTTCGAATTTAGCTGGAACGCGACTTTTCCATTGATTCATCGCGATTTTCTGCTAGAATCCACTTCGTAATTCTTATGAATATCAAAACAATTCAACTAGTGGCTGCTGCTGCACTTGTGAGTGCTGGGCTTCTAAGCGCTGAGGCACAAACACGTGTGGCACCAGCATATCCGCTTTTACACCCTCTGTTTTCTGATCATGCTGTTTTGCAGCGTGGTTTGAACGTGCCTGTTTGGGGCTGGGCAGCGCCAGAGAGCGAGGTTACTGTAGAGTTTGCAGGGCAAGCAGTGAAAGCCAAGGCAGCTAATGATGGTAAATGGATGGCATACCTGTCACCTATGGGCTACTCAGCTCAGCCGCGAAACCTGAAGGTAACTGGCATTTCAAACAACCTTTCCCAAACCGTGGAGGCTAAAGATGTTTTAGTCGGAGATGTCTGGTTTTGCTCCGGACAGTCTAACATGGAAATGGGAATTAAGAACTGCGATGCGCAGGAAGATATCGATTCAGCGAATTTTCCCAATATCCGTCTGCTGGTTGTGCCCAAAAGCGTGCAGTATGAACCGCAGCTTACGGCACAGATGAGCTGGGACCGCTGCACTCCTGAGGTTCTTTCTACAAAAGGCGTTTGGGGAGGTTTTTCTGCAGCTGCCTTTTATTTCGGTAGAGAGCTTAACACAACACTGGGTGTGCCGATTGGTCTAATTCATAGCTCTTGGGGCGGAACGGTGGCCGAAGCATGGACCAGCCCGGAAGCTCTTAAACCGCTGAATGACTTCAATGACAGATTGGCAGATGCGAAGAATGCGATAACAGCCAATCCGGGCAATCCCAATATCTGCAGTGCCCTTTACAATGGAATGGTGTCACCTGTGCTTCCTTACGGCATTATGGGTGCAATTTGGTACCAGGGCTGCTCCAATGCGGATAGAGCCTACCAGTACAGGGC
>FZPS01000213.1_pt188 | contig 10121 bp, 9 predicted proteins | sample 1817821 | NCBI WGS metagenome assembly FZPS01 (sample SAMEA104158645, study PRJEB21678) | metagenome | place: Germany | collected 2015-04-21 | reverse complement strand
GTTTCTATCCTGTCTCCGAACAACCATTGCTTTATCATCTCAATCAAGGCATCTATGTTTTCTCCATATTTTGCCGATATGCACACGCTGTTCTGACCTTCGTACCTTGCCCGCTCCGCAGCATCCAGGAGATCTATCTTATTAAAGACCATGATTTTGTCCTTCTCTCCGGCACCTATCTCTCTTAAAACCTGTTCCGTCACCTTAATATGAAAATCGTTTTCCTCGTAAGATGCATCTACGACATGAAGCAGGAGATCCGCATAATTGACTTCTTCCAACGTGGCCATAAAAGCCTTTACAAGGGTATGGGGAAGGTTGCTGACAAATCCCACCGTGTCTATCAGTATGAACTCGTGTTTCGTATCCAATTTTACGCTGCGATGTGAAGTGTCCAGCGTGGCGAAGAGCATATTTTTTTCTGATACTGTTTTTTCTTCCTTCATCCCATCGATGAGGAAACGGTTCATGAGAGCCGATTTGCCGGAATTCGTATATCCCACCAGGGCAACCATAGGGATGCCGGATCTTTCCCTTTGGGATCGCCTTATATTACGATTCTTTCTGGCATCTTCCAGCTCTTTTTGTATTTCTTTCATCCTGCGCTTGATATGCCGCCGGTCAGTTTCAAGCTTTTTTTCACCCGGACCTCTCGTTCCGATGCCGCCACCCAGCCTGGACAACGCATTCCCAAAACCCGTGAGACGGGGCAGGCGATATTGAAGCTGGGCCAGCTCAACCTGAAGCTTGCCTTCCTTTGATATGGCGCGCTGAGCAAATATGTCCAGGATCAATATCGTACGATCTATGACTTTGACACCGAGCTTATCTTCCAAGTTTCTTAGCTGCACGCCGGAGAGCTCGTCGATAAACACCACCATATCAACATCCATGTCGGCGCAAAGCCTGGCCAGCTCTTCCATCTTGCCGCTGCCGATTAGTGTGGCGGTGTTGGACTTGCTCCTGCTCTGAACCAATTCTCCCACCACTTCAATATCCGCTGCATGGGCAAGTCCTTCAAGTTCTTCCATGTAGTAGGAAATATCCTCGTCCAGTTCCAAACCTACCAAAATAGCACGGGGTGCTTCCTGATTGATTGTTCCGTTTAGTTCTATCAATTCTTTCATAATTTTATTATACCACAACATTCATGCTAAAACACGGAAGACGGCTAGTGTTGTATCAAGAGCTCGACAAGGAGAATCAATAATCCAGGTCCATCCCATCCAGGATATCGCGTTCAGGAACCTGAACGTAGGAGTCGGGAATATCGCCGAGTATCACGGCCTCCGCTACCAAAAGAGTAGTTTCCACCTGTATATGCTTTTCAGAAAAGGGCACAACCACTTTGGCAGTGTTGATTACTTCCATATATATTTTATATTTTGTCTGATTGATGCCCGCTTCTGTAAATTCGGTTTTGAAATCAATTTTTGTCGTCCCTAAGGGCAGAACCTTAAGCTTGACATAAGGCCCTGTTTGAGAAAGAATCTGATTGCCCAGAATTGTCCCTATGGGCACCTTTACCCGTTCTTCGCCGATATTCTTCAGCCTCTGTTGAATCTCCCAAGCCAAAGCAAAGGAGATCCGATTCATAGCACCGGAATTGGCCTGCACCAAGGTAACCTTTCCGGCTTCATCGGTTTTTATATTCAACAGTTCTTCAAAATCCTTGCTGGATTCATATTTCTGGCGCACTACTTCGTTAACTGTTTGCACGATCATGGATTTGGCTTTTATCTCCCCGATGGAAGCTATGGAGGGCTTTACAATCCTTTCCATGAAAACAATCCCATAGCCCGCCAACACCGCACAAACCAGCAGAATAACGAACCACTTCTTTTTCTTTTCTCGCCCTCTTGTTTGCCGCCACATAAAAAGACCCCCGTCGTACTATTGTATGTCGGCGGAGGTGAATGAGTGCATCTTGTATGCCGGGGTTCACTAAATTTTTTCAAGCTCGCTATAGAATTTATCATTTAGAATTTTAATATGCGTTCCCTTCATACCCAGCGATCTGGTTTCGATAACTCCGGCACTTTCAAGTTTGCGAAGCGCGTTTACGATAACTGATCTGGTGATGCCGGAACGATCGGCTATTTTACTTGCTACAAGCAAACCTTCCGAGCCTTTCAATTCTTTGAAAATCTGACGAACAGCTTCTACTTCTGAATAGGAAAGGGTGCCTATGGCCATTTGGACTATAGCTGCCCTGCGCTCTTCCTCTTCCTGTTCTATAGTTTTTCTACGCAAGATTTCCAGGCCGATAACCGTGGCGCCGTACTCTCCCAAAATTACATCTTCTGCAGAAAAACGAGGCAAATATCTGGTAGCAACAAGAGTGCCTAAGCGTTGTCCTCCGCTTATGATAGGAATGATCAGGTAGAACTTTTCAAAAGTATCATACTCGTACTTGAAAATTTCCAGTGCTTCCTCGCGAGTCACGTTTACCATTGTTTCAGTTACTTTCAACAATGCGTCACTGTATTCCGAAGGAAATTTCTCTATACCTGTCTCAGGATCTACGATTGCAGCACTTTCTTCTTCAATCTTATAATGAACCCCTAATACTTTCCCTCTCTTGTTTACTACATATACATTTGCATCTTCCAGTTCACTGAGGATTTTGCACAGATCGTCAAAAGAAAAGACACCTGTGGTACTCTCTTGCAAAACCCAGTTCATTTTTCTGATCTTATCAAGCAAATCCATCGACATTGCGCTACTACCTCCGTTTGCTATTATACTAACCATGTCTATTATATACTATTTTTTGCCATTGCAATAGTTAATTTTTTTAATTTTCAAAATATTTCTCAATTTTATCATATTATTTTTTTACAGAATATATCTGTCGATGTTATCTGCCTGAAAACGATCCTTAAACTTCTCTTTTACATACTCCTCGTCAATGGTAATCTCATTTTCCTCCACGTCCGGTATGTTGAAAGAAATGTCTTCCAGGAGATTTTCCATTATGGTGTGGAGACGCCGTGCTCCTATGTTTTCCGTCTGCTCATTAGCCAAGTATGCTATACTTGCAATTTCCCTAATAGCACCCTCTGTAAATTCGATCTTTATTCCTTCCGTTTCCAGGAGCATTTTATGCTGTTTAATCAATGCGTTTTCGGGCACTGTAAGAATCCGGACAAAATCTTCCTTGGTCAAGTTTTCCAATTCAACTCTTATGGGAAATCTACCCTGAAGTTCCGGAATCAAATCGGTGGGTTTTGCAGTATGGAACGCTCCCGCACCGATAAAGAGCATATGATCCGTCTTCACGGGACCGTACTTCGTTTTAACGACGCTTCCTTCCACTATGGGCAAAATATCCCTTTGCACTCCTTCTCTGGAAACGTCTGCACCAACTTTAAAGCCGGAACTTGAAGCTATTTTATCGATCTCATCGATGAATATAATTCCGTTTTGCTCTGCGTTTTCCAGCGCTTCTGAAGTGACCTGATCCATGTCGATAAGATTTTGAGCCTCTTGCTCGCGGATAATTTTACGAGCGTCCCTAACTGTAAGTTTCTTTTTCTTTTTTTGCTGGGGAGCAAAACTGCCGAATATATTACCTATAGCAATGTTCATATCTTCGTTGCCTAAATCCAGCTGATTGCTTTTTGGAGTTTCAGCAATCTCTATTTCAATAAACTGATCCTCCAGCAATCCGGCGCGAAGCTGCTGACGCACCTGTTCTCTGGCCAGCTCAGTCTCGCTTTTGTTCTCGTCAGGCTCTTCAACTTTGGTTTGTTGCTGGTTAGGCTGGAAGCCGCCTCCCAGTATGAAGTCGAAGGGGCCTCGAACTCCTCCGCTTTGCGGAGACTTTTTCTTCCCAGGAATGATGGCCTCGATAATCTTTTCCTCTGTAATTTCGTCGGCAATGGAATATTTCTGCTCCAGATGCTTTTGTTTTGTGATCCGTATAGACGCCTCTACCAAATCCCTGACCATGGAATCAACATCACGGCCCACATATCCGACTTCGGTGAACTTAGTCGCTTCAACCTTTACAAAAGGCGCATCCATTAATTTGGCCAGTCTTCTTGCTATTTCAGTCTTTCCTACACCCGTGGGTCCCATCATTAAGATGTTTTTAGGAGATACCTCTTCGCGCATCTCTTCAGGTAAAAGGCTCCTACGATAGCGGTTACGCAGAGCTATAGCCACCATTCGCTTTGCCTTATCTTGTCCGATTATATATTTATCCAATTCTTTTACGATTTCTTTCGGGGTCATTGAATATAAGCTTTTTCCCAAGGTCTCCACCTCCTGTATATTCCCGCTTGCCAAATACACTCCGTGTTTCAGGCAGGATATTATAGTTTCTCAATGGTGATATTGTTATTTGTATACACGCAAATAGACGCCGCTATGTTCAGTGCTTCCCTGACGATTTCTTCGGCACTCATATCCGTGTGCTTATAGAGGGCATGGGCTGCCGCATGAGCGTAATTTCCTCCGGAGCCGATGGCCACGAAATTTTCATCCGGCTCGATGACTTCTCCGTTACCGGAAATCAACAGCAACGTCTCTTTATCCGCAGCCAGCATCAGAGCATTCAGATTTCTCATTACTTTATCCGATCTCCAACTCTGTGCCAGGGCTACCGCAGCACGCTTCAGATTGCCGCCGTGTTCCTCCAACTTCTTTTCAAATTTTTCCGTCAATGTAAAAGCATCTGCCACTGAGCCGGCAAAGCCAGTAATCACACTATTTTTATAAATTTTCCTCACTTTTTTCGCAGTATGCTTCATAATGGCCGCTTCGCCCATAGTTACCTGGCCGTCACCGCCGATGCACACTTCACCGTTTTCTCGCTTAACTGCCACAATTGTCGTTCCGTGAAATTGTCCCATTTGTATTCGATACCTCCTGCTATCGTACAGCCTTGTTAATATCTTAACCTATTCTTTATACCCACAATCCGCATTGGAACAAACAAATTTTGAGGTTTTTGTTTTCTTTTCAGTTAACAAGGATCCGCATTTTGGACATTTTCGATCCACGGGTTTATTCCAGAAAAGTTGATTGCATTCCGGATAACCGCTGCAACCGTAAAACGTCTTCCCTGTTTTGCTCTTCCTCGTAACGATATCTCTTCCGCAACGTGGACATTTAACATCGATTTTTACTACTTTCGCCCTGGTATTTCTACACTCGGGATACCCGCTGCATGCAAGGAATTCTCCATATCTTCCGTGTTTTACAACCATGGGTTTTCCGCAGAGCTCACAGGTTTCATCCGTCATTTCGTCTTCCAGCTTAACCTTTTTAATATCCCTATCTGCTATTTCCAACTCCTTGCTTAAAATATCATAAAATTCTTTAACGATAAGCTTCCAATCCGTATGATTCACCTCTACGCTGTCCAGCCTATCTTCCATATCAGCGGTAAATCTCGTATCGGCTATTTCAGGAAAATATTTTTCCATTAGATCCGTCACTAGAAAACCGAGATCAGTAGGAATCAGATTTCTTTTTTCTCTTATAATGTACTTCCGATCGATGAGGGTGGCTATAATCGGCGCATAAGTGCTTGGACGGCCGATATTCTTATCCTCCAGATCCTTTACAAGGGAAGCTTCCGTATACCGGGAAGGCGGTTGTGTGAAATTCTGTTCTCCCGTCAAATCAATGAGGTTAAGTTTTTCTCCCACCTGCAACGGGGGCAGCATTTTGTCTTCTTCTTCCTCGCTTGCGTTGTTGTAAATTTTCAAATAGCCTTCAAATTTCGTCCGGCTTCCCGACGTTTTAAAGGTGTAACCATTGTTTTCAATCTCTGCCGTTGTCACATCGAATACAGCGGAGGCCATGCGGCTGGCCAGAAAACGTGACCATATAAGTTTATACAGCAAATATTGATCTCTCGTCAACGAATCCTTAATATCGTCCGGATGGATGTTGATATTGGCCGGTCTTATGCCTTCGTGAGCATCCTGAACATCCTTCTTTTTGTTTGAAAAAACGTGATTACCTACATATTCTTCAGAAAAATTGTTGCGTATATACTGGATTGCCGCCTCGTGGGCATCTTTATTGATCCTCACGGAATCGGTTCTGATATAGGATACTAAACCGATAGTTCCGTAACCCTTCACCTCAACGCCTTCATACAGTTGTTGTGCGATCAGCATGGTCTTTCTCGTATAAAAGCCCAGTTTGCTTGAGGCTTCCTGTTGAAGGGTGCTGGTTATAAAAGGCGGCAACGGTTTCTTAACCCGTTCTTTTAATTCAACATTTTTCACTATGAAATTTTCTCTGTCGAGGGCGGCTATAGCTGCATCCGACTGTTCCTTATTGTCGATGGTAAGCTTTTTTCCTTTGTATTCCACCAACTTTGCAGTAAACTGCTTTTTCTTTGAATCGGCATCACCGTTATCGCCCGTCTTTTCCAAAGTGGCTGATATAGTCCAATATTCCTTAGGAATAAAATCTCGGATGATTTTTTCCCTGTCACAAATAAGCTTAAGTGCTGCAGATTGTACTCTACCGGCAGACAGCCCTCTCCTTATTTTCCTCCATAATAAAGGGCTGATCTTATAGCCTACCAGGCGGTCCAACACACGTCTGGCCTGCTGAGCATCCACAAGCCTTCTATCGATAGGTCTGGGATTCTTTACCGCATTTTGAATGGTCTGTTTTGTTATTTCATTGAATTCTATCCTGCAGGCTTCCGACTCGTCGATGCCGAGCAAATATGCTATGTGCCATGATATAGCCTCGCCCTCGCGGTCCGGGTCAGTTCCGAGATAGACGCGAGAGGCATTCTTCGCTTCTTTTTTCAGTTCTTTTATGATTTCTCCCTTTCCGCGAATGGGAATATACTGAGGCTCAAAGTTGTTTTCGATATCGATACCGAGTTTACTCTTTGGCAGATCCCGTACGTGTCCCACCGAAGCAATCACTTTATATTTACTCCCCAAAAACTTTCCTATCGTCTTGGCTTTCGAGGGAGACTCAACGATAACCAAAGATTTATTACTCATTAATAACCTCCTAAATAATATCCGATACACCGGAAACTACTATATATTTTTATATATATAGTAGAAATAATCACCACATTGAATGATTATATTGCTATTATTATTATTTTGCAATATAAATTTTACCCATAGATGTTTGTACCCTTCCTTTCATTTCCAAAACCGTCACCAGCGAGCTAACCGTTGCCGGCGATTTCCCGGATAATAAGCACAGCCTGTCCATGGTCAACATACCGTGATCGGCTATGAATTGCAGGAGTGCTTTTTCGTCTTCTCCCAAAAGCACATCGTCCTTTATTAAAGATCGTATCTCTCTTATCCCCAAAAGGTCTAATATATCGTCTACAGACGTCACCGGCGTTGCGCCGTCGGCTATGAGTTTGTTGGCCCCGGCGCTGTACATGCTGTTGATGTTTCCCGGTACCGCAAAGACTTCCCTGCCCTGATCCAATGCCTGTCCGGCAGTTATGAGAGAACCGCTCTCTAAACCGGCTTCAACCACAAGCACCCCATAAGACAGCCCGCTGATTATGCGATTTCGTACCGGGAATTGTCCGGCCAAAGGACCTTTCCCGGGTGGATATTCGGAAAGGATCAAGCCGAACCTCACAATGCGGTCCATAAGGTCCCGGTTTGTTCTCGGATAACAAATATCCGGGCCACAGCCCAAAACAGCGATAGTCTTTCCTTCTGCGTCCAACGCTCCCATATGAGCGTAGGAATCTATCCCTGAAGCCATACCGCTTACGATGGTCACGCCGTGTTCGGCAGCCAGTTTAGAAATATTGTAAGCAGCCCATTTCCCATAGGGAGTAGCCTTCCTTGAGCCTACCACCGCAAGGCACGGAGTATGGCATAAATTGAAATCTCCTCTATAATACAGCTCCTCCGGAGGCTTTTTGATCTGCCTTAACAGTTCCGGGTAGTTAGGGTCATTGATAGTAACTGACCGAATCTGCTCTTTGTTAACCATTGGCTTTCCCCCCGCGGTTTGCAGTATAAAAGCGATTATAACTAATGGCTTCAGCCACATGGACCGCAGAAATATTTTCCTCTTGCTCAAGGTCTGCGATCGTCCTTGCAAGTTTGATTATCTTTAAACCTGAACGGGCAGTCAGGCTATATGTTTCAAAGGCCATTTTCAATAACTGTTCCGACTCCCTGTCTAAAGGGCAATATTTTTTGATCAGCGGAGGGGTTAGCTGCGAATTGTAGGAGATCCTTTCTCTTCGATAGCGATCGATCTGTACGGATCTGGCTATCTCTACCGCATTGCGCATTTGCTCAGAATTTCCTTTTTTTATGTTCCTTCCTGCCGAATCAATCAATTCTTCGTATGGAACCGGAAAGATTTCTATATGAATGTCGATCCTGTCCGCTAAGGGTCCGGATATTTTGGACCGGTACTGAATCACCTGGTATTCGCTGCAAGTACATTTTCGCGTGCTGTGACCCAGGTTGCCGCAAGGACAGGGGTTCATAGCCGCCACCAACATGATCTTTGCCGGATAGGTTACGGTAGCGGAAGCCCGGGCTATGGTTATCTTTTCGTCCTCCAAAGGCTGTCTCAGAACCTCCAGAGCTTTTCTGCAAAACTCGGGAAATTCATCAAGGAACAGAACGCCAAAATGCGCTAAAGGCACCTCTCCGGGTCTCGGTTTTGAGCCGCCGCCTGCTAATGCCGTGGGAGAAATGGTGTGATGGGGGGCCCTGAAGGGCCTTTGGGTAATCAGCCCGCCTTCAGCAGGCAGTTGTCCCGCAAGACTGTATATTCGCGTTACTTCAAGGCATTCTTCATATGTCATAGTGGGCAATATTCCCGGGAGACGACGCGCCATCATTGTTTTACCGGCTCCCGGCGGCCCTACCATAAGGATATTATGAGCCGCTGCCGCCGCCACTTGCAGTGCTCTCTTCACGCCTTCCTGCCCCGCAACATCGACAAAGTCCTCTCCCGATTCGCAGACTTCCCGAGAAGATTTCCGGGGACGGCCTCTAAAGGGCATCAACGGATTCATCCCGGACAAATGAGCTTCCACATCGGATATATGCGCCACCGGATATATTTCCATGTCCGTAAGAATGGATACTTCATGCCTGTTCCCCGCGGGAAGGATCAACTTCCGCACCCCTTTGTTTCTTAAGCCGATGGCTAGAGCTATGGCTCCCTGCACTGCATTCACTTTACCGTCAAGAGAAAGTTCCCCGAAAAAAGCATATTGAGCAGCTTCCCCCGCACTTATTTCTCCCGATGCCACCATGACGCCTACGGCGATGGGAAGGTCAAAATGCGTTCCCTCCTTCTTGCTGTCAGCAGGCGAAAGATTAACCGTAATCCTTTTCGAGGGAAATTGATATCCTGCATTTCGCAGGGCCGACCGGATCCGCTCCTTTGCTTCACGCACTGAAGTGTCCGGCAAGCCTACGATGGTCATACTCGGCAGTCCCGAAGAAATATCCGTTTCTACTGTGACTGTCTCCGCATCAATTCCCATAATTGAGCCTGTCAATATTCTGGAATACATTTTCACTCCTTAAACGATATTCTTAATGTGATTCAAATAAATTCCTTTTCTTAGTGCCAGAATTTCTATAACATCCACACGCATGTCCATTTCTTCGAGACCGTGAAAGGCAACGTAATAGCGCAGAGTACGCAATAAATGTCGCTTCTTTGCCGATGTGACGGATTCGCAGGGCAAGCCGTAAGACAGGCCTCTCCTGGTTTTCACCTCAATGAATACGAGAGTTTTCCCTTCCATTGCGATGATGTCAATCTCTCCGGTCTTGCATTTATAATTTCTGTCTAAAATCTTAAATCCTTTGCTTATAAGATAGCGAACTGCCTTTTCCTCTCCCAGTTTGCCTAATTGCTTCCTATCATCCATATTAGAATGCTACTCCATATTAGTTACATAAATTTACATTATCGTAACATGTTTCCATTATATTTACAACCTGTTTTTTTATCTTTCGCTGGATTAAAGCAATATAAAAGCATTTCATGTAAAAAACCATCCACGCGTCAAACGTGTGGTTTTTCATATGCGGGCAAAGCCCTATATTCCTCGCGTAACACGTCAAACGTGTAAACACGATTGCCAGCCGCGTTTGTACTTGCTACTTTTTTTT
>FZPS01000059.1_pt552 | contig 10121 bp, 5 predicted proteins | sample 1817821 | NCBI WGS metagenome assembly FZPS01 (sample SAMEA104158645, study PRJEB21678) | metagenome | place: Germany | collected 2015-04-21 | reverse complement strand
ATTTTTTTAAACCTTTTTGATTTATGAAAGCTTACTTTCTAATAATTATTACTGTTATTACACTGTTGTTTAGTGGGTGCTCTAGTACTCCAAAAGAAACATTTGAAGTGGGAGATGGTACTTTTTTACTCAACGATAAACCCTTCGTAGTAAAAGCTGCCGAATTGCACTATCCACGTATTCCTAAGGAATATTGGGAGCATCGTGTAAAACTCTGTAAGGCAATGGGTATGAATACCATTTGCTTATACGTATTCTGGAATTATCATGAACCCGAAGAAGGTAAATATGATTTCTCAGGACAAAAGGACATTGCTGCTTTTTGTGAACTGGCTCAAAAGCATGATATGTACGTAATTATTCGTCCGGGTCCTTACGTTTGTGCTGAGTGGGAAATGGGAGGTCTTCCTTGGTGGTTACTAAAGAAGAAAGATATCAAACTTCGTGAACAAGATCCATACTTTATGGAACGAACAAAATTATTCATGAATGAAGTGGGGAAACAATTAGCTGACCAACAAATCACTAAAGGTGGAAATATTATTATGGTACAAGTGGAAAACGAATACGGATCATTTGGTACTGATAAACCTTATATTGAAGATATACGCGATATAGTACGTGGAGCAGGATTCAATGAGGTTCCATTATTCCAATGTGACTGGAATTCAAATTTTGAAAATAATGCTTTAGAAGATCTTGTTTGGACTATAAACTTTGGTACTGGGGCTAACATAGATGATCAATTTAAGCGTCTAATAGAACTTCGTCCTAATACACCATTAATGTGTAGTGAGTTTTGGTCGGGATGGTTTGATCATTGGGGAGCAAAACACGAAACTCGGAGTGCAAAGGACTTAGTTGACGGCATGAAAGAAATGCTTGATCGGAATATCTCTTTTAGTTTATATATGACACATGGAGGAACAAGCTTTGGACATTGGGGAGGTGCGAATTATCCAAATTTTTCACCAACTACAACATCGTACGACTACGATGCTCCTATTGGTGAATCAGGAAATGTTACTCCAAAATTTTATGAAGTACAAAGTTTATTGAAGAATTATTTACAAGAAGGTGAAACTCTTGGTGAAATGCCAGACTCAATACCTACAATTTCCATTCCTCCTTTTAAGTTTACTGAAGTCGCACCTCTCTTTAGTAATCTCCCCAAAGCTAAAACCAGCGAAAATATCCAATCTATGGAATTCTTCGATCAAGGATGGGGAAGTATCATGTATAGAACAACGCTTGAAGCATCTGACGAAGAGCAAACTTTAATGATTACTGAAGCTCACGACTGGACACAAGTGTTTCTCGATGGAAAAAGAATTGCAACTCTCAGCCGTATGAGAGGTGAAGGAAGTGTAAAACTTCCGACTGTTAAAGAAGGGGCACAACTCGATATTTTGGTTGAAGCAATGGGACGAATGAACTTTGGTAAAGGAATTTATGATTGGAAAGGCATTACTGAAAAAGTTGAACTTGTCTCTCGCAATGGAAATAAAGAGCTGAAAAACTGGGAAGTATTCAATATACCGGTTGATTACGAATTTGCTAAGAGCAGACAATACACTCAAAGGGAGAAAGTAGAGGGACAGCCTGCCTTTTACCGAGCTACATTCACATTGGATAAAGTTGGTGATACAAACTTCAATATGTCAAATTGGAGTAAAGGGCTTGTATGGGTCAATGGTTATGCAATTGGTCGTTTTTGGGAAATAGGGCCTCAGCAATCGCTTTATATGCCGGGTTGTTGGTTAAAAGAAGGTGAAAATGAAATTATCATTCTTGATATGGCATCACCTGAAAAAGCTGAAACCGAAGGCCTGCGCAAATCAATTCTTGACGTAGTTCGAGGAAATGGTGCATACGCTCATCGCAAATTAGGTGAAAATCTGAATTTGAATAGTGAAACCGTAACTCATAAAGGATCTTTCAGCGCAGGGCATGGATGGAAGCATGTCAAATTTGGTAAAGAAATACCTGCCCGCTATTTTTGCTTAGAAGCATTGAATTCACACGGTGGAGACCCTTATGCAGCAATGGCAGAGCTTGAAATACTTGGTACGGACGGGAAACCCATCTCCCGTCAACACTGGAAGTTAATATATGCTGATAGTGAAGAGTTGGATGCATCCAATAATGTGGCGACAAATGTATTTGACTTGCAGGAGTCTACTTTTTGGCATACAAATTATTCAACAGCAAGTCCTAATTATCCTCACCATTTAGTGATCGATTTGGGTGAAGACAAGATGATTACAGGCTTCTCTTATCTTCCTCGTGCAGAAGCCAACAAGCCAGGTATGATTAAAGATTTCAAGGTATATGTTAAGACCTCTCCTTTCAAGTTAAAATAAAAAACATTCTCATGGGGAGATATGAAATTTTCTTTGGTTTGAAGAGTTGTAACTAGCATATAGGTATGTAGACTACATCCTATATTGGCTATTGCATCTCTATCAGACAAGGAGCTTTTACGGGGGATAAACTTTAGTTTACCCCCCGTATAGTTTTAAATGTTTTATCTGTTTATTTCGCTAATCGTGAGAATAAGTACAATTTTTAGGATAAAAATGATAATTTCCTTTTATGTAATTTCTCTTACTTTTGTCCCCCAACAACAAAAATGTATTTTAAATTAATTAAAAAATGAAGTTTATTGATCATATTAGACAAAGAAGTCCTTATGAAAGAACATTTCACGCTATTTCTTATGAAATTCTGGGTATTGTTACCAGTGCTCCTATCATTGCATTCATATCGGGTAAGCCTTTGGCCGATTCGGGAGTCCTAGCCATAATTGTTTCATTAATAGCTATGTTATGGAACTATTTATTTAATTTATTATTTGATAAACTACAAAGTATCTATCATTTTAATAGAAGTCTTTTTGTTCGTATTATTCATGGAATTGGTTTTGAAGTAGGATTGATATTGCTTACAATACCCACGATTGCCTTACTTTTTAAGATAGGGTTAATCGATGCTTTTCTATTGGAGGTAAGTATGTTAATCTATTTTTTCCCTTATACAATCGTTTTTAATTGGGCATACGATAAACTTCGTCTTAATCTAGTGCATAACTATGATAAGACACATCCGTCTCGGCATTAAAAATCGTAGGTGGTATACAATTTACGGCTGTCTCAAGAACAATTCATTTTGTTTTATTTATAGATGAGCTATCTAACTGTTTCAAAATTTGTTTGTCTCATTCTTAATGAAATAGGTTGATGTGGAAATTAATTCATTCGTCAACCTATTTTTTTGAACGTAACAGTTTGTTTTTGTATCTTTAACCTTATACTATTTACTATGAAATAATTAACCTAACAACACATGAGAAAGTTTTTTGTACTGTTCTGTTTGGCTTCTTTTATCCTGTCTTGTAGTCAGGAAACAAATCTTGAAGCAGATTATAATGTAATCCCTTTGCCACAGACTATAGAGACACAAGAAGGTGCACCTTTTGTAATGTCAGATCAGACAATAATCTCTTATCCTCAGCAGGATGTAGATTTGAAGCGTGTAGCTGATTTTTTATCTGATTATCTATTTTATTCCATCGGTAAAAAACTCTTAGTAAAGGAGGATTCAAAAGATACCCATACGAATTCCATAATTATTAAATCTACATTAGAAAACAGTAACAAAGAGGCTTATGAATTAACCGTAACCGATAAACAAATCATAATCAATGGAGCTAGTGCTTCGGGAGCGTTCTATGGAGTTCAGACGTTAAGGAAGTCTGTAGGAGCGGGTAGTGAGAATGCAATAGTGACCTTTTCCCCAATAAGAATCATAGATTATCCTCGTTTTGGCTATAGAGGCTCTCATCTGGATGTAGCCAGACATATGTTTCCGGTTGCGTTCATCAAAGAGTATATTGATATCTTGGCTCTGCATAACATTAATAAATTTCACTGGCATCTGACCGATGATCAAGGTTGGCGCATTGAAATGAAAACGATGCCCAAGCTGACCGAATTAGGATCCACCAGAAAAGAAACGGTAATAGGACGCAATACAGGTAAATACGATGGAAAAGAGTATGGAGGCTTCTATACCCAGGAAGAGATTAAAGATATCGTTGCTTATGCTGCAGATCGCTTTATAACCATTATTCCTGAAGTGGATCTTCCGGGACATATGTTAGGTGCATTAAAAGCATATCCTGAATTGGGTTGTACCGGTGGTCCTTATGAGGTATGGACTCAATGGGGAGTATCTGAGGATATTCTTTGTGCAGGAAATGATGATGTTTATACATTCATAGAAAAAGTATTGGTTGAGGTCATGGAGCTATTTCCCTCTGAATTTATACATATAGGAGGCGATGAAGCGCCCAAAGTGAGATGGGAGAATTGTCCAAAATGTCAGGCTAAGATAAAAGCGTTGGGTCTTCAAGATGACAAAGAGCATACAGCAGAAGAAAAACTGCAAAATCATGTCATCTCTTACGTTGAGAAATTCCTGCAGGGTAAAGGCCGTAAAATAATTGGTTGGGATGAAATCCTGGAAGGAGGCTTAGCTCCCAATGCTACTGTAATGTCATGGAGAGGTATTGATGGAGGTGTGCAAACTGCAAAATTAGGGAATGATGTCATCATGACGCCAAACAACTATTTGTATTTTGATTACTATCAAACCACTGAAACAGACAAGGTTCCGTTGGCTATAGGTGGATACGTACCATTGGCGAAGGTCTATAGTTTTGATCCTATACCTGAAGCCCTGACTGCTGAAGAAGGAAGACACATATTGGGAGTACAAGCTAATTTATGGACGGAATATATTTCTTCTTCTGATCATGTGCTCTATATGCTTTTACCTCGTTTAGATGCTTTATCGGAGATACAGTGGACAATGCCGGCTAAAAAGAATTATGCGGATTTTACAAAACGATTAATGAGAATGATCTCTCTTTATGATAAGAAAGGATATACATACTCCACAAGTGCTTTTGATGTTATGCCTGTATTAACCGCAAACAAGGATAAAAATGTGATTGAGGTTGAGTTGTATACCATTGATGATGCACCTATTTATTATACACTGGATGGCAGTGAACCGACTGAGCAAAGTACTCCTTATAAGGAGAAAATAGAGGTGGGAGAAAACTTAACATTGAAGGCTATAGGAATCAGACCTAATATGAAGACAGCTACTATGGAAAAGGAGCTGACAGTGAACAAAGCAACGATGAAACCTATAAGTATTACTCCCGCACCGGAAGGACAATATGTCTTTGATGGTATTGTAACTTTAGTAGATGGGGTATCAGGTAATAGAGGAGGATTTAGAGATGGCACTTGGATAGGATTTAATAATTTAGGTGCGGTTGAGGCTGTAATCGATATGGAAGAGGAAACCGAAATATCTAAGGTACAATTATCGAATTATATCTGTGCACGCGATTGGATCTTCGGAACTGAAGAATTAAAGATTGCGGTTTCCACAGATGGAAAGTCATATACAGAAGTAGCCAGTCAGAAATATGAAGAACCGAAAGATCTTCACGTTGAAGAGGTGCTTGATATGGAACTAACTTTTGATCCGGTCAAGGCTCGATATGTTAAATTTATAGTGTTAAAAACTCAAGAGTTACCGGAATGGCATAATGGAGCAGGAAAGCCGGCTTTTGTCTTCCTTGATGAATTTAAGGTGTACTAGTGTAACTCTCAAGAACTGAATAAGGAACCCACGTTTATTACGTGGGTTTTTTCTTTTTAAATACTTTTTATTATAACCCAGACCGAAGGCCCTTCGGTCTGGGTTATAATGGTCTTCGGTCTGGGAGAGAGGGATGCTCGCTCTGGGAGAGAATTTTTTATGGGGTATAGTTCTATTTTAGAGTCCTTTGTTTAGAATTGATTGTCCTATTATTTGTGATTCTACAAAAAAGTCTATCTTTAGAGGTGATTTTTTTTGAATTTATAATAGGCAGGTAATATCTGTGTTATTTATTGAAAAATAGAGTTTATGAAAAGACGAAAGGGTGAAAGAATAAGAGAATATAAAATAGCTAAAGGCTGGGCAGTTTTCATTTATATATCGGCATTATTAATTATTCCACTTTTTAGTTGGCTTTTAATACAACCATTAACAAGCGGGACCAGTTGGATAGTAATACCCATTTCAATTGCAATGATTACTTTTATGTTAGGAGGAATCATCGGTACATATAAAAGCAAACTAATAATTTATGAGGATAGAATTATTTCAATCAGTGCTTTCTCAAAAAAAGAGTTGAAGCTTGATGAAATTAAAGGATATACTGTTAATGATAACTATATTGTTATTGAACCTAATGAGGAAAAGAAGAAAAAGATTAGAATTAACAAGTATACTGGAGGATACGATGAACTATTAGTCTGGCTTTTACAAACATTCACTGATCTTGAAGAACAGATCAAAATAGAAGAAAAACAAGTTATTCTTGATGATAAACAATACGGTTTGACACCGGACATTAGAGAAAGAAACTTTCAAAGAGCTCATCGGATTTCTAAAATTATAAATTGGATAGCTGGTCTTACTGCAGCTTGGATATTATTTTTCCCTATACCTTATCAGTATTCCATTATGGTTGCTATGATAATTCCTATTGTTGCCCTTATCATGATGAAATTTTCAAATGGATTAATTAGGTTAAATCAAAGACAGGGTAGTGTATACCCTTCTGTGGCTTATGCTTTTATTCTTCCTTCTTGTGGACTGCTGGTGAGAGCTACTCTGGACTATGATATCCTTGATTACTCAAATGCCTGGCCTATTACGATCATAATAACATTGTCTTTCTTGACGGTACTCCTTATAAGGCAAAAAGAAATAACATTCAAGAAGATGTCCGATTATTGGACTACTTTATCAGTTGCCCTATTTCTTTTTGCGTATAGCTTTGGAACGGTTTTACATCTTAATTGTTATTATGACGATTCAGCTGCTCAATACTTCACAGCGAAAGTTCTTAATAAAAAGACTAGTTCGGGTAAAGTAACCACATACTATTTAAATCTTTCAACTTGGGGACAACAGGAAAATGCTGATAAAGTGAGTGTCGACAAAGATCTTTATGACAGAATTGAAATAGGAGATGAGGTAAACATCTATCTAAATGACGGGAAACTGGGTATACCTTGGATTTATGTTACGGATGAATGAAAATAACGTTCGATTAGAAGAGAATTCATCTAATAACGACTTTATGGCTTAAAATATAAATATAACAGGATGAAGAAAGTTATTTAAATAGTTAGAGCCTAATCAAATCTGAAGTAAAATTTGTGCAGACTATTTTTGGAAACTATCTTTACGTTAGCTAAATAAATTAATCTCCTTAGAATTCCTGCACTATGAAACGGTTACTTATCTTGTATTTGTTTGCAGTTCTCTATATAAATATGATGGCACAACAGATGATTGCACAGCAAGTTCCGTTTTTCTATCAACCCCCATCGAATGAAATCTGGGATTTCTATCATAACACAATTTTATTCCTTTAAAACTTTTACCAATTCCATTTAATAGTGTAAATATTACTATCTTATTACAAGTTATATTGATAATAAATTGAAAAGAAATCTATGAAAAAAGTATTATTTACCTGTATGATGATTTTATCTACTATTGTAATGTGCAAAAGCTTTGCATCTGAGCGAAAAACTCTATTCGATGCAAATTGGAAATTTCATCGAGGAAGTGTAGCTAATGCAGAACAACCTTCTTTCAACGATACAAAATGGCGTGTTTTAGATCTTCCACATGATTGGAGCGTTGAACCTGTGCCAGTTCAGAAAGAGGGAATCACAGTGGGACCTTTTTCGAAAATAAATGAAGGTGGCTTCGGTGGAGCTGATATTGGTCAGACACTTGGAGGAGAAGGATGGTATCGAAAGGAGTTTACAATATCTCAAGAAGATGCAGATAAGTTATTTACTTTGTATATTGAAGGTGCATATAATGAGTCTGAAGTTTTTATAAATGGAAAGAAGGTCTATTTTAATCCTTATGGTTATACCTCTTATAAACTAGATATTACCAAGTATTGTAATGAACCAGAGATAGCTAATACTATAGCCGTGCGTGTGCTAAATGTAGGGGAGAATAGTCGTTGGTATGCTGGTTCGGGTATTTATCGCCATGTATGGTTAATAAAAACAGAGAAGATGTATTTAGAAGAATGGGATACATTTGTTGATGCCTCTGAGTTAAATGGTAAAAATGCAAAAATTAAATTGTCCACTACTCTTCATAATAAAAAAGGACAAACTGTACCTGGTACATTAAAAGTAAGAGTTTTATCAAAGCAAGGTAAAGAGGTTTATTCTGCTTCAGAAGACTTTACCATATCCAATCAATTACCCTATTCCTCCGAGTTTACAATTAAAAATCCGGAATTATGGTCTGTGGAAAACCCTCATTTATATACAGCCGAAATTTCAATTTTGTCACAAGGTGATGAATTGGATAAAATAGAAATACCCTTTGGTATACGCACCATCTCATTTACTGAGAAAGAAGGTTTTCAACTGAATGGGAAGACTATGAAATTGAAAGGCGGATGTGTTCATCACGACAATGGATTACTGGGGGCTGCAGCCATTGATCGGGCAGAGGAACGTAAAGTGGAATTAATGAAAGCTAATGGATACAACGCCATAAGATGTTCGCATAATCAGGTTTCTGAGTATTTTCTAGATGCTTGTGATCGATTAGGAATGCTTGTTATTCACGAAACATTTGATCAATGGCAACAACCTAAAAGAAAAGATGATTATCATCAGTATTTTGATGAATGGAGTGAAAAGGACCAGATAGCCTCTGTTCGTCGTGACCGTAATCATCCATCTATAATTATGTGGAGTATAGGTAATGAAATAGCGCAACGAGCAGACATTCCTCAGGGTGATATCATCTCTAAGCGACTGGTTAACGCTATCAGACAATACGACGATTCCAGACCAACCACTATTGGTGCTAATGATTTCTGGGATAGACGGAATGAAAAATTTACGTGGGATAAAGATATCTATCGCGCATTTCAGAATGTTGATATTGCCGGTTACAATTACATGTGGCGTAAGTATGAAAGTGATCATGCAAATTATCCTAATCGTATTATTTATGGAAGCGAATCCTTTCCAAAAGAAGCAGCACAGAATTGGAATTTAGTTGAAAAACATCCTTATATCATTGGTGATTTTGTTTGGACTTCCATTGATTATCTTGGAGAAGCCGGATTAGCGCATGCCTTAGAGTTGGCTGAAGGTGAACATAATCCTCAGTTTATGGGATGGCCTTGGTATAATGCCTGGTGTGGGGATATTGATTTTTGTGGAGATAAGAAACCGCAATCTTATTATCGAGATGTGATTTGGCGTGAACGTGAGATATCAATGGCAGTACGCCCTCCAGTTGCGTCAGGAAAGAACGAGATTGTCAATGGTTGGGGATGGACTGATGAATTGTTGAGTTGGAATTGGCCTGACCATGAAGGAGAAACTATGCGAGTAAATATATACAGTCGTTGTTCACGTGTAAGGCTTTATCAGGATAATGTGCTTATTGAAGAAAAAGAGGTTGACCCAGAAAATTATACAGCGACCTTTGAGGTTATTTATAAACCGGGAGAACTAAAAGCGACTAACGTAGTAGGTAAAAAAGAAAAGGCTTCTGTTCTATTGAGAACAACCGGCGTGCCTGCTGCTATTCGATTAACCGCTGATCGAAGTCGGATTAAGGCAAGTAAGAATGACCTATCGTATGTGAAAATTGAAATAACAGATAAAGAAGGAAATGTGATTCCAAACGCAACGATTCCCCTTGAGATTGAATGTAATGGCAATGGTCGAGTAATAGCTGCTGGAAACGGAAGTTTCAATGACATGAAAAGTTTTCGCTCGCTAACTCCTGATACTTTTAGAGGAAAAGCGGTTGCTATTATTCAACCAACAGAAGATAAGGGAAGCATACAATTAACTGTATCGTCGAAGAATTTACCGAAAGCTTTCCTTACTATAGAGACCTTTTGATGAATTAGAAACACATTATTTAATTTTTAATACTAATAAAATGACTAACAGTAAGATGGAAAAACCTGTATTGTTTAATTT
>FZPS01000005.1_pt127 | contig 10122 bp, 9 predicted proteins | sample 1817821 | NCBI WGS metagenome assembly FZPS01 (sample SAMEA104158645, study PRJEB21678) | metagenome | place: Germany | collected 2015-04-21 | reverse complement strand
TAATTTTAATATAATAGAAAAATCTCCTAGTTTAACTACAGAACAAGATTTGAAACAAAATATGAAGTCTTATGATTTTGATTTTAATTTACTTCCTCCGATGGACAGATTGATTGTGTCAAAGATCAATTTAGATGTACCTTTGGTTGATAGTAAATACAAAAATGAGGTAGATTTTACTCAATGAAATTTCAATGAAGAATTGGAAAATGGGGTAGTGAAGTATCCTACAACTCCACAACCTTGAACAGAATGAAATACTTTGATTTTTGGGCATACCTCTCAAGAATGGCGACAAAAAAATCCATATTGAACGGTTTTTTTAAATATACCAAAATTAGACCAATGAGACACAATACAGATTATATGGTGATGAAATATTTATGAGTATAAGGTTGTAGAAAAAATAATCGTAGTTCCATCAAAAGTAGATTCTCAATTTCAAAAGTATCAATGAATATGATGAGACTATGTTACATTAATGGGTTGTTATCCTTTAGGTAGAACAGACAAAAGGATGATGATCACAGCAAAAAGAGTAGAATAGAAAATATCCTACCACCCGGGTGCAATTGGTTAGCTTCGCGGGCAGCACCCGGGTGGTAGGATGGAATTATAAACTTGTCACTAATCTATAAGTATCTTTTGCGATCATAAGTTCTTCGTTTGTAGGAACTACAATAACTTTAACTTTTGAGTCATCTGTTGAAATTATTCTTTCTTCTCCTCTGAAATTGTTTTTGTTTTCATCTAATTTTATTCCTAAATATCCTAGATTATCTACAATTAGTTTCCTTTGTAATGCAGAGTTTTCTAGTGTCCCAGCGGTGAATACAATCACATCTACTCCATTCATATAAGCAGCATAAGCACCGATATATTTCAAAATACCTTTGGTATACATGTTTATTACAAGTGTTTCTCTTTCTTTACCAGCATTGTAACCATTTTCAATATCTCTATGGTCGCTAAAACTTCATGAGATTCCTAGCATTCCCGATCTTTTATTAAGCATTTCATCTATCTCATCTATACTCATATTCATATTTTTTATCAAAAAAGGTATAATTGCAGGATCAATATCTCCACAACGAGTTCCCATAATAACTCCTTCAAGTGGAGTAAGTCCCATGGAGGTGTCTACTACTTTACCATCTTTGATAGCAGTAACTGATCATCCATTTCCAATATGACAGGTGATTATTTTTTTTGTATTATAGTCTCGGCCAAGAATTTCGCAAGCTCTGTGACTTACATAATTATGAGAAGTCCCATGAAATCCATATCTTCTAATTCCATGTTTTTCATACAATTCACGAGGTAGAGCGTACAAATAATTTGTAGCTTCCATAGTTTGATGAAAAGCAGTATCAAAAACAGCAACATTTGGTACATTAGGTAACAATCTTTCCACTGACTCTATTCACATAATATTTGCTGGATTATGCAAGGGAGCTAGAGAAACTAATTTTTTTACTTCTGCTTTTACCTCTTCGTTTATAATTATAGATTCTGAAAATTTTTCTCATCCGTGTACAACTCTATGTCATACAGCAGAAATTTCATCTAACGATTTTATCACTCATACCTCTGTGTCTACTAATAGATCTAAAACCATTTTTAATGCTTCGTCATGATTTCTGATTTCGATTTCAATTTCTTTTTTTTGATCGTTTGAACTTTTGTGCTTTATGGCACTTCCACTTATTCAAATTCTATCTACTAATCATTTTGCTAAGACATTGTTGTTGTCCATATCAAAAATCTGGTATTTTAACGATGAAGAACCAGAATTTATTACTAAAATTTTCATTGTATAATATGTTTAAATTTTAAAACTGAATTACTTAGTTATAAGTTATAAAGTTAAAAGCTACAAGTTATAAAGTTAAAAGTTGCGAGAAAGTTATTAATACTTTATAAACTTTCAAACTTTTTTATCTTAATTCGACTATAATCAACTGACTACCACCAGCTAAGCTAGCCATCATAATATTATTGATCATTTCTTGATATTGTTGGATATTGTTTTGTTTTAGTGATGAATAAAGATTGATATACTGTATCAAAATAAATCTTTCATCTTGGGTCAATGTGGAAACTATAACTGGAGTTGATTCTGGTGTTGATAAGAACACATTCACAGCATTAATAATTTTTGCTTCATCTACTATTTTTCCATACACATCAGCAATATCTCATACCGCTTTTCCATTTAATATTCTAGAGTTGAAGATTTGTGCTATCATATTTACTAGCTCATTGGAATTTGGTAAGAATCTTGCTGCTGCTAATTGAGCTCTAAGATAATTTAATTCATCTTTTGATTTTGTTCATACAAAAGGAGTTAATTCTTCATCACTCAACCCAAATCCATATTTTGCTCATAAGTTGTTTGAGTAAAATAGTTTTCCATATCACTGATCTACTAATTGAGCTAACATCAACATAGAACCTTTTTCTATAACCTTACCACTTATAGGATCTGTTTTTGCGAAGAATCTGTGGAATAAAGATTCATTACCTTCTCACATAACTACTGTTGCTATGTTTGGGTCTATTACCAAATGTTTTACATTTTCAGATTTAATTCTTTGATACATCTTACAAGTGTTTTCATCTGATCATTGTTCCCAAAACCAAGCCAATCAACCATCAAATTTTAAGTTTTTTTGATTATCCAAAAAGTATTGCAAATATGTACCAGCAATCAAAACACCATCTTTATCATCTCTATCTTTAGTATATTCTATAAATTTATTGTAATGAGGGAATTGTAGATCAAATACATCTTTTTGCGAATATCATATTTTTATTTTTTCTTCTATTCTCAAATCATCTGTTACTTCTGTTACTTGACCGACACTTTGCTTAAACCATAAAAATGGTCAGCTTGCTCATTGGCTAGATATTCTGATTAAATTAAAGAACATCTGAACTAGCATCCAAAGTCCCAAAGCTCCAAGAGTTAGTACAAGTAATAATTTGTGACCCTCATCGTTATCTTTGTTTATCAAGTCTTGTATAAACATACTAAGAACTAATATTGTTCGCATTATAAGTCCAATTCCATACCAAAGAATAGCTCATCAAATTACTCGCCAAATAGCCCATCCAACAACAGTGGCAAAACTTAGGGCAAATAGTTTTTGGTTTTTTCTAATAATAGAATAGATTAATCCAAATGCTGTAAAAATAAACACAAACATCCATATAAATCCAATATCGGTATAATAACTACTCAAGTTTTGTAGTGATCGGTTGAATGTTATATTTCATGGAATAATATATCTATATGGAACATTTATTTTTCATTTTTGTGTATAGATACTATGATTTTCGTAATATTGTTTTAAGTTTACTATATTTGTTCTCAAAGAGTCCGGATTTTCTTTATATTCATCTAATGTTTTTGTGATCAATTCTTCTGCTGGTGATCAGGCTTTTATTTTACCAGATTTCAAAATCTCTTCCAGTTTTTCTACATTACCAGCATTTATATAGTCCTTGTTTTTACATAAAAATCTAGCAGAGGAGTTTGCTCCATAACAAGTGTTATTTTTCGGATAAATGAGTCTTAATAGTCAGTAGGATAAAGCTCTTTTATCAGTAAATTCTTTCCAACCATATCAAACATATCTACCTACATCTTCATTTCATACAACAGCTTCTTTCTTTCATTCCTCCAATTCTTCTTTTGTAAATTTTGTGTTTAAACATCGCTCCATAGATCATTCTTTGTTTATATTATCGCTTCTTAATAATATTTCGCGATCAGTTTCATTTTGTGCTTCTAAGTTTTCAAAATCATTTGTAGCTAATAATACTTTATTTTTTAATTCAATATTTTTATCTTCTTTATCATTGTTAGCTAAAAACAGTCCTTCTACGAAATTTTTTATTCAAGTGTCTTTTGCTAAAACTTGCCTGTACAATAGTCGTGGTCATTTAAATATTAGCAAACTTGCCAACAAAGATATTCACCAAACAACTATATAAGAAAATAATTTTCTTTTTGAAAACAGTTCTTGTTTTGTATTTTTTATAAACATTTGAACTAATCATATTAGAGTAATTATCGCTCAAATGATCACTACCCATTTTCACATAGCAACTCACATAAAGTCGACTGCATTTACTGGTTGAAGTATTCACATCATACCCAAAGCTATTGTTCAAACTCCAATTCCAACTAGTGAATTTATCCATAACAGCAACAACAGTACTCCAAAAACTACAACATCTATAAATGCACTAGGTTTTGACATACTTGCTAGAGCAAAGAAAAATCCAGACAATATGAGATATTTCAACGATTCTTTATCAAACAATTTTTTACTTTTATTTTCTGATATATAACGAATAAAAATAAATCCAGAAAGTATTGCTAATATTGTTAAAGCCATTACTCCAAGGTCTGTTTTGTTGTCTACGAATACTAAGAAAGCTCCCATACCACTAGTTAACCAAAGTAATAATGTCATCCATCCTGTTCAAAAAGATAATGATTTAGTTAGTTGTGAAAGTTTTAACTTTTCTCCAAAATATTCTATAGCTTCGTTTATCAGTGCTAAACCAAAAAACAATACAAATGGTCCAGATAAAAAGTTCATACTAACGGCTACAGTATCAGGAGACAACCAAGATCAAGTAAATATTTTACCAATACTAAACCAAAATGCTATAAATGAATGTCGTAAAAATGGCATTGCTCCAGCTGTTCAAACATTACCTCGAATTATTCCAAAATTTTCTGCTATGACTTTTGGTACATATAGATATTCATGATTTGCATCCCAAGCTGTAGAATAAGGTATAAATGATAATTGAAATCCATAAAAATAATATATTATAGAAAATATTACTAAAACTAACATAATCCATTGCCATCGATTTTTTTTCACATTTTCCAATTTAAATCCAGATAGTAGATTGCTAATGATGTTTTTATCTTCTTTCAATTCATCTCTCATAAGCCAAATTATTCAAGATAATCCCAAGAATATTATTCGAACTACTACCGGATGAAATAATCCAAATCACATTAAAAGTTGAGTAAGCAATAGGATAATTCCCAATCCTAAGCCAAAATTTAAAAATAATTCTTGAATTCTATTTTCTTTGAATTTTATTATTAATTTTGATACAAATCTTCCTAAAGCCAATGTTCATACCATAAAATATGCTCATAAAACGAATAATAATAGGTTGTTTATAATGTAGATTATAAATCCTGATCATACTAAACCATCTTTAATTCGTATGTGTAATAAACTGAACAACAGTAGTCCAGAAACCAAATAAATTATAAACTTTTTTAGCGAAAAGCTTTTATTGATTATTAAGTACAACACAGGTACTCATGCCGATATGATTGCAGCAATAACTGTTTTCCAATTTTCCCAAGATGCAAACATACTGTTGTAGTAAGTATGATTTACCATAAATTCAGAGTAGATTTCCACTCAAAATACAACTAAAACAATCAACATAATAATCAAAAAGATTTTTTGAGTCAAATTTTTCATAAATTTTTTTTAAAATAATAAAAACATGAACAAATTATGGCAAATAAACTTTTATAAATATTGTGTAATATTGCAACACAAATTCAAAATAAGTTCATAAAGCCCATTCCACAATATTGAGAGGTTCGTAAAGTTTATAAAGTTCATAAAGGCCCCCTTTTTTAAGGGGTAGGGGGGATTTTAGATTAATGAGGATTTTTACTTAATCCCTCTTACTTACGGAGTTCTCTGTAACAAGTAAGGGGGACAAAAGTGGATAGTATCCCCAACCACATCACAATGTTGCAGAGGAGGATGTAAATAATTCCCTCTCCCCCGCACCGTAGCCCCGCAATACTGCGGGGCTATACAATGTAGGCGCGAATTCGAATTCGCGCCTGCAATAGCTGGGGAGTATGTTAAATCCCTCTACATTAGAGCGGCTCCCTTTGAAAAAGGGAGACAGTTTGTTGTGACAAAAGTTCCTCCCTTGGGGGAGGTTGTTTGTGTAGCTAGGTGGGGGTTTTACCCCCAACTACACTAGAGCAACTTCCCCCGAGGGAAGGTTTTCTTTGTCTCCGTGCGTTCACTTCGTTTACTTAGTCGAAATGACAGTCTATGACTTAAATCCCCCCTACCCCCCTAAGAAAGGGGGGCTATGTGTGACTTAAATCCCCCTACCCTCCTTAAGAAAGGGGGGCTATGTGTGACTTAAATCCCCCTACCCCCCTTAAGAAAGGGGGGCTATGTGTGGCTTAAATCCCCCCTTTTCCCCCTTGCTTACGGAGTTCTCCGTAACAAGTAAGGGGGACAGCTTGCAACTTTACAAACTTTTGTTCGCAGTGAGTAGTAGGCAGTAAACTCTTTCTCCCTACTTTTTATACAAAAACACAATATGTCATCAAAAATAGCAAAAAAAACGTAAAAATACTTGAAATTGATATTGATAAAGTTATAATTTATATGTTGTATAGAGTATCTTTTTGATACAAATTTAGTAAAATATTTATCCAAAATGAAATCAATATTCAACAATAGAATATTTCGAGATATTACCAATGTTGACTACCAAAAACACAAGTCAGCAGTTATTTTTAGAGTTGTTAGATATTGAGATTTCCAAGATTTATTAAATTTAAAACAAATATATTCACAGCAAGATATACAAGATTTTACCCAAAAAAGATCAAAAGAATTGGATCTATGAGAACAAAGGCTTTTATCTTTGCTGTATGCGGATGCTTAAACTTAAAATTTTAGAAGAAAGGACCAAGATATTATTCGACAAAATAGCCAAGGAATGATACGAATTTCCATTAGTTTGAGGCACAGGATTATCATTACGAATGTGACATAGAAAATCAGTAGATTTAGATTTTGCTGTACCCAGATTTGTTTCAAACAAAGACATAGAAGTTTTCAAAAAAGTTTCCAAGAGGTTTGAAATAGTCTATCAAAGCAAAGAACAAATCAATATGTTTGTAGATTATGTTAAGGTTACAGTTTTTTCTTATTTTTATAAAAATCATTTCACTGTCCAAAAATATAAAAACCTAAAAATTCGAGATCTAAAAGATATCGCAGTTTCCAAAGCTTTTACTATTGGTAGGAGAGAGGAGCTAAAAGATTATATTGATCTGTATTTTATCCTAAAAGAAAAAGTCTTGAGTTTAGATGAAATGATCAAACTAGCAAAAGAAAAATATCAATGAGAATTTTCAGAAAAGCTGTTTTTGAAACAGTTACTTTTGATAAACGAAGTAGGGGAGTGTGAAATTAAGTACCTTAGGGATCCAGCTACTATTCTAGAAATAGATGATTTCTTTAGGAAATTAGTAAAGGAAAAGATGGAAGCTGATAAAAGTAGACAAAAATAAAAGTATTTAAGGTTAAATAATTTTGGTTCAAATCTTTATTAGAACAATTAATATATGCAATTTTCACAAGTACAAGTGAAGAGTTTTTCTAATAACTTTCAAGCGAAAGAATATCTATTAGGTAGAGTTTATGGAATTAGTAAGCGTAAACTTTGTAATATTAAAATATGTTATCTCTAAAGTAATACTTGAAATCAAGAAAAAAAGAATTACAAAGAAGTAGAGTAAAATACTTTATTTATTTACAAACTACTATGCCTCAAAATCTACCAGAATTTCAAAAATCAATCGGAAAAGAACTTCTAACAATCAAGGATAGAGTTAGAAATTTAATAGGTAATGCTCACCGAGGAGAAGAAGGAAGATATAAAGAAAGTGTTTTGAAAAAAGTAATCCGCGAATATCTGCCCAATAATTTAAGCATTTGAACTTGATTTATCATATCAAAAAATGATACAAGAAATTATATTAGTAAGCAAATTGATATTCTTATTTATGATAATGCTTATCCTGTAATTTTTAGAGATGAAGACTTTGTAATCATCACACAAGATATGGTCAGAGGAATAATTGAAGTTAAAACAAAAACAAATTCCTCAGGGAATAATGAATTAAAAAAAATTATAAATAAATTCTGACGATTAGAAAATTTTGAAATACTAAAAAATGAAATCAGAAATAATAATATATTTTCCTGAATTTTTTCTTATGAAACAGAAATAACAGAGCCCCAACTAACAGATTCAAACAAATACACCTGAATTCAACTAAAATATGTAAATCACATAAGTTTATGAAATAATTTCTTTTTCAAATCATGGAGAAGTAATTGAAATATTCATCCCCAAGCAAATTTAGGAGTAAATTGAGATTCTCCCTTTTTTAATATTTACAAGATAGAAGACTATAGTTTTGGATATTTTCTTTCTAATTTACTACATATAATCAGTTGAAAAAAATTAAATGAAAGAAGTCCTTTTAGTTTTACAATTCCTGACCCATATGGGAAGGAAGGATATAAAATATGAAGCATCCAAATAAGCAATTAGCTTTTGTTTTTTAATCAAATTTCCACTATCCCATCTTCATTTTCTCAAACACATTCCCCAAACTTTCATAAAAAATAAGACCAACAAAGCGATCCTAAGAAATCAAATCCTTATTGGTTATTACTAATTTCGGCAAAAAAAATTGAAAAAAATTACCCCTTCTTATCAAAGGAAAGAATCTTATAATCTTTAATATCTTTTCAATATCTCAAATAAACAGACATTGTATTTTCTGAAGTAATAAGTTCGTTTTCCAATCCCAGTTTTTTCAGCATTTTCAAGACACTCTCTTCACTCGGTCATTCAATTTCTAGATAAGTAGGGATATGTGGTCGAGAGTCAATTTCTAACGAACAATCATCTAAAAGAAAACTTTCACGAATATTCTCCTGATAGCCTTTTGCCTTAAAACCAAGTTGCTCTAATACACTATTCATTTGATCAAGATCATCTACTAGTACCTCCCATTCTTTAACTCCATCAATAGCTTGCTCATCTACAATGTGTTTAACTGTTAGAGTAGTTGTTTGTCCATCTGTTCTTAACCTGATTCGTTTGTCTTTTTGAGGAGGATTCATGTCGTAGACATATCTACGAAATTTCTTTTTTGTTTGTTTTTCTGCTCAAAGTGAGTTAAGCTTTCCCTTTAAAGCTTCAACATCGATGTTGAGTACTTTTAATTCGTATTCTGTTGCCATAATAGTGGTAGGAGAGAATAAAGTTATTTTTAATTTACTTATTCATTTAATAAACACAAGAAAAATTTTATTCTATCTCAATCTTCTCAAAAACCTTTCCCAAGCTTTCATGAAAAACAAGTTCAGCGAATTGGTCTTGAGGAGTTGGATCTTTGTTGATTATTACTAAATGTTTTCAGTGGAAAAATTGGACTAAGGTATTAGCAGGATAAACTGTCAATGAAGTTCACCCAATGATAAAAAGATCAGCTTTAGCTATAGCTTGCATTGCACTATTCCAAGCATCACTTGGTAAGCTTTCCTCATAAAGTGTAACATCAGGTCTGACTATACCTCCACATGTACAAAAAGGAATTGCTCTTTTATCCGTAAATAAAAAGTCTGAATTATAGTTTTTATTGCAAGTATCACAGTAAACTCTTTGTGTAGTCCCGTGGAGTTCTATCACACTTTTACTTCAAGCATTTTGATGTAATCCATCAATGTTTTGAGTAATTACTGCCAAAAGTTTACCAGTTTTTTCCATTTCTGCAAGTTTGTAATGAGTGATATTGGGCTTAATCCCTCTGCAATCCAATTTTTGTCTATAATATTCAAAAAAAATTTGAGGTTTATTATACAGACAAGAGTGACTCAATAAGTATTCTGGTTGATAATGATCAAACTGAACATCATGTTGATTATAAAGTCAGTCTTTGCTTCTAAAATCAGGGACTCAACTTTCAGTAGAAACTCATGCACCTCAGAAAAAAACAATATTACGAGAATTTTGAACTAAATCGCTCAATGCCTTCATCTTTGAAGAAAAACCAGAATTATCTTTTTTATTCATTTTTGTAGGTTTGGATAAATCAATACTCATTATAAGTAAAATTTATCCTTATTCCATAGTTTTCTTTTATTCGCAATAATAAAAATAGCCAAGTTTTTGAAAACGTATTAAAATATACTTGGTTTTGTATGAATTATTGTTTTTGTCAATGTAGACTAC
>FZPS01000062.1_pt4600 | contig 10123 bp, 8 predicted proteins | sample 1817821 | NCBI WGS metagenome assembly FZPS01 (sample SAMEA104158645, study PRJEB21678) | metagenome | place: Germany | collected 2015-04-21 | reverse complement strand
TTGAGCTGTCTTCTACTTTAGAATTTCAGAATGAATACGTAGATAGTATGTATTTTGAAGTCTAGTGTCCATTAATAGTTTAAAAGTGCAAAAAATATTAAAATAGTTCAATACCGTTAAAAAAAAAGAGTGATATCATAAAGTTGCATTCTGTGATTGTCTATTTACTTATTCCCTATTGTCTAATATAATAGACTTAATCAAACTGCGGAGAGAGTGATGCTATGGTTTTACCAAACGCAGCAGTAGTAGACATAGGGGATGACCTGGGTTTTGATCTAGAAAGGGCATCCAAGGCTATAGTACATTATGGACGAGTTGCAGAAGTAGGAGTAAGTATAATAGACACCAGGGGCAACATTCTTTATAGCACTGAAACTACATCAGGGATTTCCTGTAAATTTTGTCATCAGGTCAGGCAACTGATGGATGGCGAGGATGGTTGTTGTAATAAAGTTCACCTTTATGGCGGTTATCAATCTGAAAGGTTTGGTGGTAAATACATTTTCTTTTGCCCTATGGGGTTGGTGCACTGGGCCTCTCCCATATCAACTAAAGGAATGGTCAGAGGCTATTTATTGTGTGGACCGGCTTTGATGATGGAAGCTGACGATTTTCTCATAGAGGACCTTCTTCGAAAAAATAATATTGAAGAAGAATATTTGGAAAAGCTAAGGGATACTTTGGACAATATACCTGTAATAGCTCCTCAGAAGGTTACCAGCTTATCAGAGTTGCTGTTTATGGTAGCATCCCATATATCGGATGCAGAATATCTACAGTATCTGGAACAGATGGAATTCCATAACCATCAGTCCCATATATCCCAGTATATTCATATGATAAAGACCATGGGCGGTAATGACACAAACGTTTCTGAGTACCCCTTTGAAAAGGAGAAGGAACTGCTGTCCTGTATTGCTATGGGGGATAAGAAGGGCGCTCAAACCATTCTTAATAAAATACTAGGATATATATTCTTTTCCAGCGGAGGAAATTTTGAGACAATTAAAGCCAGAGTACTAGAGTTAATTGTGCTACTTTCCAGGGCAGCAATGGAAGGCGGGGCAGATGTAGAGCAGATATTCGGGTTAAACTATAAATATTTGAATACCATTCATAATTTTAAAACTGTGGAGGAACTAACCTTCTGGTTGTCCAAAATAATGATCAGGTTTACTGACTGTGTTTTCAACTTAAAAGACATAAAGCACGCAGATGTAATATATAAGGCGGTTAACTATATAAATGAAAACTATATGAAGAAGATCACACTGGAAGAGGTAGCAGCACACGTATACTTGAGTCCCTCATACTTTAGCAAGGTGTTTAAGGATAATATGAATTGTAATTTCAATACCTACGTAAACCGGGTTAGGGTAGAGAAAAGTAAGCAATTGCTACTAAACGAGAATATAAATCTTGTGGATGTATCCAATCTGGTAGGCTATGAGGATCAAAGTTATTTTTCAAAGGTATTCAAGAAAATTGAAGGAGTAACCCCTGGCAAATATAGAGTAACTAGGGGAAAATATAAATCTAAGGAGGTTGAACAATGAGTTTACTAAATGAAATTTCTACATTTTTACAGCAAGGAAGAGCTAAGAATGTAAAAGAACTAGTTCAAAAAGCTTTAGATGAGGGCATGGATCCAAAAACCATCCTAAATGAGGGCTTACTGGATGGTATGTCCATTATAGGTGAAAAGTTTAAAAACAATGAGGTCTATGTACCCGAAGTACTTATTGCAGCTAGAGCTATGTATGCAGGTATGGAGGTATTAAAACCCGCTCTAACAGAAACTGGAGTAGAATCCATAGGTAAAGTAGTGCTTGGCACTGTTAGAGGAGATCTCCATGATATTGGTAAAAACCTTGTCAAGATGATGATGGAAGGTAGGGGTCTGGAGGTAGTAGATTTAGGTATAGACGTACCCCCAGAGAAGTTTATTGAGGCAGCTAAGGAACACAATGCTCAGGTCATTGCCTGCTCTGCCTTGCTAACCACTACCATGACTGAAATGCAGAATGTAGTTGAAGCTGCAAAAGAAGCAGGAATCAGAGACCAGGTTACCATTATGGTTGGGGGAGCTCCTGTTACTGACAACTTCTGCAAGAGCATTGGTGCTGATATTTATAAACCTGATGCTGCATCTGCTGCGGAAGAGGCAGCCAGAGTTTGCCAGGGAGCTTAAAGGTAAAGGTTAAATAAATTTTCTATAGATTAGACTTCTAAAAGAGATAGTGAAATCAGCTATCTCTTTTTTGGTTTACTTAAAAATTTTTTGAGAATAGAGATACAGGACATAAGATATAAGAGTAAAGACATATAAAAGAATAAAAGGATATGATAAAATAAAGGGCAGGACCTTTGGATATAAAATGGAATATATGAATATATCAGTAACTTTGATAAAAAGTTATTGTATTTAGCCTAAAGAGGAGAGTAGGAAAGTAGCAGGAGGGTAAGATGGAGCATTTAAGCGGTGTGGTGGAAAGAATCACATACTTTAGTGAAGAATCCGGCTATGCTGTTATAAAGCTAAAGAGTAAGGGATACTATGATCTGATAACTGTTGTAGGTAATATGGCAGCAGTACATGTAGGCTCAATAGTTTCTTTACGCGGAGAATGGAAAATAGATAGTAGGTATGGCAAGCAATTTGTTGTCAATAGCTATGAGGAAAGATTGCCGGCTACTGTAACAGGTATTGAAAAGTATCTGGGCAGCGGGCTAATCAAGGGTATTGGCCCTGTAAATGCTAAAAGAATTGTAAAGGTTTTCGGCAGTGATACCATAAAGGTAATAGAGGAAGAACCAGACAGGTTATTGAAGGTACCGGGAATTGGTCCAAAAAGAATTGAGATGATCAAAAAAGCCTGGCAGGAGCAAAAGGAAGTAAAAAACATTATGCTGTTTCTCCAATCCCATGGAGTTTCTACATCTCATGGTGCAAGGATCTATAAGACCTATGGAGATGAGAGTCTGGATATAGTCAGGGAAAATCCCTACCGATTAGCTGATGATATATGGGGTATTGGTTTTAAAACAGCAGATTCTATAGCCCAAAAGCTTGGTTTTGATCCTAATTCTATGGAAAGGTGCCGTGCTGGTATCCTCTATATACTTAACCAGCTATCCAATGAAGGCCATTGCTTTGCAAATTATAGTCAATTGATTGATGAGACAGTCAAGGCTTTAAATTTAGAAAGGGATATGATAGACAAGTGCATTAATATAATGGTAGAGGATGGATCTTTGATTCGTGAGGATGATGCCATTTACTTACCACCTTTTTATCATAGCGAAGTAGGAGTAGCCAGAAGAATCAGAGAGATTATATCCACACCCACTCCATGGAAAGCAAAAGAAGTAGATAATATTATTGATAGGATTGAAAAAGAAAACAAGTTTAAATACGACCAAACTCAGCGAGAGGCTATAAAGAAGGCGGTATCCTCAAAATTAATGGTGCTAACAGGAGGGCCCGGGACAGGTAAAACTTTTACCATTCAAGGTATCATAAAGGTTTTTGAAAGCATGGGTGCAAAGATATATCTTGCTGCCCCGACAGGTAGAGCTGCCAAAAGGATGAGTGAAACTACTGGCAGGGAGGCCAAGACCATTCACAGAATGCTGGAGTACAAACCACCTCAGGGCTATATGCGAAACATCGAAAACAACCCTCTGGAATGCCAAGTCCTTATTATAGATGAAACCTCTATGGTTGACATAATACTCATGTATAACCTGTTAAAAGCCGTTAAAAATGATACCACTGTAATTTTGGTGGGAGATGTGGATCAGCTTCCTTCGGTGGGAGCTGGGAATGTATTGTTGGATATAATAGATTCAGAACAGGTAGAAGTGGTAAAACTGACTAAAATATTTAGACAGGCTCAGCACAGCACCATTATTACCAATGCCCATAGGGTAAACCAGGGTATTTTCCCGGTATTGAAGGGAAGAAAGAATGGAGATTTCTTCTTTATAAAAAGGGAAGATCCAGAGGAAATCGTAAATGAAATCAGGGAGCTGTGCGCTAAAAGACTTCCAAACTACTATAAGGTGGACCCGATAGATGACATTCAAGTGTTATGTCCTATGCAAAGAGGCCTTACCGGAGCTGCAAATATGAATAGGGTATTACAGGAAGCCTTAAACAGGGAAACCCGCTTTATAAAATACGGCGGAAGTATTTATAAAGTAGGGGATAAGGTGATGCAGATTCGTAACAACTACGATAAGAATACTTTTAATGGCGACATTGGAAGGATTGCCAATATCGATCTGGAAGATAAAACTGTAGAGATAGACTTTGATGGAAGCATAGTCTCCTACGATAGCAGTGAACTGGATGAGATAATGCTGGCCTATGCCATAACTGTTCATAAAAGTCAGGGAAGCGAGTATAAGATAGTAGTTGCACCCTTTACCAGCCAACATTTTATGATGCTGCAGCGCAACCTTCTCTATACCTGTATAACCCGTGCAAAAAATGTATTTGTCATGGTAGGTACCGAGAAGGCAGTGGCTATAGCTGTAAGAAACAATAAAATAATGAAACGCAATACCATGCTGGACAAAAGATTAGAAGACCCCTCAGCACGTTAATGTGAGGGGCAGCCAGCCAATGTATTTAATTATCGAGTTCTTTTGGTTCTTTGTTTAAATGTACGCCCTGGACATATATATTTACTTCTTCTACGGTTAAGCCAGTCATGTTTTCCACTGCTTCAATAACGCTGGAACGAATATTGGCAGCCACTTCCGGAATTTTTACACCATATTCTACTATAATGCTGATTCCAATTTTGGCTATGTCATCGGTAAGTTCAACTTTTACGCCTCTTTTTGAGCTTTTCATGCCCAGAGTTGAAGTAATATCATCAACAAACCCACTGGACATGGAAGCAACTCCAGGAATTTCAGAAGCTGCCAGTCCTGCAATCACTGCCACCACTTCATTGGCTATTATGGTTTTACCATACTCATTATTATGCATTGTGCTATCTACTGCCATTTACAACACCCCTTTTTTTAATAGCTTAAGCTTGTATGATTTATTTATACACTATAATTGACACTCTTTAACAGTTTTTTCCCAACAAAACGTCAATATTCTTCCCTGGAAGATCATCCATAAAAAAACACTTGAAAATCTTATTAAAGCATAGTAGAATGATACTTGCTACTCCATTATATTATGAGCAGTTTTAAAGGTTCATAGTAATAAATTTAAAATTAATATTTATAGTATAATATTATTGGAGCTTAGCATAATAATATTAGTCAACAAGTTTGCCGTGCTAGATGGGGAGGTAGCGGTGCCCTATAACCTGCAATCCGCTATAGCAGGGTTGAAGTCCTGCCTGAGGCTAGTACTGGTAGGGCCTGGCCCGAGCAAGTGATGAGGATGGTTGGGTCCTGCGCAACGGAAATTCACGAACCCTGTCAGGTCCGGAAGGAAGCAGCAGTAAGTGGACACTTTCGTGTGCCGCAGGGGCGCCTGGCCGGAGTTAACTACTCGGTTCCCGCCTGTGAGTGCTTTGTCGAAGGTAGGTGCACGGCCTTAGTTTATAAGCCATGAAATATTCATGGCTTATACTTTATTTTGGGATTTTTCGTTTCACTTGAATAGTATTTATGTTATAATAAATGCGATTAATGAAATAAAATTTATGAAACAAAGAGTTGAAAGTCGGTGATCCTATGGAATATACTGCACTATATCGTGAATGGCGACCTGATACTTTTGATGAAGTAGTAGGCCAGGATCACGTGGTTCGCGTTCTAAAAAATCAAATAACATCACGCAGAATTTCCCATGCCTATCTCTTTTGTGGTTCCAGGGGTACGGGAAAGACCAGTACTGCCAAGATTTTTGCCAAGGCCATTAACTGCATGGATCCCGATGATGGAAGTCCTTGTGGGCACTGTAGTGTATGCAGAACTATAGACTCTGAAAACAATATGGATGTAGTTGAAATGGACGCAGCGTCCAATACAAGTGTGGATTATATAAGAGAGATTCGGGATAAGGTAAAATACCCTCCTGCTGCAGGAAAATACAGGGTATATATCATTGATGAGGTTCATATGCTGTCTACATCAGCCTTTAATGCCTTTTTAAAAACCCTGGAGGATCCACCGGATCACATTGTTTTTATTTTGGCTACTACCGAGCCCCACAAACTTCCTTCCACAGTTCTATCCAGATGCCAGAGATTTGATTTCAGACGAATTACTGTTAGTGTAATAGTGGAAAGGTTAAAGGCCATTACACAAAAAATGGGAGTAGATGCAGAGGAAAGCGCACTGGAAACCATTGCCCGCTGGTCAGAGGGGGGCATGAGGGACTCTATTAGCCTGCTGGATCAGTGTATTAGCTTTTGTGGCTCATTTATAAGTGAGGATGATGTGCTGGCCATTTTAGGTACTGCAGGTAAGGACTTTCTATTTGAAGTAGTGAATAATATAATTGATGGAGATATAGTCTCCCTTCTGACACAGATTGATAATTTAGTGGAGGAAGGCAGGGATATTTCGGTATTTATTAAGGATCTAATAAATCATCTTCGCAACCTGCTTATAGTAGATATTTGTCAAGATCCTTCAGGGCTTATAGATGTTTCTCAAAGTACTCTAAAGCAGTATAGACTTCAAGCCTCAAAGATGAATCAGTCTAGAATAATTAGAGCTATTGAGATTCTGACAGAGCTAGATGCAGATATAAAATGGAATACCAGGCCCAGAATTATGCTGGAAATGGCCATGGTTAAAATATGTAGACCTCAGGATGGGCAATCTCTAGAGGATCTTTTGGATCGGGTGGAAGTTCTTGAGAAACAAATATCACAGGGGGTTTCCCTTGGTGGTCATAAGACCGCCATCAATATAGCTGATGAAAAGGTACAAAAAACAGCCTTTGATCAAGAAAACATAGCAGAACAAAATCTACAAAAGCCTATTCATGAGAAAAATAATAAAGAAAATGAGGATAATATAGATAAGGGAAAAGTCCAAAAGGAAGTAGTTATAGATAAGCCAGAGATAGAAGAGCAAGGAGAAAAGGAAAAGAAGCCGGATAAAACCAAAAAAGGAGTTTCTGAAAAGATAGATATTGACAAGGTATGGGCCAAGATGCAGCAACATATTAAAAAAGACCGCATGGCTATCTATACCTTACTAAGGGATGCCAGACTCTATCTGGATACAAAGAATAAAAATATAATTAACCTGGTGTTTCCTGCCAATCAGGGTTTCTTTGTTGCAGCAATAGAAAAGGAAGAGAATAGCAAGTATATAGAGGAACTTCTTGCTGAGTTAACAGGACATCATTTTAAGCTGAAATGTTATACTCAAGACGATGCACCAAGTTCCATTTCCGATGTTAATACATTGGAGCTCTCTCAAGAATCTGACGATATAGAGGAAGACATTGAAGGAACAGAGGACGATATTGTACAGAAGGCTATTGACATATTCGGTGAAGAATATGTGGAAGTAATAGAGGATTAACATAAAAATAATTGATAATTATGAGGAGGATATAATTATGGCAAGAGGTGGATTCCCAGGAATGGGAAACATGAATAATTTAATGAGACAGGCTAAAAAGATGCAGGAACAAATGCTTAAAATGCAGGAGGAGCTAGAAGAAAAAACCGTTGAGGCGTCTGCTGGTGGAGGGGTAGTTACAGTTGTAGCAAATGGTAAGAAAGAGATAATAGAGATTACTATTGATCCATCGGTAGTGGATCCCGATGATGTGGAAATGCTCCAGGATCTCATAATGGCGGCTGCAAATGAAGCATTACGTCAGGCGGAGGAAATGGTACAAAGTGAAATGAGTAAGATTACCGGAGGTATGGGACTTCCAGGCCTGTTCTAGTAATCTCCAAGCTTTGTGAAAGGATGAACTATATTAAATGAACTATTATATTGAACCCATTGCACGCCTTATAAATGAACTAACCAGATTGCCTGGTGTGGGCAGTAAGACGGCCCAGAGATTGGCTTTTCATATAATAAATATGCCGGAAGAGCATGTAAAGAGCTTGGCAAAGGCCATTGAGGAAGTTAAGGAACATATAAAATACTGTACTATCTGCGGTAATATTAGCGAAGAGAATATATGTAACATATGTAAAAATCCAAGTAGAGATCCATCCATTATTTGTGTTGTTGAAGACGTCCGGGATGTTATGGCTATGGAACGAACACGGGAATACAAGGGATTGTATCATGTGCTAAATGGCACTATTTCTCCCATGGATGGTATCGGGCCCGATGATATTCGCATAAAGGAATTGCTGCAGAGGGTGCAGGATGACAGGCTAAAGGAAGTAATTATGGCTACAAATCCCAATATAGAGGGTGAGGCCACAGCTGTATATATCTCTAAATTATTAAAGCCTATGGGGATAAAGACTACTCGTATAGCTCATGGACTTCCTGTGGGTGGGGATTTAGAATATGCCGATCAGGTTACTATTTCTAAAGCATTAGAAGGCCGCAGGGAGATGTAGATTTATCTAATAGTTGTATAAACCAAATAAACTCCTATCATTTTGCAAATGTATGAAACGGAGTAAATAAAGTTGTATCAGAAAACATGGTTTATTAGGGAGAAGAAAAGCCCTGTAGGCCATGTTTTTTTATGTATTAGTTTTAAGGGATAAGGAACAAGGAATAAGGCTAAAAGCCAGAAAAATCAATGGATTAGAAGATTGAATGGAAAAGAAAATGGAATGAAAAATGGGTAAAATCTCTCCTTAACCCTTCCCCCTTAACCCTCAATCCTAAAAGCACTTTATTTTCATTTTTTGCCCTAAAAATTGAGGAATGAAAGGACTTTAGGAAGTAAGGAATAAGGAAAAAGGAATTAAATGGGAAATTGGAAGAGAATAACAAGCCAGTATTTTCAAGGGTTTGAGGGGGATTTGTGAAAGGAGTTTATTTGAAAAAGGAAAGGAGTTTGTTTGGATTACATATAGTTAGGATTAAGGAAAAAGGGGTAAGGAAAATAGGAAACATTTTGGGCTTAAAATAGGGGTTAATTAGTTGTTGCAAAAATAAAATAAAGTAGTTTTATAAAAAGGGATAAGGAATAAGGGAAAGTGTTGAGAATACTGGAGTTAATAGAGTTTCAAGACACAAGCGAAATGGGAATTAAAGGGAATTTGTAATAGGACTTTATTTACTTTTGCTATACAACATAGCGATTTTTTTCTGTTTCTAAAATTCATATGGATAAAAATTGCGGAAACAGAAAAGTTCTTTCATGACAGGAAAGTAGTTACAAAAAGAAAATAAAGTCCTTAGATTAAGGTTTTAACCACATTTCTTGATACAAGAATGGGGATAAAGTATAAAAAACACGAAGAAAATGGGGATAAAAGAGAAAAGGAATTAGGACATTATTTACTTTTTATAATAACTTGGCATCTTTTTTCTGTTTCAGAAATGATGAAGAAGAAATTCTAGAAAAAGAAAAGGTATTTTTATGAATGTTAAAGTTCTTTTATAATGAAAATATAGTTGTGAGATTGAAAGGCACAAGGAATAAGGGAGAGTGTTGAAAATACGGGGTTTGATGAAGTTCTAAAGTGTAAGAATATTGGCAATTGTAAGGAGTTTATGTAAGGACTTTATTTACATTTCTATAGGACATGCCTTATTTTTTCTGTTTCTAAAGATGGCAAGATGGTAATTCTAGAAAAAGAAAAACAAAATTATAACCGATAAAGTTCTAACAAAATAAAAATAAAGTTGTATTTTTGTATTAAAGCATAATCGGTTATTTCGAGTTTATCTATTGGACTTTGGGAATTATTTGGGGAATTGGTTATAAAAATGTAGATGCTTTTATAGACTATATGATGTAAAATAAAGGTATATAGTACATATTAGTAGTAATGTTGTGAAATAAGAATTGTGGAGCATGAGAATGAGAATTATCGAAGATATAGATAATGATGAAGTAATAATTAATGATATTCGAATAGAAGGCTCTATAGCAGATGAAAAGTGCTCGAAGTGTGATAATTTCTTAATTTTGTATGAAAAGTATGATTCATATTTTTGTGCTTATTGTAACGAATGGACAGAAGAGAAGTGT
>FZPS01000063.1_pt1333 | contig 10131 bp, 13 predicted proteins | sample 1817821 | NCBI WGS metagenome assembly FZPS01 (sample SAMEA104158645, study PRJEB21678) | metagenome | place: Germany | collected 2015-04-21 | reverse complement strand
GTAGAAGAGTCTATTAGAAATAAAAATTAAAATATTTTAAAAAACAAAAAGGCAACCTTGCCTTTTTGTTTTTTAAATACATAGAAAATGTATATTAGAAAATGTAATACAAGAAAGGCGGAAAATATATGAAGTTGAATAAAAATTTTTATATGAGAGATACATTAATAGTAGCAAAAGAATTATTAGGAAAGATTTTGGTGCGTAATATAGATGGGAAGTCATTAAAAGGGAAAATCGTTGAAACAGAAGCTTATTTAGGGCTAAAGGATAAGGCAGCTCATTCTTATGGGGGTAGAAGAACTAAGAGAGTAGAGACTATGTATGGAGAACCTGGGAGAGCTTATGTTTATTTTATATATGGTATGTATTATTGTTTTAATATAGTAACAAAAGAAAAAGGTATTCCAGAAGCAGTTCTTATAAGGGCAGTAGAACCCCTAGAAGGAATAGATGAAATGGCTAAAAATCGTTTTGGGAAGCCTTTTGGACAGTTAAACAAATATCAAAGGGAAAATTTGACAAATGGGCCAGGGAAATTATCGATGGCCTTTAATATAGATAAAACTTTAGATAAAGAAAAACTATGGAGTAATAAACTGTATTTAGAAGAAGGAATGTGCGAAGATTTTAATATTATAGAGACTACAAGGATTGGAATAGATTATGCAGAGGAAGCAAAATATTTTCCCTATAGATTTTATATAGAAGGTAATTCCCATGTATCCAAATTGTAACTATATTTTTATTGCAAAACACCTTTACATTTAGTATTATTTAAGGTACAGATTGTACACATTGGAGGCTAAGAATATGAAGAAAAAATTTTGGACTACATTTTTTATATCATTAGTGTGTTTTTCTGTTTTATTTGCAGGGGTAGGAATGTATTTATCTAATAAAGAACTAGCTATTTCAACTGGAGAAGAAGATGAGACAGAGGAATCATTTGATAATAAAGATGAAATATTGGTTTTACTTATGGGTATAGATGATAATGATAAATTAGGTGGTGTAAAAGCAGTTAAAGAAAAAAAGATAAAAGGTGAAAATAGACATAAGCCGACGGGAATGCGAACTGATACTATGATATTGGGAAAATATAATTTTAAAACTGGAGAAATTACCTTATTATCTATTCCAAGAGATACAATGGTTTATATAGAAGGAAAAGGTGGGGGGGAAAAAATTACCCATGCCCATTCCTATGGAGGTCCTTATTTATCTATAAAGACTGTAAGTGATCTATTAAATATAGATTTAAAATATTATGTAACTGTAGATTATTTAGCTGTAAAGGAGATAGTAGATGCTATTGGTGGAGTGGAAATAGATGTACCTGTTAAGATGCGTCATCCTGATCCATATATAAACTTAGATCCTGGTCTGCAAACATTAAATGGAGAAGAATCTTTAATGTATTTAAGGTTTAGGACTTATCCAGAAGGAGATTTAGGACGAGTTAAAGCTCAGCAAGTATTTATGAAAGAATTTGTAAAACAACTGTTAAAACCTAAAAATTTATTGATGTTACCTAAATTGGCGAAAACCTATTACGATTATGTAGATACAAATGTGCCTTTTAAAACAGTGATGAAAGGTGTTATGTCAGCAAGGAAAATAAATTTAGATAATATGAAGCTTACTACATTGCCTGGTGAACCTAAATATATAGGAGAAATATCATATTTTATATGTGATGAAGTGGAGACTAGAGTTTTAATAGAAGAAATGTTTGGAGATTATCTATTAAATTAATGAAGAGAGGGTTTTATGAGAAAAGATATATTGAGAAAGGACAGAAAAAGAGAACATATAGCTTATTATTTAAGATCAGGACATGGTGGCAATACACTATTTGATGATGTATTTATAGAGCATAATTCTTTGCCTGAATTAAATTTATTAGAAATTGATACAAGGATTGAATTTTTAGGGAAAAAAGTAGATTATCCCATAATGATAAATGCTATTACTGGAGGAACAGAGTTTTCCAGGGAAATAAATAAAGATTTATCAAAAATAGCAAGTAAATATAATATTCCTATGGCAGTAGGTTCTCAAACTATTGCTTTAGTAGATAAAGAAAGTCATGAATCCTTTAGAATTGTTAGAGAAAATATAGGAAATGAAGGAGTAGTAATAGCTAATTTAAATGCTCATGCTTCTATAGAAGATGTAAAATTTGCAATAGATTTATTAGAAGCAGATGGTATTCAAATTCATTTAAATCCAGCTCAAGAATTAGCTATGAAGGAAGGTGACAGGGATTTTAAGGGGATTTTAAGGAATATAGAAAAAATAGTATCTAACATAGAAAAGCCAGTTATAGTAAAGGAAGTGGGATTTGGAATATCAAAAGATGTAGCTTTAAGGTTATTTGATATAGGAGTAAAATATATAGATATATCTGGCAAAGGAGGTACTAATTTTATTGAAATAGAGGATAGAAGAAATGAAGATATGGATTTTAAAGATATGTACACATGGGGTATACCAACAGCTTTTAGTTTAATTCAGTGTAGGAGTATATCAGAAGAAGTGATATTGATATCTAGTGGTGGCATAAAAGGGAGCTTAGATGTATTTAAATCTTTAGTATTAGGAGCAGATATGGTAGGAATAAGTGGATATATATTAAGGAATTTAATAGAGGGAGGATATGAAAAAGTCGATAGATATATGGCAAATTTGACATATAAACTGAAGGTTTTAATGTTATTAACAGGGAGTAAAAATATTCAAGATTTAAAGAATGTCCCATATAAGGTAAAGGGAGAATTAAAAGAGCTTTTAGAAGATTAATTAATTCCCAACAATATATTTTGTTGGGTTTTGTTGTGATTATATTAATGATAAATATGGTTTTAGGTTAAGGGATGTGATTATATGAGGGGAAAAATTTTGGCAATGTTAAAAGCACATAGGGACGAATTCATATCGGGAGAGATGATTAGTAATAAGTTGGGTATAAGTCGTACTGCAGTTTGGAAACATATTAATAATTTAAGGGAAGAAGGATATGAGATTGAATCTATGCCTAAAAATGGATATAAATTATTAAATTGTCCAGACGTATTAACATTAGAAGAAGTAGAAGAATATCTAAATACAGATTTTATAGGAAGAAATATATATTATTTTGATACTTTAGATTCAACTAATATTAAAGCTAAAGAATTGGCTATGAAAGTACAAGAAGGTACAGTTATAATAGCTGAAAAACAAACTAAAGGTAAAGGGCGTTTAGGCAGAAATTGGCTTTCCCCAAAAGGCAAAGGTATATGGATGAGTACTGTATTAAAACCTCAATTACCTCCTTCAGAGGTAGCAAAAATGACTTTAATTGGTGCAGCTGCTGTGAGTAAGGCTTTAGAAGAAATGGGAATAGAATCCTATATAAAATGGCCTAATGATATTATAGTTCAAGGTAAAAAGATATGTGGAATCCTTACGGAGATGAGTTGTGAATTAAATATGATTAATTATGTAATTATGGGAATAGGTATAAATGTTAATTTAGAAAATAAAGATTTTAGTAAAGAATTAGCTGATAAAGCTACATCGTTAAAAGAAATTATTGGGCATAGCGTGGATAGAAAAAAATTATTAGGAGCTATTTTAAATCATTTTGAGGATTTATATATTCCTTTCAAAAATTCTGGAGATATATCAAGAGTAATTAATATATCAAAGGGAAAATCCCTTTTATTAGGTAAAAAAATACGAATAATTCAAGGGGATACAGAAAGTATAGGAAAAGCCTTGGACATAGATGAAGAAGGGAGACTTATAGTAGAATATGAAGATGGAACTATAGATAGTATATTTTCTGGGGAAGTTTCAATTCGAGGTTTAAAAGGATATATATAGATAAAGACCATTAGAATCATATCTAATGGTCTTTATCTATATTAAGTACTGTATCTATGGCTATTTTAGGCATTCCTATGGTTTCTACAATTACATCGCCAGTCAAATTCTCGTTATTAACAAGTCCTTTTTTCATAAGTTGAAAAGTTACAGTTTTGTTAGGTTTAATAGCTATGCCTAGTATTTTCCCTGTATCAGAATCCATGCCAGAAGGTATATCTATTGATAATATATATTTACCCATTTGATTTACTAGGGAAAATGCATCTTTGTATATTCCCTCCACTTCTCTAGTTAAACCTGTTCCAAATACTGAATCGATTACCATATCTGATTTTGATAAGGATTCCTCTAAAGTTTTTAAATCTTTTTTGTTATTTATATATTTTAAAGGAATATTCATATTTTTAAGTATATTATAATTTATCATAAAATCATGACTACCCTTATCTACATTTCCAAGTATAAATATATCTACTTTTTTATCTTCAACTATTAGATGTCTTGCTACTGCTAGTCCATCTCCTCCATTATTACCGACACCACAAAGAATTGTAAAGTGATTAAATTTATTTAAGTCTATATTTTTAATTACTTTTAATGCAGCATTTTCCATTAATACAATTCCAGGTATGCCTAATTTTTTTATACAATAGTTATCTATAGATTTCATCTCTTCTCCAGTTATAGCAATCATAATAAGCCCTCCTTCCATTAATATTATATCAAAAAAGGAAGGTTATTGCCTATTCTTTGACTAATTTAATTCTTTGAAGAACTTTTGATGCTATCAAAGAGGAGACTATAGCTTTTAATGTATCTCCAGGTAAAAATATAATGCACCCAGTTTTTAAGGCTGTAGCAAAAGAGATGGATTTTCCCATTACATGATTAATTATCATATACATATAAGGGACACCAAATAAATATATGACAAATGTTCCTACAAGGGAAGCTACAAATATTCTTGTAAAGCTTATACTATCATTACTATGAGCAATTAATCCAACGATAAAAGCTGCAAATATGAATCCAATTAAAAATCCAAAGCTTGGTGAAAAAACACTTTGAGGACCTCCAGAAAATCCTGCAAATATTCTAACTCCTAAAAGACCTAGTAATACATAAATTAATTGGGATAGAGCTCCTAATTTAGGTCCAAGTAAAAGTCCAGACAATATAACAAATAAGCTCTGTAATGTGATAGGGACACTACCTACAGGTATACTCAAAAAAGCCCCTATTGCTGTTAAAGCAGTAAATAAAGATGCTAATACCATTTCTTTTGTAGATATTTTCATATAATCCCTCCTATATGTAAACTAATAAAGACATTAGGTTAACAATAAGATTTTAATCAATTATTGAGGCAATGTCAACCATAAAATAAAACAAGTTAACAAACTGTATTTATATTAAATCATCTAAACTATTGACAAGTTTTAAAAATAGGCCTATACTGTATATAAATAATATAAACAGTATATACACAATTAACACTATATATTTTGCTTAGGAGGATGGTTATGAAGATTATCGTTTCTAATTCTTCAGATGAACCTATATATGAACAGATATCCAAACAGATAAAGGGCATGATTTTAAAGGGAGAATTGAAAGAAGGAGATTTATTGCCTTCAATCAGGGGCTTAGCTAGGGATCTTCAAATATCTGTTATAACTACTAAAAGGGCTTATGATGAATTGGAAAAGGAGGGGTTTATTGAGACAGTACAAGGAAAAGGTTCTTTTGTTGCAGCTCAAAATAAGGAATTAATGAAGGAGAAAAAGCTAAAAATCATAGAAGAAAAATTAGTTGAAGTAGTAGAAGAAAGTAAATTACTTGGTTTAAGCTATGAAGAAATAGAAGAAATGTTGAAAATATTATTTGAGGAGGTATAGCAATGGATTATATTTTGGAAGTTAAGGATTTGAGAAAAGAATTTAAAAACTTCACTATAGATGACATTAGTTTCAAATTGGAGCCTGGATATATAATGGGGTTTATAGGACCTAATGGTGCAGGAAAAAGTACCACAATAAAGTTGATAATGAATCTACTTAAAAAGGATGGTGGAGAGATTAAGATATTTGGCAAAGATCATGTTAAATATGAAAAGGAAATAAAGGATAGAATAGGATTTGTATATGATGAGAATTACTATTATGAGGATTTGACCATCAATCAAATGAAGAGCATAATAGCACCCTTTTATTCAAGATGGGATAATAATCAATTTAATTATTATATTAAAGAGTTTGATTTAAATCCTAGGGTAAAGATCAAAACTTTATCTAAAGGTATGAGATGAAGTTTTCGTTGGCTATTGCACTTTCTCATCATGCTGACCTTATAATCATGGATGAGCCTACATCGGGATTGGATCCAGTATTTAGAAGGGAGATATTGGATATTTTATACAATATTATCCAGGATGATACTAAGAGTATATTTTTTTCCACTCATATAACTACAGACTTGGAGAAGATAGCGGATTATATAACATTCATCAATGAGGGAAAAGTGGTATTTTCAAAGCCTAAGGATGAAATATTAGAAAGCTATGCCATAGTTAAAGGAGGTACTGATCTTCTGGATGAAAATACAAGAAAGCAATTCATAGGCCTAAGGGAGACCAAGGTTGGATTTGAAGGATTGACTGACAATTTAAATAATATAAAAAGCACCTTTGGAAATAAGGTACTTATAGAAAAGGCAAGTTTAGAAGATATTATGGTTTATAGTGTAAGGGGGAAAGAGTATGTTAGGGATTATTAGGAGAGATTTAATGCTAGTATGGCATAACAAACGGGAAAGATTTTTTATAATATTTTATATACCATTTTTATTATTGATATTGGAATCTTATGAATCAAGTTGGTTATATCTTACAATACTTGTAGCGTATACTTATCTTTTATCTATAATACCTTTTTCTTATGATATTAAAGGTAAGTCACAATATATTATTAATTCTTTACCCATTACTCGAAAAGAAATAGTCTTTTATAAATATTTATCTACTTTTGTATATTTGGCTGTTATTATTGTGTATGCTGGGGTTTATTTGTGGATAATTAATAGAATGGGAATAAAAACTGTGGATTATTTTGATTTAGAGATGATAAAGGAATCTATCCCTATAATAATGATTTTAACATCCATAGTTTATCCAGCATATTTTAGCTTTGAGCCTAAAATAGCACAGATTATTCATGTGATAGTATTCGTCACCTTTTTTATTGGCATAGCAAGTTTAGGATCATTGGGAGATAAATCTATAGTAAGCAATATGGAATTTTTAAGTGGAAGAGGCATGATATATGCACCTATAGCAATGTATATAATCTCCCTATTCCTATCTATGAGACTATATAAGAATAGGGATCTATAGGGGAGGGATAAGATGTTTAATCTAATAAAAAAGGATTTTATATTATCCAGAAAGATCAATATATTCGTAGTAGTATATGCCTTGTTTATTGCAGCTATGGGACTTGTAATGCCAGATCCTTTAGTATCAACTTTTTTATACGTTTTGGGGATGCTTACACTTATATTTATTACGGTTATATATACAAATGGATATGATGATAAGTATAAAAGCGAAATAGTTCTTAATAGCCTTCCTATAGAAAGGGAAAATATTGTCAGAGCAAAGTATATGACTCTTATATTATTTATAATAATGAGTTGTAGTGCTGTATTGATATTTACCAATATTATTTTGAAATTAGGAGTTGTTAACACTGGAAAAGCTGCAAGTATATGGAATGCCATCTTTGTTACTAATATATCTCTGATATTCTATTCTATATACTATCCAATTTATTTTAAAGTGGGAGAAGGCCTAAGGAGTTTTAATACCATATTGTGGATACTGATGGTAATAGGGCCATCGGTTTTAAGTAAATTGATGAAAGGATTAAATACTATAGGTTACTTGGAAAAAATAATTGCTATAGATATTAATAGGATAAATATATATGTGCTAATACCTTCCTTGTTCATGTTCTATATGTCTATGAAGATATCTGAAAAAATTTATAGAACGAGGGAGTTCTAACTATTAGAAAAGGGAGTCATAGGAATTCCATCAGTATCCATGGTTAAAGCAGAATTAGCTAGAATTAAAGTTGCTAAAGCGTTATCGTATTCGCCACTAAACATGAGTATATTCACCTTTTTCTTCACAAGCAACCCTCCTTTCCACTATTTTAAGTAGAAAGGAGGGTTTTATACTTTAAATTATATTTTTTTCTATTGTATGCGATTTGGTTTAACAATTCTATTAAAATATTTACTTCTTGATAATCATTATATAGACCGAAGCTTATTCTAACAGTACCTGGTCTTAATAGACTTTCATCCTGTTTGTACTTTTCCATCTCCTCTGTAGAGATATTGAGTAGTTTCTGTATATAGGGCTGTGCACAAAAGCATCCATTTCTTACAGCAATGCCTCCTTCTGATGATAAAATATTTGCTACAGTTTCATGGTATAATCCCTCTATGTTGAAGGATATTATAGATACCTTATTCACAATATCCATATCATCATATAATATTACATTGGGTATTTTTTTTATCCTTTCAAGGGTATATTGAGTTAGTTCTCTTTCATAATTGGATATTTTATTCATGCTTATGGATTTTAATATTTTTAAACTTTCTATTAAAGCTACTACCCCTAGGAGATTAGGAGTGCCTGCTTCTTCTTTTTGTGGCGGTTCTTCCCATATAACATCTTGGGATGTTACTAATTTTACTGTACCTCCTCCAACATATTCAGAATGCCCTTTATTAAATATGGCTTTAGGTGCAATTAATACGCCTATACCAAAAGGGGCATACATTTTATGAGCAGAGAAAGCAATATAATCAATATGCTCAGGATGGTCTATGGGTTTCATATCTATTGGATGATGAGGTACTAATTGGGCTCCATCTACTAGAATTTTACTTCCATATTTATGAGCAATTTTTGCTATATTATGTATTGGATTTAAATAACCTGTGACATTGGAAGCACCAGTTATAGTTAATAATTTTACTTTGCCATTATATTTTTTTAATAGATACTCTAAATGATCTAAAGATAATCTTCCATTTTTATCCACTTGGACATAATCCACTTTATATTTACTTCTCCAAGGAAGGTCGTTGGAGTGATGTTCCATATATGTGGATAGAACTATTCCATCTCCTATTTCATCTTTTAATCTATAAGATAATTTGTTGATAGCCTCTGTTGTATTCTTTACAAATATTACTGTGTGATATTTATTGTTGCCCTTTACAAAATTTAATACTTCATCCCTCGCGTTTTCATAAAACTGAGAGGAAATTATGGATTTATATCCCGTACCTCTATGGACAGAAGAATAATATTGAGAAAAATTATTTATCGTTTCTATTACAGATACAAAAGGAGGAGTAGTGGCAGCATTATCAAAATTTATATATGGAACTTTAATTCCATTTGCTAAAGGGATTAAGGTATTTACTCCATAAATCAAGTTTTTATACATAAGATCACCTATATTTTATTTGATAATACCATTATATTTTTACTAATCATTAAATGTCAATATACAAAAACTGTAGAAAAGACATATCGGCTAAATAATGCTCTGTTTGGGAATAAATGTTTAGCTTTTCTAACCTTTTGCCTGTTTAAGATTCCGCTCAATATCTATAATTATGCACAAAAAGAGGCCGACTAAGTCGACCTGCCTAAGGACTATTACTTTCCATTTTCTTTTTCAATATTAGAGGTCTCTATTACCAATCCTTCGTTACCCATTGCAGAATTGCTATCCAACTGAACTCTATAGCTGTACATATCGGCGCGGTATTTATTAATGGAAACTTCCAAGGTTCTTTCTCCGCTGAATACAGTCCTTTTCATTACCAAAATTGGTGCTCCCGCCGAAATTTTTAAAGCAGAGGCTATTTCTTCGTCGGCAATAGAAGCGGTTATCAGTTGGTCAGCTTTTTCTAGAAAAATGCCCAATTCATTTTTTAAAACCTCATACATTCCTCTGGATGTTAGATCATGCTTAGTAATTTGAATACCGATTTCATAAGGCCAATAACTATCTAAGTATACCACGGGAATGTCATTCATTTTGGAAATTTTTCTTATTAATACCAACCTGGTTTCATCAAAGTCTTTGAGTTCCGGAACCTCTTCCAATAATTCCTCGGTAACCTCAATTTCTTGTACTTTTACCACCTCAGCACTGGGTATAGCAC
>FZPS01000062.1_pt4329 | contig 10131 bp, 7 predicted proteins | sample 1817821 | NCBI WGS metagenome assembly FZPS01 (sample SAMEA104158645, study PRJEB21678) | metagenome | place: Germany | collected 2015-04-21 | reverse complement strand
GTGTAAGGTTAACCGACAAGAATTAAAAGCTAAAACGAAAATTATTATTTTATCTCTTAATCATGATATAATAGTAAATTAGGTGAATTTTTTGTTTTGTAAGAGTGTAGTAACATGACAAGGTAATACATATATAAAAAATTATATAACCAAAATTTTGTATAAGTGATAAAAACATTTTACAAAGGAGTTGAAATAATAATATGGCAAGGCTAGCGGATCTTTTTTCACCAAAAGATATGACGGTGGGAGTGCCGTGGAAACGAATTGTTGAATTCTCAATTCCCATGTTGATCGGCAACATTGCTCAACAGCTTTATAATACAGTTGACTCAATCGTTATAGGCAGATTTGTAGGCGATAATGCTTTGGCTGCAGTTGGAAGTGCTTTACCCGTATTAAACTTTTTACTTGTACTTTTCGTGGCAGTGGCTACCGGAGCAGGGATAATGGTCTCTCAGTATTTCGGTGCAAAAGACCGGGAAAGGCTTTCCCGGTCTATTGGTGCATGCATAACGCTTACGGCAATAGCATCAGCGATACTTATGATAATAGCCCCGATTGTCATACGCCCTATGCTGGTTTTAATCAATACACCGGAATCAATTTTAGATTGGTGTACAAGCTATCTTTTGATATTAATGGTAGGCAACTGGGGTTTTTCATATTTTAATATACTTTCAGGAATTTTACGAGGGCTTGGCGATTCATTTTCCGCATTGGTGTTTTTGCTTGTTTCCACCACTCTTAATATAGTATTAGATATATGGTTTGTTGCAGGTTTAAATATGGGGGTATCAGGAGTAGCACTGGCAACTGTAATTGCACAGATGGTTTCGGCAGTTCTATGTGCAATTAAACTTAAAACAATGGATGATGTACTGGACTTTAACTTAAATATGATGAAACCTAAAAAAGAATACTTTCTGCAGCTTCTAAAACTTGGATTGCCATCAGGTTTGACTCAGGTAATATTCTCCCTTGCGATGATAACCGTACAATCCCTTACAAATACCTTCGGGGAAATGATTATCGCATGTAACGTTATCGTAATGCGTGTGGACGGATTTGCTATGATGCCTAATTTCACTTTTGGTATGACTATGACCACTTATGCAGGGCAAAATGTTGGGGCAAAAAAGATTGACAGAGTAGAACTGGGAACACGGCAAGGCTTAAAGATAGCGGTTGGAGTTTCAACGGTCATAACGATAATCATCTTGATTTTTGGTAAATACCTTATGAATATTTTTACCGATACAGCAGAGCTCGTTGATTTAAGTATGAGAATGATGCGCATTCTTGCAGTGGGATACATTGCCATGGCAGTAACGCAAGTCCTTTCAGGGGTCATGCGCGGTGCAGGAGACACCGTGACCCCCATGTGGATTTCGCTGATAACTACAATTTTTCTGCGAGTGCCCATTGCTTATGGTCTTGCTTATCTCACCCGGAGTACACAATATCCTAACGGTAGACCGGAGTCAATATTCGTTTCCCTTTTAATAGCCTGGGTGCTTGGAGCTGTGATAACCTTAATTTCATACAGAAAAGGCAAATGGAGAGAGAAAGTGCTGCTCAAGGATGTGCAATAATTTACATAACACAACAACACAAGGGGACCGTCCCCTTGTGTTGTGAGAAATATTATGAATTACAAAAACAGATTACGCAGATACTATCTATATGACACTGCATAAGGAGAAGTAGGGTGAACATTTCTGTTTTGATCCCGGCTTTTAATGAAGCGCAAAATATTAAGCAAACTATCGATGGTCTCATACGTTTAAAAGATGAATTCTTAAATAAAAATGGTATGGATTTGCAGATAATAGTTATTGACGACGGTTCTTCCGATAATACCTATGAAAGGGCTGTAGAGTGTGGTGTAGAAGTCTTAAAACTTGATAGAAACATCGGCAAAGGCGGTGCCCTTAACCGAGGGATGAAAAAAGCCCGCGGGGATATTGTGATTTTCCTGGATGCAGACTTAAGGGGGTCTTCCTTTGAAGCCTATAAGCTGATAATACCCATAATCCAAGACAGTGCTGATGTAACGGTAGCAAAGTTTCGTCCTCCTAAAGCCAAAGGCGGATTTGGTTTTGTAAAAGCCCTTGCTTCTCACGGAGTAAGGTTTTTTACAGGACATAAATTGACAAGCGTTCTTTCAGGTCAGAGGGCTTTTAAGCGCAAAGTTCTTGAAGATATAGCTGACATTCCTGATGGTTACAGCCTTGAAGTAGGAATGCTTATTGACATATTAATAAAAGGGTACAGAGTAGTCGAAGTCGATGTCGATATGTACCATGATGTAACAGGGAGAAATCTTCAGGGATTTTTACACCGGGGCAAACAATTTATCCACATACTAAGGGTCTTAATTCGCAAAATTAGGGAGCGAAGAGCTATTGCTTAGATTAATATTTTTCGCAATTTTTTGTTTTTGTGTATTAACGTCTTATATGCTGACTCCGCACTTTATCCGATTATTTGTTCATGGTAACTGCTTGGCGGAAAATTTCAAGGGTGAGATGATACCACAGGGTATAGGGGTAACATTTGCTTTATATATTCTACCGTGGTATACACTTTATTTAGTAATTAATAATTATTATCCCAATGATCTGGTTGAAATTGGAAGTATGTTGATTATGATTACAGCTTTATATACTGCAAGCTTGTTAGGATTTATAGATGATATACTAGGCTCAAGAGATGCTCTCGGGCTTAAAGGGCATATAAAGGCCCTACTTTCCGGCAGGCTTACAACAGGTATAATTAAAGCTGCAGGGGTGCTTATTATATCGCTTATAGCAAGTATTTTCTTATCCTTTGGGTTTTGGACAATTCTAATAAATACTCTGCTTACAGCCCTCTTTACAAACTTGTTAAATATGTTGGATTTGAGACCGGGCAGGGCTATAAAGTTCTACATATTTCTTACATTAATCTTTGGAATTAATGCCCTTTTAACCGGCAAATATTATTCATTCATACTTATCCTGCCTCTAATAGGTTCAGTAATCGGATACTTCCCTTTTGATCTTAAAGCCCGCTGTATGATGGGGGATGCAGGTTCAAACCTATTGGGAATTTCTGCTGGGATTTTGTCAATAATACAGTTCGGCTATTATGGAAAACTAATCTTACTTTTCCTTCTCATTATAATCCACGCTATTACAGAGAAACATTCTCTAAGCGATGTAATTAAGCACAGCAGATTATTAAGCTTTTTTGACAACTTGGGTAGGGAGTGTAAAGATGATCAATTACTGTAAAGGTAGGGTAATCGAAGTAGTAAGAACCTACAGCAGCTGTACTGAAATAAAAGTTAGCACTGATTTCGGTGAAAACTTAGCGATAAACTATGACTACTTAACGGGAAAGATAAAAGAAGGTGATGAGGTCCTACTTAATACCACTGCTGTTGACTTAGGTCTGGGAAGCGGCGGTTATCATTTCGTATTATCGATAAACGGTGGCTGTGGAGCTGTCAAAAACAGGTATCATAATATGAAAAAGTCAAACGGTCATACAATGAAGCTTAGATATACACCCCTTCAGTTCAGCTTTTTAAGCATAGAAGAAGAAAACAGCCCTTATCATGAATTGTTTAATAAAAACGAGGATATAAAAGATATGAAGGTAATAATAGGCGAACTGCACAGTATGCTCTTGCCTGCAGTTTTTAATATTAAACACAAAAATCCTAAAATAAGAGTTTCATACATCATGACCGACGGTGGGGCTCTTCCCATAAGTTTTAGCAGGACTGCAGCTTTTTTAAAAGAAGAAAAACTGATCGAAGGCTCTGTTACTTTCGGCCAGGCTTTTGGAGGGGACTACGAAGCAGTAAATATATACACAGCACTGCTTGGCGCAAAGCATGTTTTAAATTCCGATATAGCAATTGTAACTATGGGACCGGGGATTGTCGGTACCGGGACAAAATACGGTTTTTCGGGGATAGAACAAGGATATATAATCGATGCTGTAAATACGCTGGGTGGAACCCCTGTTTTTATACCCAGGATAAGTTTTGCTGAAAGGCGTGCCAGACATTTTGGAATAAGCCATCACAGTATTACAATCCTCACTGAAATAGCAAAAACCCGTGCAGAAGTAATAGTCCCTCAGTTTTCAGAAGAAAAAAATAAATATATTAAAGCTCAGATAAAAAAACATAGTATCGATCAAATACATAAAATCGTTTTCATTGAAGAAAAGGAAGATATTTTAAATAATATACTGCATTTTAATAATGATGTAAGACTCTCTACAATGGGCAGGAGTATAGAGCAGGACAAAGAATTTTTTGTTACAGCCGGGGCTGCTGGTTATTATTGTGCAGGGTTATATGATGATTAAATTTTGTTTTCCCTGTTATTTATATAAGATACAATGTATAATAGATAAGGGAAGTAACGCTACGAGAGGAGAAAGGATGTTGTTTTATGGAAAAATTTAATCTTCCTTCAACTGTTGGGGTGGCAGCTATTGGCCTAAAAACGGGGCTTATCATTCCTAATGATGACATTGTTGCCATTACTGCTGATACTGTTAAACCATTTGTTGAAGATGGAGACATTATCTGCGTTACAGAAGCAGTAGTAGCCCGTTCTCAAAATAGATATATCTCTTGTGATAAACTTGCTGAAGATATCTCTAAAAAACTAAAACTCAAACCCGGCAGCACCTTGGCGGTTATCAGCCCTATTGCCAGCCGCAACCGTTTCGCTTTAATAATGAAAGCACTGGCGATGGCTACGCGCGGCGGAAAGGTTATTGTACAGCTTTCTATCCCTTTTGATGAGGTTGGGAACAGGGTTATTGATGAAGAGTTTGCCACTACAAGGATTCGCTTGAAAAAAGTATTTAAGAGTCTTCGAGAGGCAAGAGAAAATACACCACAGCTAAATGTACTTATTCGAGAGATCATAGCAGCATTAAAACTGCAGGAAATAGGATACAATATATTAAGCATCCGAAAAATTACAGGTAAGGGTATCGCCGATTTAACGGTACGAACTCCGGAAGGTAAGCTTGCAGTTGTGGAAGTTACTTTTGGAGATTTGAGAAAAACAGCCTCCAAGGCAATTGGAATTAAAAAGGATGTAGAAGGGGCAGAGCAGGCATTAGCTATAGCCGTTGACCTTGGACACCATAAAATTAGAATAGTAGATGCTGATGCACTTATAAACAGACCTGATGAGGCAGCCCCAATAACTTACAGATTTAGTTCCCAATTAGACAGCTATCATGACCCGGATGTAATATATACAAATGAAATTGAAAACCTTACTTTTTCCCACCCAATAACAGGTTTGGACTACCGTCATCTTTATCTGAAAATGATTGAAGCAGGCGGAGCAGAAGGTGAAATAATTTTCTCAAACAATCCGCTTAAGGTCTATGATAGAGGGTATATTAACGGTATATGTATTGGAGCAGTTCACGAACGTGAAAAATTGCGAGAACTGTTTGATGCTTTTGGTGCTATGGTTCCGGTTATAACAATAGGAGATGTTGGCCCCGGGCGCTGGGGTGTAATAGGCTCTAATGTCTCCGATTTCGAGAAAGGTGTTATGAAGCTCCTACCCGGTGATGCGGATGAAATGGCTGATAAAATAAAAGATAAAATAAAACAAACTACCGGAAAAGATGCTGAGGTGCTGATTTTTGGTGATGGCGCATATAAAGATCCGGATACGGGAATATATGAACTTGCTGACCCTTACCCTGCAATCGGAGTGAGCAGAGGGCTTTGTAATGCATCCCTCCGCACAGGTGTTAAGCTGAAACTACAGGTAGATACTTTATACAATCAAGGTTATTCCCGAGAAGAAATAGAAGATATTATCAAAAATAAACCGAATAAAGTCGCTACCGAAGACCTTGGAACAACCCCAAGAAAAATGACCAACATTATTGCTACACTGGCAGATTTGGTGACAGGGTCTGCAGATGCGGGAACTCCTATAGTCCTTATCCGAGGTTTTAAATATGCATAAAAAGATTGAGAAAATCAAAAACCCCCTGCTTCCTGATTTTAGCAGAGGGTTTTTGGCTTATATATTAAAGTTGTTCCACCTCTAATAAAATTTGATCATAACGGTATTCCCCCAATGCCTCAGCAAGCCATTTATGGCATGTAAAAAGGAATACCTGCCTTTGCTCAGCAATCTTCTCCAATATTTTGATACCTTTCTGCAGCCTCATACCGTCCCAGTTCACCAGCACTTCATCCAAGAACAGGGGTAAAACCTCTCGTCCCGAGTCTAAGTGTTCTATTAATGCTAATCGCAGCGCAAGATAAATCTGTTCAAGTGTCCCCCTGCTTACAGGATGATCTGCTTCCAGAAGTTGATCAATGTAGCGAGCCCGAATCATTAGTCCGCTTCCGTCATCTTTTGCATACAGGCGGTCATAACGCCCATCAGTTATAATATTAAGGTAATAACCTGCCTTTTGTAAAACATCAGGTTGATGTTCTTCTCTAAAACGGCGGTCTGCCTCTTTTAAAAGATTTTGTAAAAATATCAGACGATCACGCTTCACTGCTACTGCTTTACGTTCTTCAGTAAGCCGATTAATCTCTCCCTCAATATCATCAAGCCGTGCCTGATTTGATAGGTGTTTTATATCGGTCTCAAGCCTTCCAATCTCTTCCTTCAGTTCTCCTAATTCCTCTTCTATATCATCTCGCTTGATTTTTGCTTCTGCAAGCTTACTATCACTAAAATCCCAAAGCCCTTCTTCATCTTTCAAATTATTAATCTCTAGCTCAATTTTTGCAAGATCGGGGTATTCTCTTTCCAAATCATCCCTTAAAGTTTGTGCACGCTTAATATAGTCCCGACGCAATAAAAGGTCTTCGATTTTTTCCCCGATATCTTTCCCATTAAGCCCTTGGAGATTATTAATAATGTCATTATGTTTATTCTTCAGCTTTGTTTTTTCTTCTTTAAGCCCTTTAATCTTATCCTCAATCTCAATTGCAGCTGCTGTTGCGTTTTCAGCATTTAACTGACGCTCTTTAGCATCACTCAAACGTTTTTCCAGTATTCTCAAGTCCTCTAATATATCCCCGGCAGATGAAATCCCTACTAAAGTCAAGATGTTTTTTATCTCTTCTTCCCGTTTTTCTAAACGTTCAATAACCTTTATCATCTTATTTTCAATATCGGATTTTTGTTCTATAAGGTTTTTAATATTTTTTATATCTACCAGAAGTGTCTCATCAGGAGACTCGAGCCGTTCAAGGGGAACAGGCAGTCCCTTTAGGGCTTTCTTAACTGTTTCCCTTCTCTCTTTGAGTTCATTGTCAAGTTCAGATAAGCCCTTCTCAACTTTTTCAAGTTCAGCTTTTATTGGATTCCTGCCTTTATTGAAAAACCAGAATATTCCAAGCCCAAATCCTAAAACCATCAGCAGTGCAGATGCAAAACCCAGTGGAGTATTACCCAATGATAGGGTTCCTGCCAAGCCTAATAAAATGGTGATCAGTGAAACCCAAGATAAAATTCGCTGGTCAGTTCCACCATTTTGGGCTCGCAAACCTTCCAGCCTGAACTTTTTTTCTTTGCAGCGATCCTGTGTATCTTTGAAGGAGTTAATGCCGGACCGCAGTTCTACCTCGTCTATACTTTTCAAGACCGGTCCCAGTTCCGATTTCCAACCGCCAACCAAGAAATTTGATGCCTGGTCAGTGATACGATCCAAATTTCGTCGAAGCCCGCTTTTAAGTGTATCAATTTCTTCCTTATCAGACTCAATTTGAGCATAGGATTTAGTAACCTTTCCGATTTCGTCAGACTGATTAATAACCAGCTGATCCTCTTTAGTAAAAGATGAAATTATGTTCTTATATCCTTTATTTTGGTTTTCTGCATATTCGATTTCCAATTCTATCTCTTTAATTTCTTCTCTTATGTTTTTTAATACTTCCTCGGGATTATCAGGCAAATTGTTGTATTTTAATATGTCACCTGCTTTGTCACGAAGCTCTTTAATACGCTCCAGCTTTTTTTTAACAGGCAGAAGTCGCTCTGATCTTATTAGATAAGTATGTAAAACAGTTTTCTCTTTATTAAGTTCACCTAATTGTTCATTTAGCTCATACAGTTTTTGTTCTTTGATGCGTAATTCTTCTTCATTTTCAAGAGCATCTTTCCTCATACGTTTTAGTTCTGCAATCCTCTTTTGGATCTCTTTTGCTTCAGGTTTCCCCCGATTGTCAGGTCTCCAAAGTTGGACAGACTCATTTTCCAACTCGCTAATTACTTTTGATACGGGCTTTATAAATGAAGTATACCGTCCGCCCAGCAATTGATCCTGCAGTTCCTGCCATGCATCCGAATCCGGGAAACAAAGCTTATCTAATGTCAAAGAATAGACATCGGAGAAAATCTCCCGAGGCATAAATGCCAATATATCAAGTGGATTATTGCGGATATCGAAGCTGATTTCACCTTTTATTACCTTGCCTTCTGCTCGACTTCTGATAATCCTCTGAACAAGCATCAGATCCCCATTCCCGTCGATAATTTCAGCTTCAATTGATGCGTTGCTTCCATCCCATGGAATATAGGGATTGTTTGTCACAGGTTTCCAACCGTAAAACAATGTTTCTATCATATTAAAAAGGGTACTCTTGCCTGATTCATTATTACCATATATAATAATCAAATTAGAATCAAGATTACCTACTGTCCAGTCTTTCAAGCATCCGAAACCACCGACTTTAATGGATTTTATCCTCATAGTTCATCTCCCTCCACTAAACGCACAACAGCTTCATAATCCATTCCTTTTAATAGAGACCGCAAATACTGTACCTTGCCTTTTTTATCACTTTTTTTGTAATAGCCTGCTAATTGCTCAGGTGCTAATTTCAGAAGCAGTTCATCATCGGTTTTAATGGAGTCCAGTATTGAAAGCAAAGTGCTTAATATATGTGGTTCATCTCTATATTTGTTCGGCTCTATTGGCGGGATTAGATTGTCCGGAATAATTTCAAGATAGGCCAGATTTAAGGCTAAAGCCAACTCTTCTATTAGGACTTCAATATTCTCCTTATTACTAAATTCTTGATACAGCGGACAAGAACCCTCTAAATTTAGTCTGAGAAGGATCCGCCCCGGCCAGTTATTCCTTTCTAGATCCTCTTGAACAGATTCTATAATAATCCTTTGAAGCATTTCAAAGTCATCGGCCCCATCCAGATTGTTTACACTTAAATCTGCCCAGCATAAAGGTGCAAGGTGATGAAAATCTATTTTCAATATGTTATTATCATATATCTCCACAAGGTATGCCCCTTTAGGACCAACCTCTCTCGGATTTCTGCCGATGAGATTACCGGGATATACAGCATAAGGATCTTCTGTCATTACTTCTCTGGTGTGGATATGACCCAATGCCCAATACTTATAACCTTTTCCCTTAAAATCGTCTAATGTGCATGGGGCATATCTTTCATGGTCTGCATCACCCCTACTGCCTGTAACCAATGTATGCAGCAGGCCGATATATAGAGCCCCCGCATCATCGGCATGTGGGAATAAGCGTGCCAAATTCTCACTTTCTCTATTGCCTTCATGCCCTGCTCCAACAATTACAGCCCTGGTATTTCCTTCATTGTCTCTGATTGGAATTGCTTCAGGTTCGCGTCTGGTAAAAACGTGCACATTTGAAGGCCAGCGTATATTAGATGCACGGTATGTGGCACCGGAAGGATCGTGATTTCCCGGGGCATAAAAAACCTTCACATTCCCCTCTTTTAGGCGTGTCATTTCTTTAAGCAGGAATCTTTCCGTTGTAAAACTCAGAGTTTGATTATCAAAAAGGTCTCCGGCTATTAGCAATGCATGGCAATTAGCGGAAAGAGCTAAATCTACCCCTGATCTAAAGGCTTCTCGAACGGAATCTCGCAAAAGGGCTCTCATTTCCGGATCACGATTTTGAAAGGCTGTATCTAAATGAACATCTGCCATATGTAAAAATCTAAACATCATTTCCCAATAGACCCCCCTCCCTAAAATTCTATTTCATTAGTTTTTTAAACCATTTATATTCACATATTATTTTTATTAAATTCTCTATTCTGGATCTTTTTACTCAATCTAATAA
>FZPS01000062.1_pt1500 | contig 10131 bp, 13 predicted proteins | sample 1817821 | NCBI WGS metagenome assembly FZPS01 (sample SAMEA104158645, study PRJEB21678) | metagenome | place: Germany | collected 2015-04-21 | reverse complement strand
GGCTACGTACTGCAATCGCCGCATCTTTTTAGTGGAACCATAGGGGATAATATTCGATATGGAAAACTGGATGCAACGGACGAGGAAGTTGAAGCCGCTGCAAAGCTGGTAAATGCCCATAACTTTATAACCAAGCTGGAGAAAGGATATGATACTGAGGTAGGCGAAGGAGGCAGCAGGCTGTCTACCGGACAGAAGCAGCTTATTTCCTTTGCCAGGGCAGTTGTAGCCAATCCCAGGCTGTTTGTACTGGATGAGGCAACATCCTCCATTGATACCGAAACCGAACAGATTATTCAAAATGCTATACAGAAGGTATTGAAAGGCAGAACCAGTTTCATAATTGCTCACCGTTTATCTACCATCCGCTCAGCGGACAGGATACTGGTTGTAGTGGATGGAAAGGTAATTGAAGAAGGAACCCACCATCAGCTTATCAAGCGAAGGGGTTATTACTACCGATTGTATACCAATCAATTCATGGAGGAAGAAGAAGCCCGAATAATAAGGAAATAATATTATATGCCCCCAGGAAGGTTACTGTCTTCTTGGGGGCATGTTTTTCTTTTAAGGGCATATATTAAGTTTCAAATCGCTAACTGATTATCTTATTGCCTGTTCGCGAGATACTTTCACTATGATTTTACGGATACTGTCTTCTGATAAGTGATAACGGGAAACCAATTCCCTTATTCTCATTCCCTTGGTGTACAAGTGGTGAATCTCCTGATTTCTTTTTCTTATCTGAGTCCGGGTACCGTTGAGCTCTCCCCAGCCGGCCCGTACATTGTCTTCTTTTGGAATATATATTAATTCCCCCTGTACATATTTTTGCAACTCCTGGAGTAATTCACACGGAAGTACATCCTTCCCATTTTTGTAACCCAATGATTGCAACCTCCTCATTGCTTAGTGCAAATTCTATATTTTTTCTGTTTTTACTTTGATTGTTAATCATTAGGGTTCACCTCCATTCATTCCTGTTATTTTGATGCTAATAGACACAAAAAACCCCGTGGAACCATCCACGGAGTTTTGAGTAATAAAAAAACACGATAACCATTCTCGTGTTTAAAAATAATCCATTATAATCAGATGATGGTTACAGGCAATTACCAAAAAGACAATACACCAATCTATAATGCCTTTTTGGCCAATATTCAGTTATAGGTAAAAGCCCTCCTGGCTTGTTATTCTGATATTGTTAATCATGTTCTGCACTCCTTTCATCTGAATTTACAGGTTTAACCTGCATTGCTATTATATAACACACGGTATTCGTATGTCAATGCAAATTGAACGTCAAATGTCAACACAATAGGACAGGGGAGAAAACCTCCCCCATCCTGGTCTGCTAAAGGGCAGACCACCTTCCCAACTTGATCAAATTCATCATCTCCTCTCTGTTGGATGATTGACCGGTCAATTTCAGCATAGCTTATGGAACAGCTAAGTTCAAAGGAAAGAACAGTTTTAATTAACTTTTCCAGCAAAAAGATTGCCTCAGCCCTTAATTTTTTTCGTTAAAGGCAGCTAAATAATGCTATAATTAAACCACAGACAGATAATGGACAACAAGCCAAGTTTAAGGGGGAATTCTATGGAAACTATCGACCTAAATCAAATCAAGCTGCAAAAGCAAATAAAAAAGATACTGTCCCTGCTTCCAGTATTGATTATATTGATTATTTTAATTGTCACATCAGTATACAAGGTGAATACCGGTGAAGCTGCGGTTATAACCAGATTTGGAAGTGCTGTAAGAGTAAACCGGGAAGCTGGTATACATATGAAGATACCGATAATCGAAAGAGCACAGAAGGTATCGCTGGCCAGGCGTCATCAAATTGAGTATGGGTATCGTACATTGAAAGGCAATAGTGTCATGGACGAATCCGATTATGCGGAGATTCCTGAAGAACAGATAGTAATTGTAGAGGCTATTGGTAACAACAGCTCTTTGGTGCTTACCGAGCTGATTGTAGAATACAGAGTTTCAGACCCTATTCAATATTTATATAAAGTGGATGATCTGGAAAATACAATTCGACTGGTATTGGAGGACACCCTTCGCAATACCCTTCAAACTGTTACCCTGGATCAGGCCCTTACTGATAAACTGGCGATTGATGCTGAGATTAAGCCAGATATTCAGCGTAAATTAAACTCTTATGAAGCCGGTGTGGAAATTATCGAAGTTAAGACACAAAATACATCCCTGTTGGATTCAGTTGATGTCGCCTACCGTGAAATCGAGAAGGCAAACCAGTATAGGAATTCAAAAATAGAGGAAGCCCAGAAGTACACCAATACAGTGGTACCTACAGCTGAGGCCGAGGCAATGCAATTGATTGAGGAAGCAAAGGCGCACAGAGCCAGGGTGATAGCTCAGGCCAAAGCGGATGTTGCAGAGTTTAATGCTCTTTATGCAGAGTATGTAAAAAACCCTGAAATTTTCAAGGAAAAAATCTACTCTGAAAGTATGCAGAATTTCATTAAAAATAACAATATCATTATTGATACCACTTCTGACAACAGTCTGTACAAGTTCTACAATATGGATGACAACAGATCATCCGGAAGGCAAACCTCTGGTAATGTAAATGAACAAGCATCTGCCTCCGGAGTCACCCAGGATATTGTAGAGCAAGAACAGCAAACTGCTGTTGATGAAGATTTAGTTGAGGAAGGGGTGGTAGATAATGAGTAAGAAAGTAAAACAGTCCATTATAGCGGCTATTCTCATAGTAATTATAGCTATACTTTTAGGGAATTCCGCCTATATAGTCAGAGAAGATGAAGTGGCAACGGTTAACCGTCTGGGACGTGTAGATCGGGTGAATATAAACCCTTTGGACAGGGAATTAGTGGAACAAGGTTTTTCCTCCAGAAATCTTTCCGTGAATGTAAGAACAAGTAAGGGGTTAAACTTTAAGCTGCCCTTCGTTGAAACAGTAGATAAGTACAGTGCCAAATACCATACTTACCGGTCCGAATCCGCCACTATCAATACCTTCGACAGCAGGCGCATTGATCTAAGTATATTTGCTCAGTACCGGGTTGTAAATCCCGCCTTGTTTTATATGACAATTGGCCGTATGTCAGATTCCGGTTCTGTTATGGATGACAGGGTTTACCCTGCAGTAATACAAACTGCTAACACTCTGGCCTTTAATGAATTCTTCGATAAAACAAAAGTAACTGCTGCATTGGATTCCAAACGAGAGGAACTTAATCAGGACTTAGTTTCTCAATATGGTTTGTTTATTGTGGATATAGGTATATACCGTAAAAACTTCCCTCAGGCTAATATTGCTTCAATTGAGGAGAAAATGACCCAGGAAATTCAGAAGGAATCGGAGAAGTTGAGAGCGGAAGGTGATTCTTTGCTGGTTCAAAGCAAGGCTGAAACTGATCGTATCAAGGAAGAGACCATTGCTGCAGCAGTAGAAGAGGCGGCAACCATCAGAGCAGAAGCTGATGCGGAAGCGGCCCGAATCTACGAGGAAGCTCTAAGGCAGGATGTGGAATTCTATAGATTTATCCAGCGAATGGAAACCTATAAAGACCTGACGAATACTACGGTATTCTTGGATGACTCAAATGATTTTGTAAGTTATATTAATGGCAGATGAGGAATCTAAAAGCTATGGAGACGACGCTGTACCAAGTTCATAAATCTCATTATCATTAGGAAACAAAGGAGATAGGGTCAATGGGAGAAATTCTTATACAATTGATTATCCTTACTAGTGTTATTCATATTGTTGACACCTTATCTTATTCAGTGCGTTTAAATTCTGTAAAGACTGGACAGATGGCCCTATCCTTCTCACTTTTTAACATGATTGTATTGGTTTCACGAACTGCTAATATGTTTCAGGGGCCACTAATAGGTAAAATTATAGGAATAAGCATTTCTCAAGGATTGGACCCAGCTAATGAATTAAGATTGGTAATTTTGGCTGCTACAGCAGGCACCCTGTTAGGAATATTGTTAATTCCGACCTTCCTCAAAATATTTGGATCTGCAGTAAAACGATTGGAGCTAAAAGGATCCATCCCATCACTTGTTGTAGAAGCACTTCAAGCAAATAATATTAAACGTATTGTTAAAAGTGCTGTACGCCCTTCAAGGACAATGCTTGCAAGACTTAGATACAGACAGATACCTAAGCGGTTGCTTATCTATAATACCGTTGTAACAGGGATATACACCATTGGAGTACTAGCTGCCAATTACTCAGCCCTCTTAGTTCCGGAAGAAGCAAGACTAGCTGCAGCTGCTTCATCGGGATTAATAAATGGAATAGCAAGTGTCTTACTCACCTTTTTTGTAGACCCGAAATCAGCTATTATTACTGATCAGGCATTGAGAGGAGTAAGACCATATGGTGATGTAAAGGCATTAGTTATCCTGCTTATTGCAACAAAATTGATCGGAACCCTGTTGGGCCAGCTTTTCTTTCTTCCCGCTGCTAAAGTTATCGCATGGTTTTATTAAACTTAATGGCATAATAAAGTAGATTTAAAGTGAGGTTGAAGGGAAAGTTTCATTTATTAATTATATATTGAGGAGACTAACATGAAAAGATATCTATGTCTGCTAATTTTTATGGCCTTAATTCTGACTCTTACTTCAGGATGCGTTGAAAAAGCCGACTGGAAACCTACAGCGCTTGAAAATGTAAACAATTTTGATGGTGTATATATGATTGTAAATGAAGAAACTGTCTCCCCTACAGGCTTGACTGTAGTTTTAGAGAATAACTCTGATTCTCAGTGTATTTATAGTGAAGATTTTCTGTTAGAAAAGAAAATCAAGGGGAATTGGTACCAGGTTCCTGTTATTATAGAAAGTTATGGCTTTAATGATATAGGCTATAATTTGGCTCCTGGGGAAAGTGGAGAATGGAATGTAGAGTGGGACTGGCTCTATGGGAGTTTGGATACCGGTGAATATCGCATAGTAAAAAATATAATATATTTCAGAAGTACCGGGGACTATGATCAGTACAAATTAGCCGCAGATTTTAAAATCTTATCTAACAATAACAAATAAACTTATTCGCTTATTCAGATGTATTCCTCTTAAAACACATCATATTCGTAGAATTATATACAATTGCACATCATAAAAAAGTATATAGAAGGGGAGTTTGGTAATGGAAAAGGTAATATGGGTCAGAAGCTATGGGAAAATGATAGGTTCAAAAGAAGATGATGGCCTGGATATCGTAAACAAGTATTTGGAAGAGGGCTGGAGAGTTAAGCATATATCTGCATGTGCTGTAGGTGATAGCATTAATGCAGGACAAGCATATATTGTTATCGAAAAGGAAGGGTAAGGTCCGCCGCCTTACAACGCACTCAGCACAAGGGGGCACAGCAGAGGTAAGTCAATGGGGTATCGTTAGGAGGTCATTCTGCTCACATGTTCTCCAAACCTTACGGGAATACCGTGCAATATGGAAGGAGAGGTGTACGATGAAGGCAATGCACATTCGCAATTATAGGTTCTTCATACTTAGGTTCTTCATACTAATTTTAGTATGTATGCTGTTATTTATAGCATGTACACCAGCCTATATTGAGCAAGAGGAACCTGGTCCTGCCACTCCACCAAGTCAAGAAGATAACATCATGGATAATTCAATAGAGGATACCACTGGAGACAAAGATAAAATTGAGGAAGATAATACAATAGAGCGAGAAAATACAATTGATGAGAGTAATACTACTGAAGAGGATGAAATTTCACAGATAGATGTGGAACAAAATCCCGTTACGACAATTGATGAGTATATTACATATTTTGAAGCAAAATACGCAGAAGAGTTTCCGAATTCATGGGGAGAAAGGGTTAATGGAGTCATAACCGAGATAAATACAGAAGATAAGGTGGCAGCACTTACCTTTGATGCCTGCGGTGGGAAAAGTGACGGGTATGATGCGGAAATTATAGAATTTTTAATTCGTGAAGGGATCTCTGCTACCCTGTTTATTAATAGCCATTGGATTGATAAATTTCCAAATGAATTTTATGAATTGGCTGCCAATCCACTTTTCGAGATTGCTAACCATGGATATAAACACAAGCCTCTTTCGGTAACTGGGGAATCAGCTTACGGTATTACTGGCACAAAAAACATTAGGGAAGTTATAGAAGAAATATTACTCAATGATGAAAAGATATTTCATATAACAGGGTATAAGCCCAGGTACTTTCGTTCAGGCACTGCTTATTATGATGAAGTAGCTGTGAAAATTGCCAATGAGTTGGGGTATAAGGTGGTTAACTATAATGTCTTGGGAGATGCCGGTGCTTCCTTTAGCAAAGAGCAGATAGTGCAAGCTTGTAGCAGCGCTTCACCTGGTTCCATAATACTTTTTCATATGAATCGTCCGGAAAAAAATATAGCTGAAGGAATAATAGAAGGAATTAAACTACTGAAAGACAATGGATATACATTTGTTAAACTGTCTGATTACCATGATTACCTAAGGTAGAAAACTTCTGGAATAAAAAACTAAGGGATGGGTGAGCACGATAATTAGTGTGGTTTGGAGGCAAAGGTATGAAACAATCCCTCATTATTGTTTATGTTGCATCCGCTGTATTAATAATAGCAGCATTTTTTATTGGAGGCAGCAGCCTTGTATTGGAAGGAGTAACCTTATCAGTTAATACAGCGCTTAGGTCTGTTTTATTGATTTTAGCGTCATTTGTAATTATAGGTCAGTTAAATGTACTGCTGACCGCAGAGGTAATTGAAAAATGGCTGCAAAAATTCAGCGGGATAAAAGCCATAATAGTAGGAGCTATAGCCGGCGGGCTGTTTCCTGGAGGTCCCTATATTTACTATCCCTTTATTGCAAGCTTCAAGGATAAAAATTTACCCTTCTATGTTTTCATTTCATTTGTATTTGGCAAGGAAGTCTATGATATTACGCGTCTGCCCATGGAAGCAAGCTTGGTAAGCCTCAAGGTTGCAGTGATCAGATACATAATTACCCTGCCCATACCCATTATTGTGGGATTATACTTTGAAAGAAGGGGAAGACATGACTCAAACAACAATAGTTCTTAGCATAGCAGCCCTTGTTCTCTTCTTAATTAACCTAAAGAAAACCGGTAAGCACTATGAAGGACTAAAATCCGGGTTTAAGCAATTCATTAAAATTGCTCCGGTTATATTAGGAGCTTTCATATTGGCTGGTTTCATAGAGGTTTTAATACCAAAAGAATTTGTTCATGATTGGTTGTCTAAGGAAGCAGGAGTAAAGGGAATAGTTTTAGGAACTTTCGGCGGTATGATACTTGCCATGGGACCCTATGCGTTTTTCCCAATAGTAGCTTCAATAATGGCTTCCGGTGCGGGGCTGGGAACGGTCATCTCAATGATTTCCGGCTGGGCTCTGTTAGGCTTAAGCAAAATGCCATATGAAACTGCATTTGTAGGAGTAAACTTTTTTATAAAGAAGTTGATATATAGTATACCCTTAAGTCTCATCGCTGGATTTATAGCGTTCTTATTGGAGCTTATAATATTATAATCTTATTGTCAAAAGTGCTGCCTTTTTCCACCTGTAAGTTGTTTTCCTTTAGTTTTGAATCTGTTAATGCAGTGTATTATTAATATAATGCCTTGGCGAATAGTATATCAAAGACATATATGTTAAGAATGAAAGAGCTAAGGGAAAAATAAGGAGGGTTAATTACATGGAGAGAAGAGTAAGGCAGCAGGTGAAGGGCTATAGAACACAGGACGGTGCCGGAGTAAATCTGGTTAGGGTATTGGCTAATAAAACTGTATACGAATACGACCCGATTCTTATGCTGGATTCCTTTGACAGTACAAATCCTGATGACTACACAGCCGGATTTCCACTACATCCTCATAGGGGGATAGAAACAATCAGTTATATCTATCATGGGAAAATGGTACATAGAGACAGCTTGGGCAATGAAGATGCAATTTCCGATGGAGAAGTACAATGGATGACAGCCGGCTCAGGTATTTTACATGAAGAAAAATTGCCCGCATCAGAGAGAATGCTGGGAGTTCAGCTGTGGTTGAATTTGCCGGCAAAGGACAAAATGACAAATCCCGCTTATCGCAGCATAAAAAACCATGAAATAGAAGAGATCATGTTTGAGAACGGTAAAATCAGATTGCTGGCTGGAGAGTACGAAGGCAGAAAAGGATTTGAAAGCAGCTATTTACCCTTGGACTATTACGATGTTCATCTCAATGCAAATACTTCTATAGTGATTAATACTGAAAGAGAACGTTCTGTCATGGTTTTCACACTTTTAGGTGATGCCTATGTCGGGGATGAATTGATAACAGAAAAAACTGCAGCCAAACTTACAGAAGGGGATTATGTTACCATAAAGGCAGGGGATAAAAGTGCCCAAGTACTCTTTGTAAGTTCAAAAGAGTTGGGTGAGCAGGTAGCTTGGGGTGGACCTATTGTAATGAATACCAGAGAAGAATTGCGAAAAGCTTTTGACGATTTGGAGCGGGGAACATTCCTGCAAAAAGAAATTTCCTATTAATTAAGCTAATATATATCAGTTAATTTCATAGAAAAAATATAAGATATGAAAAAGGAGTTATAATGAGAAGCCGACTAATGAAAATGCTGGAGTCTCGCAAGGATGAGATTATACGAATTCGCCGATACCTTCATCAATACCCGGAATTGTCCTTTCAGGAAAAGCAAACAGCCCAATATATTGCAAAATTTTATGAGGGAAAAGATGTTGAAATTCAAACGAATATAGGCGGCGGATATGGAATTGTTGTAACCATCAAAGGAGGCAAACCTGGAAAAACCATTGGTTTGAGAGCAGATTTTGATGCACTGCCCATTACTGAAGAGACAGATCTTCCCTTTAAATCAAAAAATAAGGGAGTTATGCATGCCTGTGGGCACGACGGACATACTGCTTATTTAATGGTGCTGGCTGATTGCCTGATTGAATTAAAAGAATACCTTCCTGGTACGGTTAAGATTATTCACCAGCATGCCGAAGAAACACCACCGGGAGGTGCTAAGACTTTGTTGGAGTCCGGGCTGCTGGATGATCTCGATGGAATTTTAGGTATTCATTTATTGCCAATTGCTCCGGCTGGTGCAGTTAGCTGGCGCAGTGGTTATGCCATGGCTGGAAGAGCAGGTTTTAAACTGCACATTCAAGGAACAGGCGGTCATGGTTCATCTCCCCATTTAGCAAATGACGCCATAATTGCCGGTTCATATTTTGTTACTACGGTGCAAACCATCGTCAGCCGCCGCTTGAATCCCTTTGATATGGGGGTAGTCACCATTGGTTCTTTTGATGGCAAGGGTACCTTTAATGTTCTGCTGGAAGGCGATGTCCGCTATATGACACCAGAAGTACAGCAGCTGATTGAGAAGGAAATACGCCGTATTGTAAGCGGACTGGAAGTTCAATTTGGAGTCAAGTGCCGATTGACATATGACGATGACTTCCCTCCTGTATATAATGATCCTCAATTAACTAATTTGGTCAGGGAGAGCCTGGAAGGCTCAAATGACCCTGATATCAGGCAGGTTACTGAAGCACCTATATTTCCAATCTCTGAGGATTTTGCCTATTATGCTCAAGCAATGCCAGGAGTATTCTTCTATATCGGATGCACACCAAAGGGCGTTGAAAACCCATATTACAACCATCATCCTAAATTTGATATTGATGAAGATGCGCTATTGGTGGCTGCTAAAGCTGTGGCACAGGTGCTTTGTACTTACTTTAAATTGGATTAATTTTAATCATTAATCATGATCTATTACTGATTATAGAAATAAAACGCTTCAAGCCTATACCTGCCCAGACCGTGCAAAATCAATTCTTTAATAGTATAATACAAATAGGATAAAATAGGAAAAAGGATGAGAGGTGCGAGCTTATGAAAATAAAGTGGCTGGGACATTCCTGCTTTTTGATTACTTCCTTTGACGGTGTCCGAATCCTGACTGATCCCTTTGATTCAACGGTGGGGTATAAGGTTCCCGAAGTGGAAGCCGATATAGTAACAACCAGTCATGATCACTTTGATCATAACTATGTGGAGGCTGTAAAGGGGCAATATATTCACA
>FZPS01000048.1_pt540 | contig 10134 bp, 7 predicted proteins | sample 1817821 | NCBI WGS metagenome assembly FZPS01 (sample SAMEA104158645, study PRJEB21678) | metagenome | place: Germany | collected 2015-04-21 | reverse complement strand
CTTCTCAACGATCTGCAATATGCCTTTACCTCGCGAAGAATGCTGAGAGAAGCGGGAATGAAGCTTTTGCTGTAAAAATGTACGAAAAATCTCTGAGGATCGATCCTCAAAACTCAAAAGCACGAAATGATGCCATTAACTTTTACAAACTCTTAAATAATGTAACTAAGGTTGAGTTCCACTTACTTAATGGCATAGATGCAGAGCCCGGAAACTCCTACTTCTATGAGGAGCTGTGCCGTGTCTATGTTGAACAGGGAAAGCTGTATGATGCCGTACAACTTCTTGATAACGTTGAGGATGCAATTGTACGCCGTAAAATGGCCTCATCACGGCCTCAAGCACCTGAAGTCTCGCCTCAATCGGGCACATACCGTGGAGAGCTCAATATAACTATAACGGCTCAAGACTACTCTAAAATATATTGCACCGTAAATGGTGATTTCCCAACTACCGAGGACATATCCGACGGTCTGTTGATCCCTGTATCAGGTGAAATGCACATCATCAGCGTGTGCGTCGGCCAAAACGGTCTTATAAGTCCAGCCACCATGGCATCCTTCGTGTACCAGCCCGAAGTTGCATCGGTCACCTTTGAGGATCCAGGTGTTGAAAGAATAATCCGCTCTATTCTACTGCGGCCTAATGGGGACATATCCAGCGGTGACCTCAGATCTATTGACAGCTTTTCAAATACAGTAAATAACGAAATCATTGAGATAAACTCAGTTAATGACCTGGAATGGTGTTCAGAACTGAGATATCTCGATCTGACCGGCGTTGAGAATCCACTATCCTGTATTGCATCCATGCCCAACCTGCAAACACTCGCTCTCACCAACTGCAACATAAGCGATCCTAGCCCAATCTCAGAGTTGCAAAATCTCATAACGCTGGATTTTTCAGGTAATGTTATTACTTCACTGGCTGCACTTAAGTCCCTTCCAAACCTGGAGCGCCTCCATGTTAGAAATAACGCAATTGTTGACATCTCAACTGTGGGTGAGCTGAACTCTCTTCGATATCTCGATGCAGGCAATAATGCAATAGTCGATATTTCTGCACTGAGTGATTGCCAACATCTTGAGCTATTACTGCTTGACGGCAACAGGATTGAAGACATTGGAGCTGTGAAATCACTGTCTAGCCTCACTACGCTAGATATCTCATATAATGCAATTATCGATATCGAACCCTTAAGCAGCTGTACCTCACTTACAACACTCAATATATCCGCAAATAGTATTGAAATTATCGAACCGCTCTCTTCATGTGTTGAACTAGTGTCGCTCACAGCTTCTAAGAACAAGATTAGCGCAGTTGGGCCTCTGGCAAGCCTCACAAGCATGAGTGTTTTAGACCTTACCGAAAATACGATCCAAAACGCTGATGCGCTTGCCAATTGCACAGCTCTTATCAATCTTAACTTGTCAAAGAATTTCATATCAGATGTATCAGCACTTGCGGTGCTACCAAACTTGCAGCAGCTAAACATTGAACACAACAGTGTAAAAAACCTTTTGGCATTTGTTGATGCACCGGCATTGACAACGATATATGCGTTCGGAAATTCTGTGGGCAATGTAACAGCGCTTGAAGATGTAGCGATAACAGTATATAAATAGGATGTTTATCAAACACTAATTCCTGCAAAGGCAACTGCAGGAGGTGCATTTATGGATAGTCCTGAAAACAACAAACGGCAGATAATCCTTTCGACAGACGTGTCATCGGCCGCTAGCTGTCAGAATAACAGTGAAAAAGAAAGAAGGCAGCGGTCTAGCTCAGGAAAACGCTTGGACAAGCAGACCGGACGCGAAAAAAAAGATAGAAAGAGCTCAACAACACATGACGGCAGAGGTTCAGAGTTGGTTCTAATAAGCATAAAAAACCGTGCAGAGCTTCGGCTCCGCACGGTTTATTTTTCTCGAGTTTCTGCAAGCTCTCTTCTGCAAGCTACTCGATTCTTATAGGTAATCCTCTGTAGTTTTCGCTACAAACTCCTTCATGGAATCAAGGACACTCTCTGCTTCATTTGAATCGGTCCCATGGGCTAGAAGATAGAACTTTATCTTTGGTTCGGTACCTGAAGGGCGTACCATAAGAACCGATCCGCCCTCTAGATGAAAGCCTAGTACATTTGAGCCGGAAAGCTCTGCTGGGTACGTATTCCCTGTGTCAATTTCCATGCTTGTGCCATCTAGAAAATCGGTTACTTTTACGAGCTTTGCGGGACCCTCGAACAGTTTTGACATGTCGCCGCCTCGTAAGTCCTTCATAATACTTTCCATCTTCGCCTTGCCGTCAAGTCCGGGTAACACAATGTTGATCGTCTCGTCAACGTAATGGCCGTACCTCTCATAGAGTTCGTCTACCGCCTCAAATAGGCTCATATCTTTGTCTAAATAGTATGCTCCCATTTCGGCAAAGAGCATTGACGCTGTAATAGCGTCTTTATCACGGCAGTGATCGCCAATGAGATATCCGATCGATTCCTCAAATGAGAAGATACAGGTATGGTTAAGCTGTTCCTGTTCGGCTATCTTCTCAGCGATATACTTAAAACCTGTAAATGTGTCGTACATCGGTATGCCGTCAGCCTCACTGATAGCCCGAGCTAGCTCTGTTGAAACAACAGACTTCACGACATAAGGCTTTTCAGGCATTAGATTTTTAGCTTTCCGTGTCCTAATAATATAGTCGAGCAGGAGAGATGCAGATTGATTACCGCTCAGCTGCTTGTAGCTGCCGTCTCTATCCTGTGCTACGATAGCAACCCTGTCAGCATCCGGATCCGTTCCGATAATCAGGTGTGCACCATGCTTTTTTGCGTGCTCGATTGCGATATCAAATGCGCCGGAGGTTTCGGGGTTCGGACTTGTGACAGTGGGAAAGTCGCCGTCCGGCTCCATCTGCTCTGGAACGCTGATTATGTTCTTGCAGCCCAATCTGCTAAGAACATCGGGCACCATCTTATAGCCAACCCCATGAAATGGAGTATATACAACTTTATATCTGTCAGCAACACGGCGTAGAGGTTCGGTATCCAACGACTGCGAGAGCACTTTTTCAAGAAAGACTTCATCTGTCTCGGAACCGAGCAACTTAATAAGCCCGCTCCGAACGGCTTTGTCGTAGTCCATAAGCTTTGCCCCGTCGAATATGTCGATTTCAGACATAGCACGCTCCACAGTCTCGGCATGCTTCGGTGGCAGCTGTGCCCCGTCCGACCAGTATGCCTTAAAGCCGTTATACTCGGGGGGATTGTGCGAAGCTGTTATGTTGATCCCCGCGGCAGCACCGAGGTGCCTTACAGCAAAGCTCAACTCCGGTGTTGGACGCATCCCGTCAAATAGGTACACCTGCACACCGTTTGCCGCCAGTACACAAGCAGCCTGAGTAGCAAAGTACTCGGAGTTGTTGCGGCAGTCATATGATATTACAACTCCGTCCTTCTCTAGCCCTTCCGAAATAACAAGTCCGGCAATGCTCTGCGTCACCTGACGAACAACATAGACGTTCATGTTATGCATTCCGGTCGCCATAACGCCCCGAAGCCCTGCAGTCCCAAAGGAAAGAGGTGCGTAAAACCGGCTCTCTATCTCCTTATCATTTCCCTTTAACGCTTCAAGCTCATTCTTCTCTTCCTCTGTCAGAGCGGAAGAATTTAACCACTCATGATAATTATCCATATAAGACATGCATAGCACCTTCCTAATTTTTTATCCGTCATAGCTCTTTCTTGTAATCTGCTCCACTCCTCGTATGTTCTTCAGCCTCTTTGTTATATCACTAAGCTGCTCAACACTCTTAACCTCAATGGAGATATTTATCGCATCGTAACCGTTACTGAACCTTCTGGCACTCAAGCCTGAAACGGGTACCTTAACAGTTGAAAGGGCTGTCATAATATCTACAACTAGGTCTTCTCTGTCCAAAGCAGTTAAGACAAGACTTGTTTCATACTTCTCATTTGTCTCCTCGGTCCAGTAGACATTTATCCATCTTCTCTTATCGTTTGTTTTCTCAAGAGCCCGAACGTTGTTACAGTCGGTCCGATGGACGCTCACTCCGTATCCCCTTGTTACAAAGCCGATAATATTATCCCCAGGTACAGGTGAACAACACTTGGCGAACTTGACGAGGCAGTTGTCTATTCCTTCGACTATTACGCCCGACTCTGTTCTTCTAGGCCTCTTTGGAGCCGTGGGCTGCAGCACAAGTTCCTTTTCACCCTTGAGCTTGTTTAGCCTTATAAGTTCGTCCCTAGCCCTGTTGGCAGCGCGTAGCGCGGTTACGCCCCCATAACCTATTGCTGCATATAGCTCCTCAATAGCACCGAAGCTCATACGTTTCAAATAGTGGGGAAGAACTTCCTCCTGCAGTACATCGGAGAGCTGGACTCCGAGCTTTTTTAGGGCTGTTTCAAACATCTGCCCGCCTTGAGCAATGTTTTCTTCTCTTTTTTCTTTCTTGAACCACTGCCTAATTTTGTTTCTGGCATCACTAGTTTTTGCCAGCTCAAGCCATCCACGACTGGGGCCGTGTGCCTGCTTTGATGTGAGAATTTCAATTATGTCGCCGTTCTGGAGCTGATAATCATAGCCAGCTATGCGACCATTGACCTTCGCCCCTACCATTCGATTGCCCACTTCTGAGTGGATTGCATAGGCAAAATCGATAGGAGTAGCTCCGGCTGGGAAGTTGAGGACATCGCCCTTAGGGGTAAATACAAACACCTCATCGGCAAACAGGTCGACTTTAAGTGTGCGGATAAATTCATCGGCATCGGTGTCCTCCTGTGCCTCCAAGAGACGTCTTACCCACTCTAGTCTCTTGTCAAACTCATCCTGCTTATTTATACCCTGCTTATACTTCCAGTGTGCCGCAATACCATACTCTGCAGTCAGGTGCATTTCATGCGTCCTTATCTGGATTTCAAAGGGCACACCCTCCCTGCCTATTACCGTTGTATGGAGCGACTGATACATATTGGGCTTTGGTGTTGATATATAGTCCTTGAATCTTCCTGGCATGGGCTTGTATATGTCGTGAACAATGCCGAGCACATTATAACAATCAACTAGGTCATCAACAATAACCCGGACGGCGTACAGGTCGTAAATCTCGTACATCGCCTTATCTTGATTGTACATCTTTCTGTATATCGAGTACACATGCTTTATCCTGCCATCTATTGTGGCGGAAATATTGTATTCAGAGAGCCCCTTTCCTACAAGCTCGATTGTGTGGTCAAGAAAATCACTGTTGCTCTCTAGGAGCTCCTCGAGCTCGTCAGTAATCTCTTTAAATCCAATCGGGTCAAGGCATTCTAGAGCGAGATCCTCCAATTCACATTTAATGCGCTGCATACCCAGTCTGTGGGCAAGCGGCGCATAGATTTCCATGGTCTCAAGTGCCTTCTCTCTACGCTTCTTTTCGTTCTGGTACTCGATTGTACGCATGTTGTGGAGACGGTCAGCAATCTTTATAAGTATTACTCGGATATCTTTCGCCATCGCAAGGAACATCTTACGCAGATTCTCCATCTGCTCGTCCTCTTTTGAAGTATATTGTACCCTTGTAAGCTTGGTGACTCCGTCCACGAGATCGGCTACCGTTTGACCGAATCGTTTCTTTAACTCTTCATAGCTTGTATTGGTGTCCTCAAGTGTATCGTGCAATATAGCTGAGATGGCAGAGTCTATATCGAGCCCCATCTCTGCAATGATCTCTGCAGCAGCAAGAGGATGACTAATATAGGGCGAACCATCTTTACGCTTCTGGTCTTTATGGGCAGCACAAGCAAACACGAATGCCTCTCTAATACGATCCGCGTCTTCCTTTTGCACACCTAGTTTTTCTATTAAGGCTTCGAGCCGCTCTTCCAATACGTTCACCCACAGTCGTTATTGTTTATGTCACTCTACTGATCTATCAGTTCTCCGACAGTTCTCTAAGTCGCATCAATATTTTCGAGGTGTTTAGATTTGTCGGACATCCCTCCAAAAGTTTTACCTCTATCTGATCATTTTCCAATGAGTATGTCAAACGATTCTTCTCAGCTAATGCCTCAAAACATACCAGGAACCTTGCATACGAGAGCTCAATATTTTCCTCTCTGCTGACAGTACGCAGCATGGAGCCTATCATTGCCCTAACGCTGCCTGAGCTGTCACTGTTTCTGTGAATATGTCGCAACAATGCCACAAACTCACTCTTCTTTGGCATTAGCGAAACCGCTTCTTTCCTTGTTATATCTTTACCTGTTTTGAGTCTGTTGAACAATTCGAGCTCGATCCGCAACTTCTTGTTAGCTTCCTTTTCAAGCCTAATATCGAGAAGCACTATACGCAGAAACGACTCTCCCCTCGACCTGTCCCCCTCGAGCTTGCACACCGCATCGACAATGTCTCCACAGCACATATCCGGCCGGTCCCTGTGTCCACCAAAGTAGAATGCTGGATAATCCTTGCCCTCAATGGCAACCTTCAGTCTGAGACTGTTTCCCCAACCAAGGGGGATTATATCTTTGATCTCCATGTTTCTGATCAGGAAGGCGGGCATTGCATTGTGAGGACCAAATGGCTCTAAGGTGTTTATATCTGAGATAGTATTCTCCGTAAGCATGTCGCCATCCAGCACCGTGTCGATGTTTATATGAGGAGTCTCTAGTTCGCAGGATACATTCTTAAGCAACTCGCTCAGAGCCGGAATATTCTCCTCAGGTATTGTAAAGCCTGCAGCGTACTCATGCCCTCCCCACGTTTCAAACAGGTGAGATACTTTTTGCATTATGGTCAGTATGTTTACTCCGTAGAAGCTCCTCACTGAGCCCCTTCCAACACCGTCTTTTAAACTGATTAGGAACGCCGGACGAGCGTACCGTTCAGATAGCCTTGAAGCAATGATCCCGATAACACCGGGATGCCAGGTGTCGTTACATATTAGGATTGGACCTTCATCCTTGTCAGTGTTCCGGATATTCTCCTCATAGTACTCTACTACCTCATGGTATGTATCGTTTTCGGTTTTCTGTCGCTCACGGTTTAGTTCACAGACTTTCTCAGTCAACCTTTGTGCAGCCTGAGGGTCATCAGTCAGTAGTAGTTCCAGTTCGTCATTTGCATAGCCCATCCTACCCGCAGCATTCAACCGTGGTGCAATCGAAAAGCCAATGATGCCGGTGTTTACTTCTGCGTTCTCTGATGCCGATTCACGGACCAGTGCTTTAAGTCCGACTCTGTTTCCGCGATTTATCTCCTGAATCCCTCTGTGAACAAGTGCCCTGTTAGTTTTTATCATCGGCATCATATCCGATACTGTACCCAACGCCACAAGATCCGAGTACTCTGTCATCATGGGTTCGATGTTCTCAAATCCCTCATACGCAAGCACAAGCATAAACGCTACGCCGACGCCGGATAGATACTTGAAACTATATTCGCTGTCAGCCCGTCTCGGATTTACAACAGCACATGCTTCGGGCAGATCATCGCGGCACTTGTGGTGGTCGGTAATAATCAGATCCAACCCATTCTGCTTTGCCCAGAGCGCCTCCTCTATTGCTGTAATTCCAAGGTCCACCGTTATAACAAGGGAGACTCCCTTTTGGGCAAGCTGTTCCAACGCGTCTACATTGAGCCCGTATCCCTCTTCAACTCTGTTTGGTATATAGTATATGCAGTCGGCTTCCTTTTTGCGAAGCCATTTCACAACTAGACATACAGCAGTCAACCCGTCAACGTCGTAGTCACCAAAAACTGCAATACGCTCACCATTATCAAGTGCTTTCCGAATTCTTGAGCATGCAGCGTCGATGTCGGGCAAACGGTTTGGATCTTCAATAATTGAGATATCAGTATTAAGAAAGTCCTTTGCTTCTGATATGCTATCTATACCTCTTGCTGCGAGTACCTTTGCAGCTATGGGCGGTATTCCTCCCGAAAGAAGAACGGACTCTGCTTCAGGGTTTTGGTCACTTAGAATCCAGGTTTTGTTCATCTCAGCCTCCGTCTTCGTCCTAGTTAAGTACTTGCTCTCTGTCTACTCACTATTCCGGCACTCCAGCGTAATAATCGGAATATGCGGTCTGTTGAATATCCTAAAGGAGATACTCGCATTCCCTATTCCTCTACTGGTAATCATAACGGTGTCGTTCTTGACGTACATACCACTCGTATATTTCGGAAGGAACACCCTTCCTGGTCCAATCAGGCCATCTGTAAAGGGCAACCTAATAAGTCCTCCATGGGCATGCCCTGTCAAAACAAGCGGAATGCGTAGCTCAACGTACTCTTCGAAGCGCTCATACCTGTGGCTCAGGGCTATCATAACTGAGTCTGATTTCTTTCGGGCAAGTGTTACTGCTTTACCCATTTCAATCATATCAGCGCGTCCGTTGGGATCATCTATGCCCAATATGATGATTTCACTATCTAGACGTCTAATTAACGAAGTTTGATTTCTCAGCACCGTTACTCCGGCATCCTGCAGTATTCTAAAAATTACGCTACTTTTCCCTGTCGCGTACTCGTGATTACCCGACACGTAATATGTTGGAGCAATTTTGGCAATATCGCTAACCGATTTTTGCAACTCCGAAATATCATTTCTGTTCTCAACTATATCTCCGGTAATAGCTATTATATCAGGTTTGGCACTCTTTATAATATTTAGCAGCTTCACGTTGTCAGTACCAAACTCTGCGCCGTGAAGGTCGGAAAGGTGCACTATTCTAAACCCTTCAAACTCTTCTGGAAGACCCTCGAGCGGAACAACAAACTCCTCTACTTCGAGATTATAGTTTGAATCATAAATCAGTAGCGCAAGGACACCAATCAATATCAAAGCAGCAATTATTGCGTATGTCACCGGATTTCCTCTCTTTTGATTTGCTGATGTTTCTATATCTCGCATAAACCCGTATAAATATCCTCTGCTCTATTACTAAGGATATCCTTCCTATTTCTTGACTCGCACATAAATATGCTTGATATGTGGTGAGTTTGTTTCTCTCGCATCTATCTCAAACGAATCGACAGATTTAACGAGAGGTGTTAAGCTCCTGAAACCAAAGTTGCGTGGGTCGAAGTCAGGTTGCTTCTTGATGATGAGATTTCCCAGCTCGCCGAGAAATGCCCATCCGTCTTCATCGCCAATATCAGTAATTGAATCTGAGAGAAGCTTGACGATTTTCTTGGGAAGCCCTTTATCAGCATGTTTCTTCTTGTTGTCGGTCACAGTTTGTGCCGCTTCCGCATCCATCTTGTTTGTAAGCACTTCGATGTAGACAAACTTGTCACAGGCAACAATAAAGGGTAGAGGTGTTTTCTTCTCTCCAAACCCAAGTACCTTCACACCTGATTCGCGGAGACGCAGCGCAAGGCGGGTAAAGTCCGAGTCTGAGGACACAATACAAAACGCATCTACCTTTCCCTCATATAATATGTCCATCGCGTCGATGATCATAGCTGAGTCGGTAGAATTCTTGCCGGTAGTATATCCAAACTGTTGTATTGGAGTCAATGCGCTCTCAAGAAGCTCATTTTTCCAGCCTGATAGCTCGGACTTTGTAAAGTCTCCGTATATTCTCTTTATTGTTGGCGTCCCGTAGATTGCAATTTCCTCCATAATGTTCTTTAAGCTTCTTCTGGGGATATTGTCCGCATCAATCAGAACAGCCAGTCGTAAGTCATTTAGTTGTGACACAAATACACTCCCTTCTATTTGTATGATATACCATTTGGTTATCACATTATAACATATAAAGCTGATATCGAGAAGTTGTTTCACAGATTTTCAGTATTTTCTAATACAAAAAAACAGGACACCAATCATGATACGCAATGCATCAAAATTGGTGTCCTTTGGTGGGCCTTCGGGGACTCGAACCCAGGACCGTCCGGTTATGAGCCGGATGCTCTAACCAGCTGAGCTAAAGGCCCGTAAATATACGATGTGCCGCCACCATCTGGTGGCGGCCTTATCGTCTGGCTCCCCAAGTTGGACTCGAACCAACGACCCTGCGGTTAACAGCCGCATGCTCTACCGACTGAGCTATTGAGGAATATGTGTGTCGGCATTGACCTATTTTCCCGGGCCGTCTCCAGCCAAGTATCTTCGGCACTGATG
>FZPS01000016.1_pt188 | contig 10135 bp, 8 predicted proteins | sample 1817821 | NCBI WGS metagenome assembly FZPS01 (sample SAMEA104158645, study PRJEB21678) | metagenome | place: Germany | collected 2015-04-21 | reverse complement strand
CCCTGGCGCTGATAAACTTGCAACCACTCATCATATTCCGCCTGAATCTCTTCCGCGGAAAATTCAACTTTGACCAGCCTGCGGCAGGCCCCCTTGGTTTCAACCGTTACATTCATGGGAAATAAGTACCTCTTTAACTTTAACAGTATTTAAGTAAAACAGCCCGGAACCATACTCGCGCCCTCCCCCGGCGTCAAGCCACGCCGCCGGCGCGGAGCCGTCTCAGGCTTCAAGCGTAATCTTGGCGAAGCCGCGCTTGCCGCTGCGAATGACAAGCCCTTCGCTCGGCTCAATTTCCGCGCGGAAATCGCTGATTTTATCCTCCCCCACCCGCACCGCGCCGGCCTGAACCAGCCGCCGCGCCTCGCTGGTGCTGGAAGCCAGCCCCGCCTTCACCATCAGATTCAACAGCCCGATTTTTTGCGCGGGAACAGCCACTTCGGGAATGTCATCCGGCAACTGATCCTGCGCAAACACGCGGGCGAATTCAGCGCTGGCGGCGGTCGCCGCTTCCGCGCCGTGAAACTTTTCGACAATCCGCCGCCCCAGCTCATCTTTGACATCGCGGGGATGGCGCGCGCCGGTCGCCACCGCATGTTGCAACGAGGCGATTTCATCATCCGGCAGGCAGAGAACCAGCGAGAAATATCGCCACATAAGCTCATCACTGACGCTCATGGTCTTGCCGAACGTGTCTTTGGGCGTGTCATTCACGGCAATATAATTGCCGAGGCTCTTGCTCATCTTGTTGACGCCATCCAGCCCTTCCAGCAGCGGCAGGGTCATCACAATCTGCGGCTCCTGACCGTGGGCTTTTTGAATTTCGCGCCCCAGCAGCAAATTAAACAGTTGGTCGGTTCCGCCCAATTCGACATCAGCCCGCACCATGACGGAGTCATACGCCTGCACGAGCGGATACAGAAATTCCACAAGCGAAATCGGCTGATTGGCGTGATAGCGCTTGGCGAAGTCATCCCGAGCCAGCAGTTGGGCCACGGTGACCTTGGCGCTCAGGCGAATGACCTGATCAAAGGGCATGGCGCTGAACCATTCCGAGTTGTACCGCACTTCGGTGCGCGCCGGGTCCAGAATTTTGAACACCTGCTCCTGATAGCTCTTCGCGTTGGCCTGCACCTGCTCTTTCGACAGTTGCGGGCGCGTCGCCGATTTGCCGGAGGGGTCGCCAATCATGCCGGTGAAATCACCGATAATAAAGACAACCGTGTGTCCGCAGTCCTGGAACTCGCGCAGCTTGTTCAGCACAACGCAATGCCCCAGATGCAAATCCGGCGCGGAGGGGTCCGCGCCCAGCTTCACGCGCAGCGGCCTCTTTTCCGCGATGGATGTCGCCAGCCGGGCCTTCAGTTCCTGCAGACTGTGGAGGTCCACCCGGCGGGCGGTGATTTTGGCCAGTTGCTCAGCAAGCGGAATCATGGGTTTATTCGACATCCACGTTCCAGCCATGGGTGTCGGGAATCTCGCCATATTGGATGCCCTGAACGGCCTTATACAGTTTTTCCAGAATCGGGCCGCAGCCGGTGGCGGGGCCGGTCTGGTACACCTTGCCGGCGCGCTCAATTTCATTGACCGGCGTGATGACCACGGCCGTGCCGCAGGCGGCGACTTCGGCGAAGGAGGTGACCTCCTCGAACGGGATGGGCCGCACTTCCACGGGAATGCCCATATCACGCGCCAACTGTTGGAGCGTCATGTTGGTGATGCTCGGCAAAATGGAAGGCGACTCAACCGTCACATATTTCCCATCCTTGGTGATGGCCAGGAAATTGCTCGTGGCGAACTCCTCAATCCATTTGTGTTCCTTGGCATCCAGATACAGCTCGACCGGATAGCCCGCGGCCTTCGCTTCCAGATGGGGGTACAGGCTGGCCGCGTAATTGCCGGCGATTTTGACGTGCCCGGTGCCTTGGGGCGCCGCGCGGTCGTAGTCGTCCACCACAATGGCGCGCACGCCCTGCAACCCGCCCTTGTAGTAAGCGCCCACGGGCGTGACCAGCACGATGAACGTGTATTCCTTCGCCGGCGCCACGCCGATTTCCGCTCCACTGCCAAACAAAAGCGGACGCACATACATGGAACCGCCCGTGCCATACGGCGGAATGAATTCCATATTGGCTTTCAGCACCCGCTTGCAGGCGTCCACGAACATGTCTTCCGGCACCACCGCCATGCAGGTGCGGCGAGCCGTGACCGCCAACCGTCGCGCGTTTTCCTCCGGGCGGAACAAGCTGACCTTGCCATCCTTGCGGCGAAACGCCTTCAAACCTTCAAACGCGGATTGCCCATAATGCAGCGCCGTCGCCGCAATGTGCATGGGGATGTAAGGCGACTCAACCAGCTCGCCCTCGCTCCAGCGTCCATCTTTCCACACGTAACGGATGTGACAATTCGTATCGTGATAGGCAAAACCCAAACTTTTCCAATCTAACTGAGCCATGACTAATTCCTTCTGTTGAATAACCAAACTTGCTTAATCAATGTAAAACATGCGCCAGCGACGGGCTGGCCAATAAATCCTGCGCCACCCGGCAGGCAATCGCCTCAATTTCGTCGTCCGACAAAATACCCGCGGCATTAGCCGCCGCCGGCGGCACACCGCCCCCGCGACCGTCCGGCGAGCCCGGAGCAATCCCCGCCGCCGCAGCCTGACACATCGTCACGGCGGCCACGCCAACGATATCCGATACGCTGCACCCGCGCGACAAATCATTCAGCGGCTTGGCCAGCCCCTGCAAAATAGGCCCCAGCGCCATCGCGCCGGCCAAGCGCTCCACCAGCTTGACGCTGATGTTGCCCGCCTGCAAATCGGGGAAAATCAATACATTCGCCGCGCCCTTCAGCGGGCTGTCCGGCGCTTTTTGCAGGGCAACTTGCGGAACCAGAGCGGCATCGGTCTGCAACTCGCCATCCACGACAATTGTGGGGTCCAGTTCAGCGGCCACCTTGCGGACGATTGCGGTGGCCTGCGCCACCTTGTCCACCAGCTCATGCTTGGCGCTGCCGCGCGTGGAAAAACTCAAGAGCGCCATTCGCGTCGGTGTGCCAATAAGCGCGCGGTGCGTCTGCGCCGTCGCCACGGCAATTTCCGCCAACTGTTCCGCCGTCGGATTCGGATTCACGCCGCAATCGGCAAACAAAAGGGTGTCATCGCCGGCCGGCGTGGGCGTTTTCAGGCGCAAGAAAAAGCAACTGCTGGCGGTGCGAATGCCCGGCGCGGTCCCCGCGCAATGAAAGGCCGCGCGCAACATATCCGGCGTGGAGGCAATGCTGCCGGCCACCATCCCCGCCGCATAGCCGGTCTCAATCATCATCGCGCCGACATACAGCCGACTTTTCAGCGCTTGCCGCGCCTGCGCTTCCGTCAGCCCCTTGGCACGCCGCTTTTGGTAATACGCCGCAACCAACTCCTCAAAACAAGGCGGCGCGGTCGGGTCAATAATTTCAAAATCCGCCGACGACACCCCCGCCGCGGCACAAGACTGCTGGGCCTCCGCCGGCGTAGCCAAAACGGACACCCGCGCAAAGCCCAGACGGGTAATCTCCGCCGCCGCCTTCATCACGCGCGGGTCCTGCCCCTCCGGCAACACCACGCTACCCTGATAAGCTCTGGCCCTTTCAATCAACAAATTCATAACCGGCTACGATAGACACAATTCGCCCCATCCGTCCAGAAAATCCGCACCTCGCCCCCTGTCCCGGGTGCATGACGGATTTCTGCATTAGGCGGCATGGGGGGAGAGCGAGCGGGTGTGCCAGAACTCGTCGTAGCGTCGGGATAATAGTGCGGTACGAAGGGAAAGGATATGGCTCAAGCCCGTTTCAGACCAATGCATGCCGGAGCCCTTGAGGCGCTGGGCGACGAGCGTTTTGCAGGCGGCTTCGACCACGCCGGAACCGATGAAGTAGCCGTGCTCACGGAAGTGGCGGTAGCGCATGCGTTCGCGATTCTTCTCGAAGTAGGCCAGAGCCTTGGCGCCGGCTTCGGTCTGGTTGGGTGGGAAAGCCTGTCGGGCTTCGGCAAGAAAGGCGTCCAGGCGGCCACGCAACAGCAGTTTCACCCAGCGCCGACGGCGCTTGCGGCCGGAAGGCGTGTGGTGGTCCTCGATGAGGTCCACGACGCCGGTGACGTGTTCCGCAACATGGTAGAAGTCCACGATACCTAGGGCCATAGGGAAGAAGTTTCGCTGAAGTTCCCAATTCCAGGCGGCACCGTCGCCGAGGAAAACGACGTCGGCGGGCGGGCTGGGGAAGCGCCGTCGGAACTCGTCGCGCATCATGTGGCCGAACGGTCTCGCCCGCCGGGTGGTGGCCACATAGGTGTTGGAGTCCAAATCACGCCACGGCTTTTCGCCGGTGACCGGATGCTGGGTGAAGATGGCCCCGACCTTGATTTCATGGGTTTGGGCCGTGCCGTCGGGTTGCCGACCCTTACGCCCCTTCAGTTCCTCGTGGCGTAGCGGGGCGCCCGTGCCGTCGGTGGCGACATAAACCCGAGGGGGGCGGGCTTCCCCGGAAGGCCGTTGCTCACGCAAAAATTGTTCAACCTGCGGGCCGATCCGTTCGGTGAGCCGTGGGAACTGTCGGGCGTCCACGGCCAGACCGGTGTAGGCGCGAAATGACTCCGCCGCACGTTGGAACGGGAGTTCCGCGGCACACCGTCCGATCAAGGCCGCCACGCCTGGGGTATAGCCATCGACCAGCCCCAGCGCTTCATCCAAGGGAAAACGCCCCTGCCCGTCGGCCGGCCGATGGTAGTAGTTGCGGACGAGTGGAATATCGCCGAAAAGCGAATGGACCATGCGCTCCTGACCCCGGACCCGGCGCTCACCCGGTTCGGCCCGGTCTCCCGGCACGCGCAGCCCCGGAAGGGCCAGTAGCCAGCGAAGAACGTCACGGCACAGGCCTTGGGAGGTTTCGCGCAGCCCGTGCTCCAGCCAAGTGACGTCACCGAGTTCCTTGGCTTGCAGCGTTTCGGCCGCCGCATCGACGAAGCGATGGAACTCCTGCGCCCATGCATCTACGGCCGCGTGGGCTTTTTTTTTTACTGTCCGCGCCGTCACCCCAGACTTCCGCTTCCCGATGCTCGACATATTCCCGGGCCAACGCCATGAAATGGGCATAACCTCGGGTGCCTTGGCGGACCGTCTCGACTAGATCGGCGGGAACGTGGCGCGTCTCGTTGCGCCCATTCCGCCAGCGTTGCAACTTGATCCCCGTGACTCGACCGCCCTGACGCCGCTCCGACAATTTACCTTGGACAATAATGGGAATCTGCCCTATTTGCGCCAGAATATCCTGGCCCCGCTTAGTTGGATTGGTTTTTGCATTCATAGCCTATAACACTAGGCTCTCCGTGGCAGAATGCAAGCCCTTTTTTCGTTTTTGGCAAAAATCCGTCATGCACCCGGGGAGCTGCGTGAGGCTGGTTTGAACTTGTCTTTCGGCCAGTTGGCGGTATCGTGGGGCCATTTATGTTTTGAATTCTGGAGTTATTTTTCATGTCACGTGTGAATACGAAGGAAATAGGAGTCGCTTTGCTGGGTTTTGGCACCGTCGGAGCCGGTGTGGTGGAAACCTTGCAGAAAAACGGTTCGCTGCTGGCGGCGCGCCTGGGGGTGCGTCCGGTTTTGCGCGGGATTGCGGACCTTGATTTGACGTCGGACCGGGGCGTGAGCGTGGAGCCGGGCCTGCTGACCACCGATGGGGCGGCTTTAATCGCCCGCCCGGATGTTCAGGTGGTGGTGGAGTTGATTGGCGGCAGCGGCGTGGCCAAGGATTTTGTGTTGCAGGCGCTGAAGCTGGGCAAGCCGGTGGTGACGGCGAATAAAAAGCTGCTGGCGGAGCATGGCGCGGAGCTGCACCGCGTGGCGGAAGAAAACAAGACCGAAATTTTGTTTGAGGCGTCCGTCGGCGGCGGCATTCCGATTATCAAGGCGCTGCGGGAAGGGCTGTGCGCGAATCGCATTGAGTGCATGTATGGCATTTTGAACGGGACGTGCAATTACATCCTGACCCGGATGGAGGATGAAAAGCTGCCGTTTGACGACGTGCTGAAGGCCGCGCAGGCGGCGGGCTACGCGGAGGCGGAGCCGAGTTTGGACATTGACGGGCATGACACCGCGCACAAGGCGGTGGTGCTGGCGTCGCTGGCGTATGGCTGCGAGGTGCCGCTGGACAAGGTGAATGTGGCGGGGATTCGCGGCCTGGCGGCGGCGGATATTGCCTATGCGGCGGAGATGGGCTATCGCATCAAGCTGCTGGCCATCATTCGCGGCGGGCCGGATGGCGTTGAAGTGAGCGTTCAGCCGACGCTGGTGGAGCACACGCACCAGTTGGCGGCGGTGGCGGGGGTGTATAATGCCGTTCTGGTGGTGGGCGATGTGGTCGGCACGACCCTGTATTACGGGCGCGGCGCGGGCCGGGCCGCAACTGCCAGCGCGGTGGTGGCGGACCTGGCGGACGCGGCGCTGAACCTGCGCAGCGGCGGGCGGCGGCGCGATCTGGGCACGGCGCACGCGCAATCGCCGGTGCCGCTGCGGAACCCCGGCGACATCGTGGCGCGCAACTATCTGCGTTTTTCCATGCGGGATGAACCCGGCAGTCTGGCGCGCGTGGCGACGGCGCTGGGCGCGCATGGCATCGGGATTGATTCCGTCATGCAGCAGGAAGCGCCCCGCAACGCGGAATATGTGCCGGTCATCATCGTGACGGGCCCAGCCAAAGACCGCGAAATTGCGGCGGCATTGGCGGAAATCAGCCATATCGCGGGCGTGACGGACCGCCCGACGGTCCGATACCGGATTGAGGATTTTGACTAATCCTCGCGTTTGAACAGGAGACTCTGAATCATGGCGTTATTCGTACAAAAATATGGTGGCAGTTCCGTGGCGGATGCGGAGTGCATGCGCCGGGTGGCCGGACGCATTCGCGACGCGCGGCGCGCGGGCAATCAGGTGGTGGTGGTCGTCAGCGCCATGGGCGATACGACCGATGAATTAATCGCGCTGGCGAAGCAGGTGAATCCGGAGCCGAATGAGCGCGAAATTGACAGCCTGATGGCCACGGGCGAGATGGCGTCGAGCGCCATCCTGACCATGGCGCTGCATGCGTTGGGCGTGAAGGCCATTTCCATGACGGGCCAGCAGGCCGGGATTCGCGTGGATGCCACGCACCTGAAGGCTAAAATTCAGGCGATTAACCCGAAGCGCATTCAGCGGCATTTGGAGCAGGGTTATGTGGTTGTGGTGGCGGGCTTTCAGGGCATGAATCCGTCGGAAGACATTGCCACGCTGGGCCGCGGCGGGTCGGATACGACCGCGGTGGCGCTGGCGGCGGCTTTGAAGGCCGACCGCTGCCAAATCCTGAAGGATGTGGACGGCGTGTTCACGGCGAACCCGCGCGTGGTGCCGGAGGCGCGCAAGCTCGATGAAATTGCCTACGAGGAAATGCTGGAATTGGCCAGTTGCGGCGCGGAAGTTTTGCAGTCGCGGGCGGTTGAGTACGCCAAAAACTACGGTGTGGTGTTGGAAGTGATGTCCAGTTTTGAAGTCAAACCCGGAACCCTGGTGCGGGAGGAGAATAAGCAAATGGAAAAGATGATTATTCGCGGAATCGCGGCAGACAAGAATCAAGCCAAGGCAACGCTGGTGGGCGTTCCCGACCAGCCGGGCGTGGCGGCGCGTATTTTCAAGGCGCTGGCGAATGCCAACATCAATGTGGATATGATTGTGCAGAACGTGAGCGCGGCGGGCATCACGGACCTTTCGTTCACCGTGCCGGAGGATGAAATCGCCAAAACCAGGCGCGTGATGGAGCCGCTGGCGAAAGACATCCAGGCGGCGGGCCTGCGCTTCAACGAGAGCATTGCCAAGGTCAGCATCGTCGGCGTGGGCATGCGGAGTCATTCCGGCGTGGCGTACAAGATGTTCGACATTTTGGCGGCTAATAAAATCAACATTGAGATGATTACCACTTCTGAAATTAAAATTTCGGTGGTGATTCGCGATACGGATGCCGACCAAGCGGTGCGCGCGTTGCACGCGGCATTCGGTTTGGGCCGAAAGAGCGCGAAAAAGGCGGCCCCGAAGAAGGCAGGCAAGGCTTCGGCCAAAGCCTGCAAGTCCCCCAAGAAAGCCAAGGCTCCGGCCAAAGCCCGTCAGCGGAAGTAGCCGCGGCGGGGCTGGGCGCCGAAAGGAAGTCATGAGCAAAATTTTAATCTATGACACGACGTTGCGCGATGGCGCGCAAGGTGAAGGCATCAGTTTTTTCCTGCCGGCCAAAATCCGGATTGCGCGCGCGCTGAACGAATTCAAAATTGATTACATTGAAGGCGGATTTGCGGCGTCGAATCCCAAGGACATGGAATTTTTCCAGGAAATGAAAAAGGAAAAATTGAGCCATGCCCGGCTGGTTGCCTTTGGCAGCACGCGGCGCGCGCGTTTCACGGCCGCCAAGGACCCCGGCTTGGCCGCGCTTTTGGAGGCCGGCACACCGGCGGTGACCATTTTCGGCAAGAGCTGGCCGTTGCATGTCGAGCAAGTGCTGAAAACCACGCTGCCCATCAATCTGGACATGATTTACGACTCCGTTCAGTTCCTGAAAAAGGCCGGCAAGGAAGTCATTTACGACGCCGAGCATTTCTTTGACGGATATGCCGAAGACGCGGACTACACCCTGCAGACGCTGCAAGCCGCCGCGGATGCCGGCGCGGATGCGCTGGTGCTGTGCGATACCAATGGCGGCACGCTGACGTCCACGGTGACGGCCATCACCAAGCTGATTGTTGAGCGGTTTCCCAAGATGCGCGTGGGGATTCATACGCACAACGACGCGGATTTGGCGGTGGCGAATTCGCTGGTGGCGGTGGAATGCGGCGCAACAATGGTGCAGGGCACCATCAACGGCTACGGCGAGCGCACCGGCAACGCCAATTTGTGCTCCATCATTCCGGCGCTGGCGCTGAAAATGAATCACAAGCTGTCGTGCGGCGTTCGCCTGCACAAGTTGCGGCGGATTTCGCAACTGGTGGATGACGTGGCCAACCAGAACCCGGTGAAAAACCAGCCGTATGTGGGGGCGAGCGCGTTTGCCCACAAGGCCGGCATGCACGTGGACGGCGTCAGCAAATTGACGAGCAGTTTTGAGCATATTCCGCCGGAAAGCGTTGGCAACGAGCGGCGTATTTTAATCAGCGAGTTGTCGGGCGCGAGCAATGTGCGCCTGAAAACCGACGAAATGGGCCTTTCCTTCCAGAAGGATTCGCCGGCGGTGAAGGATATTCTCGCGCGGTTGGAAAACATGGAGAAGAACGGCTATGCGTTTGAGTCCGCCGATGCTTCCTTCAAGCTGCTGGTGCAAAAAGTGCTCAAGAAGCACACCCCTTACTTTGAGTTGCTTGGCTTCAATGTTGCCGTGCAGAAGAAGGATGTGTCCAGCAAGGCCATGACGCTGGCCACCATCAAAATCAGCGTGAAGGGCCAGACGGAGCTGGCGGCCGGGGAAGGGGCCGGTCCCGTGGACGCGCTCAACAGCGCCTTGCGCACCGTGCTGCGGCGTTTTTATCCGTCCATTGATTCGGTGACGTTGCAAGATTACAACGTCCGCATTCTGAATCCCGAAACCGCCACGCGGGCGACCACGCGCGTGCTGATTGAGTCGTCTGACGGCAGCAACCGCTGGGGCACGGTGGGGGTCAGTGAAAACATCATCGAGGCTTCGTGGGAAGCGCTGCTGGACAGCGTGGAATACAAGCTGTTGCTGGATGAACAGAAGAAACGGCGGTCATCCGCCGGGAAGAAGGCGCGGCCCGTCGCTGAAAAGAAGACGCGTTCTGCCGCCGAGAAGGAAAAGAAGTAGTTGTTATGTCTGAACTCCCGAAAAATTACGATCCGAAGGCCATCGAAGAGAAGTGGTACGCCTGGTGGCAGGAGAAGGGATATTTCCACGCGGAGCCCGCGCAGGGCGGAACGCCGTACACGATTGTGATTCCGCCGCCCAACGTGACGGGCATCCTGCACATGGGCCACGCGCTGAACAATTCGATTCAGGATGTGCTGGTGCGTCGCAAGCGCATGCAGGGCTTCAATACCGTGTGGGTACCCGGCACCGACCATGCGGC
>FZPS01000014.1_pt221 | contig 10136 bp, 10 predicted proteins | sample 1817821 | NCBI WGS metagenome assembly FZPS01 (sample SAMEA104158645, study PRJEB21678) | metagenome | place: Germany | collected 2015-04-21 | reverse complement strand
TGCAATCAAAACAAATTAGTCCTAAAAAGCTTAAGGATTTTATTATATTTGGGGAACTTTCCTTAGGTGGAGACTTAAAAGAAATAAAAGGTGTTCTCCCAATTATTTTTGAAGGAAAAAATAAGGAAAAAAGTAATTTCATTTTTCCATATAATAATTTAAAAGAATTAAGATATTTTAATATAGGAAATTTCTATCCTTTTAGAAATTTAAAGGAGGTAGTATCTTTTATAGAAAATCAAGATTTATTGCCCTTTGAATTTGATAAAAATCGTGAAATAAAAAAATCTGATAATAAATATCTAGATTTTTCAGACATAATTGGACAACAAACTTCAAAAAGGGCTATGGAATTAGCAGCAGCAGGAAGACATAATATTTTACTTTTTGGTTCTCCAGGAGCAGGAAAAACAATGTTGGCAAGAGCTCTTCCCTCAATTATGCCAAACCTTACATATAAAGAAGAAATAGAAATTGCAAAAATATATAGTGCATCAGGAATGTATTTAGAAGATTGGGGGGTAAAAAGACCTTTTCGAAATCCTCATCATACTATAACAAAGGTGGCATTAGCAGGTGGAGGAAGGGAAATAAAGGCTGGAGAAATAACTTTGGCCCATAATGGAGTATTATTCTTAGATGAAATATTAGAATTTAAAAGAGAGGTTCTAGAAGTATTAAGGGAACCCTTAGAAGAAAAGGTAATAAGAATAAATAGGTTAAGTGGCTCTTACAATCTCCCTTCCAATTTTTTGCTAGTAGGAGCTTTTAATCCGTGTCCCTGTGGACTTTATTCAGGAAATTTTGGTGAAAATGGATGTACTTGTTCAGATAGGGATATAAAAAGATATCAAAAAAGGTTATCTAGGGCACTATTAGATAGAATAGATATATTAAATTATGTGCCTAGAATCCAAGTGGAAGATATTAATAAAAAGAAGGATAATTTAGATTCAAAAACCATGAAGGCTCGTGTTTTGAGAGCTGTAGAAATACAAAGGGCAAGATACAAAAATAGCAGCTATAACTATAATTCTGAAGTTAAAGGGAGGGATATAAATAAGTTCTTTAACATTACTAATGAAGCTTTAGATCTAGTTAAATTGTATTATGATAAATGTAATTTAACTATGAGGTCTTATGAAAAAATAATAAAAATTTCTAGAACCCTAGCTGATTTAGATGAAAGTGAAAAAGTTTTTGAATACCATATCTTTGAAGCTCTAGGCTATAGAAAAAATATTTATGGAGAAATTATTTAGTTGAGGTGGTGAATATGAATAAAGAGGAATTATGGTTTGTTTTATTGAAGTTATCAAATGAAGAAAAAATACATTTATTAAGGAAATATAAAAGTATTAGTTATATTAGGAATAACATAAATAAAATAGAGGAACTATATAAATTAAATAAAGAAGTAAAAGAAATAGAAGTAGAAGAACTTATAGAATATATGGAAGAGAAGGGAATAGGTTATATTACAATATTCTCAGAGGAGTATCCTAAGTCTTTATTGAGTACCTATAATCCGCCCTATGCACTATTTTATATAGGAAATTTAGATTTACTAAAAAATAAGATGATTGCAGTCATTGGAGCAAGAAATTGTACTCAATATGGAATAGAAGTTACTAAAGTTATTGCAAAAGAGTTAACTGAAAATAATGTTACCATAGTAAGTGGAATGGCTATAGGCATAGATTCCGTTGCTCAAAAGGTGGCTGTTGAAAATTCGGGAAATACCATTGCAGTCTTAGGTTGTGGAGTAGATTATATTTATCCTAAGACTAATAAATTACTATATGAAAAAATTAAAAAAGAAGGCTTAATAATATCAGAGTTCCTTCCTAAGACAACACCGCGGCCCTATTATTTTCCTATGAGAAATAGAATAATTAGCGGAATTTCTGAAGGTTTAGTAGTTGTTGAAGCTTCAAGTAAAAGCGGATCATTAATTACTGCAGATTATGCCCTTTATCAAGGTAAGCCAATAATGGCAGTTCCAGGATCAATATTTCAAAAAAATAGTGCTGGATGCAACAAATTACTAAGAGATGGAGCCCATATATTATCAGATTTAGAGGACCTTAGGAGTCTTTTTAATCTTAGAGCAAAAGAGGGGAAAAAGACTAAAGTTTCTAGTTTAAGAAAGTCTCTTTTTAATATTATAAGTGATGAACCAAGACATTTGGACGAAATATTAGAATGTGTAAATGTTGACAGAAAGGTGTTATTTGGGTTATTATTTGAAATGCAAAAGAAAAATGAAATTATTTGCCTTCCAGGCAATTATTACGTAAAATCATTATAAAAAATTTAAGGGGGTGAAAACTCCAAATAATAATGGAGTTTTATATATGGGACAAAATCTTGTAATAGTGGAATCACCTGCAAAAGCAAAGACTATAGGAAAATATCTTGGAAAAAATTATATAGTCGAAGCATCAATGGGACATGTGAGAGATTTACCGAAAAGTAAATTAGGTGTAGATATCGAGGATAATTTTAACCCCAAGTATATTACTATTAGAGGTAAAGGCGAATTACTTAATAAATTAAGAAAAGCTGCTAAAAAAGCAGATAAAATATATTTAGCAACTGACCCTGACCGTGAAGGGGAAGCGATATCATGGCATTTAGCAAATATATTAAAGATTGATGAAAATCAAAAATGCAGAATAGTATTTAATGAAGTAACTAAAAAAGCTGTTAAAGCATCTATTAAGGAAGCAAGAGAAATAAATTTAAATTTAGTGGATGCCCAACAGGCAAGAAGAATAGTAGATAGATTAGTTGGTTATGAAATAAGCCCGATTTTATGGAAAAATGTAAAATGGGGATTAAGTGCAGGTAGAGTTCAGTCAGCTGCCTTAAAATTAATCTGTGATAGAGAAGAGGAAATTAAAAATTTTATTCCTAAGGAATATTGGACAGTAGATTGTACTGCTGTTAAGGATAGAAAAAAGTTCCCAATAAGACTTAGTCAATATAAAAATAAAAAGATTGAAATAAATACTGAAGAAGAAAGTAATAAGATAATTGAAGAACTAAAAAATGGTGAGTTTGAAGTAACAAAGGTAAAGGAAGGAACAAGGATTAAAAATCCACTGGCACCTTTTACAACTAGTACCCTTCAACAAGAAGCATCTAAAAAATTAAATTTTATAACAAAAAGAACTATGTCAATAGCGCAGGTTTTATATGAAGGTGTTGAAGTTAAGGGACATGGAACTATAGGTCTTATAACTTATATGAGAACAGACTCTGTAAGAATTTCAGATGAAGCTCAAGAAAAAGCTTTAGAATTTATTAAAGCTAATTTTGGTGAAGAATATGCTCCTAAAAATAAAAGAGTATATAAAACTAAGAAAAATACTCAGGATGCCCACGAAGCAATAAGGCCGACAGTAATAGAAATTACTCCTGAAATAGCAAAAAAATCTCTGACTCCTGAGCAGTATAAATTATATTCTTTAATTTGGAATAGATTTATGGCGAGCCAAATGGAATCCTGTGAATTAAAAACTAAAAGTATAGAAATAAAAAATGGAGATTATAAATTTAAGGCAAGCGGTTCTATGATTAACTTCGATGGATTCATGAAGATATATGAATATAACTCTGAAGAAGAAAAAGAAGATGTATCCCTGCCAAACTTAGAAGAAGGGGATAAACTTACAAAGGTTAATATAGAAGGAAAACAGCACTTCACTCAGCCGCCTGCTAGATATACGGAAGCTTCCTTTGTTAAACTTCTTGAAGAAAAGGGCATTGGAAGACCAAGTACCTATGTTCCAACCATAGCAACATTATTAAGCAGAGACTATGTTGTAAGAGAAAAGAAAAATCTTAAAGCAACAGAGCTTGGAACTATAGTTAATAATATAGTAAGTGAATATTTTAAAGAAATAGTGGATGTTGATTTTACAGCAGATATGGAAAGAAACTTAGACTATATAGAAGAAGGAAAAGAAGAGTGGAGAAAAATCGTAGGTGATTTTTATAAACCATTAAAAGTATCTCTTGATAGGGCAGAAAAAGAGATCTCTAAGGTTGTTATTGAAGATGAAGTCTCTGATGTCCCTTGTGATAAATGCGGTAGAATGATGGTTATTAAAAGAGGAAGATACGGAAAATTCTTAGCTTGCCCAGGTTACCCAGATTGTAAAAATGCAAAGCCAATAGTAGAAGAATTAGATGTACCTTGCCCTAAATGCGGTGGAAAGGTAGTAGGGAAAAGAAGTAAGAAGGGTAGAAAGTTCTTTGGATGTGGTAATTATCCAGATTGTGATTTTGTTAGCTGGAATGAACCTCTTAAAGAAAAATGTGAAAAATGTAATTCTTATATGGTCTTAAAATATAGCAAGACCAAAGGAAATTACGGACAATGCTCTAACCCTGAATGCAAAAATGAGATTTCTATAAGCAAAGAAAGTGAAAATAATAACTAGTAGTTGTCTAATAAGAGAAAAAATTGTTGAAAATAGGGAATGGTTATGATATTCTTTAATAAAGAATCAAATTTTTTTGAATATTTAATTAATTTTGAATATTCAAAAAATTGATTGTATTTATAGGAGGAGATGGAATGTCATCACTATTAGACAAAACTAGAAAGCTTAATAGAATATTACAAAAATCCGGTACGGACCCTGTAGCTTTTGAAGATATATGCTCTATTTTAAGTGAAGTTTTAGCATGTAATGTATATGTAACTAGTAGAAGAGGAAAGATAATAGGATATACATTTGTAAAAGACTTTGAATGCGATATTATGAAAAACTATGTAGTAAGCGAAAAAAGATTTCCAATGAGCTATAATGATAGTTTGCTAAATATAAATGAAAGTATTGCTAATCTAAAAAATAAAGGTGAATGTGTCTTTAAAGGTGAGGGCCATTGTATTATAGATAATAAGATAACTACAATTGTTCCTATAATAGGAAATAGAGAAAGGCTTGGAACCTTAATCCTTGCAAGATTTGATAAGGACTTTACAGAAGAAGATTTAGTTTTAGCAGAATATAGTGCAACTGTAGTTGGCATGGAAATACTAAGATCAAAACAAGATGAAATTGAAGAGGAAGCGAGAAAAAAAGCTGTTGTAGAATTAGCAATCGGTACTCTTTCCTATTCAGAACGTGAAGCTATTTTACATATTTTTGATGAGTTAGACGGAAACGAAGGTTTATTAGTAGCTTCTAAAATAGCAGACAAAGTTGGAATTACTAGGAGTGTTATTGTAAATGCACTTAGGAAATTTGAAAGTGCTGGAGTTATTGAGTCTAGATCCCTTGGAATGAAGGGAACTCATATTAAAATATTAAATGACAAGCTTTTAGAGGAATTAAAAAAATAAAATAGCATAAATTAAAGATGTCAATTTATATTGGCATCTTTTTGTATGAAAAATTAAAATTGAAGTATTTTGGTAAAAAAAATGTTGCCACCATAATTAGGTTATGTTATACTAACTAAGGTAATAAAATACACACAATATCAGATTTGTAAAGATGGTGCCTTTTAAAGGAAGCTTTATAAGAAGATATTGGAGGAAAAACCAGGAGGTAAGAAAATGTCAGTAATATCAATGAAACAATTATTAGAAGCAGGTGTACATTTTGGACACCAAACAAGAAGATGGAACCCTAAAATGGCTCCTTATATATTCACAGAAAGAAATGGAATATATATAATCGACCTACAAAAAACAGTTAAAAAGGTAGATGAAGCTTATAACTTCATTAAAGAAGTTGCAGCTGAAGGAAAAGAAATATTATTTGTAGGTACTAAAAAGCAAGCTCAAGAAGCTATTGAAGAAGAAGCTATAAGATCAAATATGCACTTCGTTAATAATAGATGGTTAGGTGGAATGTTAACAAATTTCACTACTATAAAAACTAGAATCAATAGACTTGGAGCATTAAAGAAAATGGAAGAAGATGGAACGTTCGAAGTTCTTCCTAAGAAAGAAGTTGCTCAATTAAGAAACGAAATGGAAAAACTAGAAAAGAACTTAGGTGGAATAAAGAACTTAGATGCTAATAACATAGGAGCTATGTTCGTTGTTGACCCAAGAAAAGAAAAAAATGCAATTTCAGAAGCTAAGATTTTAGGAATCCCTGTTGTTGGTATCGTAGATACTAACTGTGACCCTGAAGAAGTAGATTATGTAATTCCAGGAAATGATGATGCTATAAGAGCTGTTAAATTAATAACTGCTAAAATAGCTGATGGAATTATCGAAGGAAGACAAGGCGAACAATTAGCTGAATAAAAATATAAAAAGGTAGGTGAGACTTCTCATTTACCTTTTAACCTAAATAATAAGGTTTACAAAAAGTTAGGAGGAATATACATTATGGTAACTGCTAAATCAGTTAAAGAATTAAGAGAAAAAACTGGTGCAGGAATGATGGACTGCAAGAAGGCTTTAACAGAAGCTAATGGAGATATGGAAAAGGCTGTTGAAATATTAAGAGAAAAGGGATTAGCTGCTGCTGCTAAAAAAGCTGGAAGAGTAGCTGCTGAAGGTCTTGTAAAAACTTATATATCAGAAGATGGAAAAACAGCTGGAATTGTTGAATTAAACTGTGAAACAGATTTCGTTGCAGCAAATGAAGAATTTATTGCTGTTGCTGATAGAATAGCAGAAATAGCTTCAAAAACTTCTGCAACAACTGTAGAAGAACTTGTTAACGAAAAGTATGATGACAACAATACAATTCAAGAAACTTTAACAGCTTTAATTGCAAAATTAGGCGAAAATATGACTTTAAGAAGATTCGAAAAATTCTCAGTTGAAAAAGGATTAATAGAAAGTTATATCCATGGCGGTGGAAGAATTGGAGTTATTGTTGAATTAGGTTCTGATTCTAACAATACTGCAGTGTTAAAGGAAGTAGCAAAAGATGTTTGTATGCAAGTTGCTGCTGCAAATCCATTATTCTTAAGTGAAAATGATGTAGATCAAACTGCTTTAGAAAAAGAAAAAGAAATATACAGAGTTCAAGCTTTAAATGAAGGAAAACCAGAAAAGATAATAGATAAAATGGTAAATGGTAGAATCCAAAAATATTTTAAAGAAGTATGTCTTTTAAATCAAGCTTGGGTTAAAGATGGAGATAAGAGCATAAGCAAATACCTTCAAGAAAAATCAAAGGAAGTTGGTTCTCCTATAACAGTTAACAGATATGTAAGATTCGAAAGAGGAGAAGGTATCGAAAAGGCTGAAGATAACTTCGCTGATGAAGTAGCTAAGATGACTAAGTAATACAAAGGAGGACACATTGTGTTCTCCTTTTTTACAGGAGATGCCAAATTTATATTGTGGAGGTACTAAGAATGGGAAAAAGTGAATATAAAAGAGTAATACTTAAAATTTCGGGAGAAGCTTTAGCAGGAAAGAATGGATTTGGATTCGATTTTGATGTAGTTAAAAGAATTGCACTAGAAATTAAAGAACTAATTGCTATGAATTTAGAAGTTGGATTAGTAGTTGGTGGCGGAAATATCTGGAGAGGTAGAAGCGGAGAAGGCATGGATAGAGCACAAGCTGACTATATGGGAATGTTAGCAACTTGTATTAATGCTTTAGCCCTACAAGATTCTTTAGAACAAAATGGCGTAAAAACAAGAGTTCAAACTGCTATAGAAATGAGAGAAATTGCAGAACCTTTTATTAGAAGAAGAGCTGTAAGACATTTTGAAAAGGGAAGAGTTGTAATATTTGCAGCTGGTACAGGAAATCCGTATTTTTCAACTGATACTACTGCCGCTTTAAGAGCTGCTGAAATAGAAGCAGACGTTATTTTATTAGCAAAAAAAGTAGATGGAGTTTATGATAAGGATCCAAATAAGTATTCAGATGCTAAAAAGTATGATACATTAAATTATATTGAAGTTTTAGATCAAGGATTACAAGTAATGGATTCCACAGCTACTTCATTATGTATGGATAATAATATTCCAATCTTAGTATTTGGATTAGATACACCAGGAAATATTATAAGAGCTGTTTCTGGGGAAAAAATTGGTACATTAGTTTCAAGTATAAAATAGGGAGGTTTATATGATTAAAGATATAACTCAAAAATTAGAAGAGAAAATGCAAAAGACAATATCTGTATTAAAAAGGGATTTATCAACTATGAAAGCTGGTAGAGCAAACCCTACTATGCTTGACAGAATACAAGTAAATTATTATGGCAGTCCTTGTCCTTTGAATCAAGTTGCAAACATATCTGCACCAGAGCCAAGAGTACTAGCAATATCTCCATGGGAAAAATCTTTAATTAAAGAAATTGAAAAAGCAATATTAACTTCAGATCTTGGAATAAATCCTTCAAATGATGGTAATGTTATAAGATTAGTAGTTCCTGAATTAACTGAAGAAACAAGAAGAAACTTAGTAAAAGCTGTTAAAAAGACAGGAGAAGAATCAAAAATTGCCATAAGAGCCATTAGAAAAGAAGCAAATGATAAAATTAAAGCTCTTAAAAAGGATGGAGAAATTTCAGAAGATGAGTTAAAATCTGCTGAAGAAAAAGTACAAAAAATAACTGATTCATTTGTTAAAGAAATAGATGGAATAGTTTTATCTAAGGAAAAAGAGATAATGTCTATATAAACCTGCTCTTTAGCGGGTTTTTCCTTATTTAATAATGGAGGGTGAAGGAAGTATGATAGGATCCTTTATAAAGAAAAAGAAAACAGAAATAATTTTAGATAAAGACAATATTCCTGAACATATAGCAATAATAATGGATGGAAATGGGAGATGGGCCAAAAAAAGAAATCTTCCAAGAACAATGGGACATAGGGCAGGAGTAGAGGCTATTAGAAGGATTCTTAAAGAAGCAAATAAAATTGGAGTTAAGTATCTAACCCTTTATGCTTTTTCAACTGAAAACTGGAAAAGGCCTAAGGAGGAAGTTTCTGCTTTAATGAACCTTTTAGTAGAATACTTAAAAAAGGAACTAGAGGAATTAAATAAGAATGGAGTAGTTATAAGAATATCTGGAGATATTACAAAACTGCCCCAAAATGCAGAAAATGAGATAACAAAGGCTGTTAATACTACTAAGGATAATAAAGGTCTTGTTCTAAATTTAGCTTTTAATTACGGTGGAAGAGATGAAATTTTAAGAGCGGTAAAGGATATAGCAGAAGACTATAAAGATAACAAGATAAAATCGGATGAAATAACTGAAAAAACTTTTTCTAGTTATCTATATACATATGATATACCTGATCCAGATCTAATAATTAGACCTTCTGGAGAACAAAGAATTAGCAACTTCTTATTGTGGCAGTGTGCTTATTCAGAATTTTGGTATTCAGATATATGTTGGCCAGATTTTAAAGAGGAACACTTACATAAGGCCATTTATGATTTCCAACATAGAAATAGAAGATATGGTGGAATATAATAGTTTAGAGGTGTGGTAATGAAAAAAAATAGTAGGTATTTTGGGGCTTTAGTAATGGCGCCCTTTATAATTTTTCTTTTCTTAGGAGGGGTTTGGTTAAAGTCTATTACTTTTATTGTTTCCTTTTTGGGTTTATATGAAATTTATAATGCTTTAAAAGAAAAGAAGTTTAATCCTATACCTTTAGCCGGATACATTTTATTAGTGATTTATTACTTAATGAATAATAATATTGAGAAATTTGTATATGTACTTTTATTAATTTCAATCTTATTATTAATAGTTCCTATAATAAATTTAAAATATAATTTTATAGATTCAGCACTGACTGTATTAGGTTTTATTTATGTAGGAATTTTGTTTAGCTTTATTCCTATTATTAGCAGCAAGCCAAATGGTAATTTTTTAATTTGGTTAATATTTATTGGCTCATGGGTTTCTGATACCCTTGCCTATTATTCAGGAAAATATTTTGGAAGACAAAAATTGTGTCCAGAAATAAGTCCAAATAAAACAATTGCTGGATCCATAGGAGGCTTTTTAGGAAGTACTATCGGTTGCGGAATTTTTGGTATAATTATGATTAATAAGATAGCAAATGTAAATTTGATAGACTTTATATTAATAGGGGCCTTATGTGGAATTATGGGACAGCTTGGTGATTTGGTAGCTTCATCTATTAAAAGATATGTAGGTATAAAGGAT
>FZPS01000216.1_pt302 | contig 10140 bp, 9 predicted proteins | sample 1817821 | NCBI WGS metagenome assembly FZPS01 (sample SAMEA104158645, study PRJEB21678) | metagenome | place: Germany | collected 2015-04-21 | reverse complement strand
GTAAGTAATGACATATCTCAATGTTTTAAATTATCTAATTCTTTCCCATTCTCCAATCCATATAGGTCTTGGTAGAATGTTTTATATCTATATAAATGTCTTCGTATATCTCTTGGTAATGGTCTTGGGAAAAGACTCCAAGAAATACAATGACTCTATTATTTATTTTCACAAAATGAATAATTGCAATTATATCGTCTAGGTTTTCTATATAGAGTTCCGATTCAAAGCCAATAGTTTGCAGTCCATTTATTCTCTCTTTCTTCGGCCTAGTTATTGGCTCATAATCATAGTGGAAGTCAATATAGTCCTCTAAACTAAAGCCAAACTCATAGAAATCCTCTAAATCATCCTCCCAATCGTTTATTATTCCTAGGTATATTCCTTGGCTTATCTCTTCTTCATTATCGGTGTCGTACTCGTAGGGAGAATGAATAATAAGTACGTCTTCTATATAGTTTTCTACTAGCCAGTTATCTGGATGTTCGAAAACGAAATTATTATTGATATCCTTATATAATTCATTCCCATCTTGCTGAGCAAATAGGCTTGCTGAGCAAAGGAGAATCAATACAAGTAAAGGATATCTAATAGGTTTCATTTCTATAATTATTTTGCTGCTCTTTCTCTTCTAATGTTTCCAATATGTATTTTCGATACTCTAATCATATCCAGTAGTGGCCTTCCTGCCGGGCAGGTATACAAACATGAGCCACATTCTATACAGTCCATTGCTCCGTGCTTTTCGGCCTCTTCCCATAGTCTGTTCTCTGCATATTGAGCAATTAGTATTGGCTCTAAGCCCATTGGGCATACTCCAATGCATTTACCACATCTTATACAGTTTGTTATTCTCTTTCTTTTCGACTCTTCCTTGGTCATTATCAATATGCTCGATGTAGTCTTGGTGGTTGGGGAATCAATCTCAGCAATGGCCTTACCCATCATTGGGCCTCCCGATATTAGTTTACCTGTGTTTTCAGGTATTCCTCCATAGTAATCTAGTATTGAATTAAGTGGGGTTCCTACTCTTACTAATATGTTTTTCTGATAATTAAGGCCTTTCCCCGTTATGGTAATTACATTATCTATCAACGGTTTGTTTTTCTGAACTGCCTCGTAGACAGCAAGTGCTGTGGAGATATTATTCACTACACAGCCTACCTCAATTGGTAGTTTACCACTTGGTACTTCTCGCTTTGTGATTGCATTTATCAATTGCTTTTCAGCACCCTGTGGATATTTGGTCTTTAGAGGCACAACCTCAATACCTATATAATCCCTTGCAATCTCTTTCATTATATCAATTGCCTCAGGTTTATTATTCTCTATCCCAATAAATGCCTTATCTACGTTTAGAGCTTTTTTAATAATCTCTACTCCCACAAAGGCTTCCTCAGCTCTTTCGAGCATTATTCTATAGTCGGAAGTAAGGTATGGCTCGCATTCGGCTGCGTTAATAATAAGGTATTCGGCTGTTTTATCTTCTGGTATTAGGTATTTGATATGGGTAGGGAAGGCTGCTCCGCCTAGACCTACTATCCCTTTTTCTTTGATCTTATCTATAATCTCCCTTGAGTCGAGGCTAATATTCTTTATTAAATCATTGGATCTATCGATCTCTTCTAACCATTCATCACCTTCTATTTCAATATATATAGCTGGCTTCTTATAGCCCGATATATCCGTGGCGCTATCAATTTTCTTGACCTTGCCAGAATAGGGAGAATGAATATTGGCACTAATAAATCCAGCTGCTTCGGCTATCAACTGGCCAACCTTAACACTATCTCCTTTTTCTACAATTGGATTGGCTGGAGCTCCCAGATGCTGATGCAAAAAGACTATACCTTCAACAGGTAGAGGAAATTCTTCTATCTTAACCTCTCTTGCAAACTTATTCTCTTCGGGATGTATTCCACCTTTTCTAAATGTTCTCATAATAATAAGTATTCATGGTTATTAATTAGCCTCCAAAACCTCTGTTTCCTCTTCCTTCTTGGGCTTTCTTTCAGGGAAATTAACCTCCCAAATAGAGCCTGTAGGACATACCTCAACGCATTTTCTACATAGCTTACATTTCTCGTAGTCGATATATGCTAGATTATTCTCAATGGTGATGGCGTCAAACTTACAAGCTTGCTTACATTTGCCACAGCCAATACAGGCCACCTTGCAGTTCCGCCTAGCTACTCCTCCTCTTTCGGTATTAACACAGCTTACAAATATCCTCATATTTCTACGACCCTTATTTCTAAGCTCTATTATCTGTCTAGGACATTCTTTTACGCAGGCACCACAGGCTACGCATTTCTCTTCATCCACAACTGGAAGGCCTGTGATTGGGTCGATGTATATGGCATCGAAAAGACAAACATCCACACAATTACCAAATCCTAAGCATGAGCTAGGGCAGCCTCCTTCTGAAGAAAAGACTAGATTGGCATAGTAACAATCCTCCACACCATCGTAGCCTACCTTCGAATCTGTGTTGAGCTTGCCTCCATTACATCTTACAACTGCTATCTGAGGTATGGTTTCATCTGCTTCTAGACCTATTAATTTACCTATTTCAGCAAGGACTTCATCTCCTCCAGCTGGGCATATCATCCCTTCTAGACTTTCGTTCTTAACTATGGTTTCAGCAAATACCCTGCAACCTGCATAACCACATCCTCCACAGTTTCCACCAGGGAGTGCGTCTAATATAAGGTTTATTCTTGGGTCTTCGTCTACCTTGAATCTCTCTGCTACAAAATAGAGAATCAATGCTGCCAAAACCCCAGTCAACCCTAGAACTAATACTGAAAAAACAAAACCAGACATATATTTATTCTATTAAAACTACAAATTATTGAAGCAAAGGTACAATAAAAATCAATATCAAAAGCAATATTGAAGCATGAAAATATTTACCTTACGGCCATATTTGCTTTTTGCTTTTGAATTTTGGCATAGGACTCAACTATCCTAGAACGGGATATCTTGCCCTGCTTTACTAGATTACATATTATATCAATTGCCTTAAAACCAATCTCGTCATCGTAAACCTCTCCATTATTGGAAAGTATAAACAAATCCACTCCCGCATTAATTGCTTTCTCCAATGCAGTTTCCAAATTATATTCTTTTGCAATAGCACCCATTGCCATATCGTCCGAAACTATTATCCCTCTATAGCCCATTCTTACACGAAGAAGATTCATTAGGGTTGAATAGGACATAGTAGCTGGATATATGGAGTCAAGATTGGAATTAAAAACATGTGAGGTCATAATCATATCCACATATCCCTCTTCGAGCAATCGTATATAGGGTATTAGCTCAACGGTATCATAGGTGGAGCTAACATCGGTTATTCCATTATGGGTGTCACCAGTAGAGCTACCATGACCAGGGAAATGTTTTATACAAGTAAGTATGCCCTGCTTCCTATGTTCTTCAATAACTATCTTAGAGTGGGTTATTACTCTTTCATAATCCGAAGAGAAGCTTCTTTCGTGCTTTCCTATTGCAGGACTGTTTGGATTGATATTTACGTCTACAGATGGAGTGAAGTTAAGGTTGAATCCTAAGGACCTAAGATTGCTTGCAGCCCTTGCGGCCCATTCGGAGGTTAGCTTAGTATTATGATTATTGCCAAGGTATTCCTGAGAAACGCTTGGAGGAAAGCCATCTCTTTCCTTAAGCCTTGCCACCTTACCGCCTTCTTGGTCTACCGAAATAAATAGAGTAGTCTTTGCTGCCTTTTGTAGGTCGGAACAAAGCTTACGAACCTGGGTAGGATTCTCGATATTGCGTAAGGGCTTCTTGGATGGTACATCGTAATCAAATAGTATTACTCCACCAATATTCTCCCTAGCAATAAGGGTATAAATATTATCGTTGGAGCTAAGCTCAGTACCCCTAAAGCCTAGTATCAACATCTGAGCTACCATCTGCCTTAGCTCTCCATCTTCTTTGGAAACACTGTGCTCGCTTGGTTTACAAGAAGCTAAGATGATTGCGGAGGATAGTATAAATAATAAGAATACGGATATAGACCTCGTCTTATTCATTGCTTATAAGTTTTAATTACGCTTCAACTACTGAAGTATTCCTTGAATACTGGAAGGCTTTAAGATTAAAGAGTTCTAGTATTGCAAACACATGGTCGAAGATATCTGACTGAACATTCTCATAGTCTATCCAAGCCTGCCTTGCTGAGAAACAATATATCTCAATTGGTACTCCTGTTGCTGTTGGCTGGAGTTGCCTAACCATACAGGTCATTTCGAGATTAATATTAGGGTTGCTCTTTAGCCACGACTCAAGATACTCTCTAAATGTGCCAATATTTGTCATCCTACGCTTATCAAGAGGGTTCTCATGCTTAGCATTATGGTCTTCTATCTCCTTAAGCTTATTCGTCATATAGTCTTTGAGAATATCAGACTGCATTAGCTCCTCTATATCCTTCTCGGTAAGGTAGTGTATGGTGCTAATATCTATATTGACAGAACGCTTAATACGCCTACCCTTGCTTTCCACCATCCCTCTCCAGTTGGTAAAGGACTCTGAAACCAGCTTATGGGTAGGTATGGTTGTAATGGTCTTGTCCCAGTTCTGAACCTTTACAGTGGTTAGATTAATCTCTATTACATCTCCGTCTACACCTCTATTAGTCATTACTATCCAATCACCAATGCTTACCATATTATTGGCGCTTAGTTGAATACCTGCCACAAAGCCTAGGATGGAGTCTTGGAATACTAACATCAAAACAGCAGCAAAGGCCGTTAGACCTCCAAGTAGTATTAAGAGGGATTTGCCAGTAAGTATGCTAATTGCTATTATTAAAGCAACTCCCCAGATAAAAATCATAACAACCTGAATAAATATCTTTAGGGGTTTTTCCTTTGACATTGGGTAGGTTTCCCATATACGGTTAATGCCATCGAATATGGATGATACTAAGAACACTCCTGCAAAAACAATCCAAATCCCAATAAACTTTTGTAAAACATCAACTATTGTCCAGTCTAAGGAAGAAAAGCCTATCTTTACTACTATGGCTGCAATTAGATAGCCTAGCCTTTTGAAGAATTTCTCGTCGAATAATAAGTCATCCCAATTGGTAGAGGTATGGCCTGCAATCTTAGTAATGATTCGAGCAAGGAACTTCTTTGCAAACAAATAAGCCAACCAACCACATAATGCTACTATTGCTAGTATTATAGCTGAGTTGAGCAATGGTATGGAAGAGAAAGTGAGGCTACCTAAGTCAAAGCTTTTGAACGATTCTAATATATCCATAACGAAAATAAATATTTGATTAATACTATTTGCAAAGATAATAATAAAAAAAGGACTAACAAAAAATGCTAGTCCTTTTTGGCTCTTACTTAGTTGCGGAGGCAGGATTTGAACCTACGACCTTCGGGTTATGAGCCCGACGAGCTACCACTGCTCCACTCCGCGATATTTCTGCGTTTGCATTTGCAAAGATAGAACTTTTTTTGATATCTACCAAATTATATGCAAAACTATTTTATAATAACCTAATTCTTAAAGCCTTCAATATCTCTTCTATCCTTCTTGGTTGGCCTACCCACCCCTCTATCTCTCTTCTCAAATGCGTATTTGCGTGCAAACTCCAATCTTTCGTATTCTTCCTTAGGAGTAAGGTCTTCCATATAGTCTGTAACCAATTTGGCATTGACCCTATTCTTAAGCAACGCCTTTACTCTAATGGTTTTGTCGAGCTTATTCAGCCTTACTTTATATACATCGCCCACTCTCACTACCCTAGACGGCTTTACTGGCATGTCTTCAGATAATACCCTACCCAGCTTACAGGCATCAGCTGCCATGGCCCTAGTTTTGTATAGCCTTACATTCCACAACCACTTATCTATCCTTATTTCCACCTATGTCCTCCCTATTTCTTTCTGAAAAACACATTGATTGGCACACCCGTAAAATTATAGTTCTGTCTAATCTTATTCTCTACAAATCGTCTGTATGGGTCTTTAATATACTGAGGCAGACTACAGTAGAACACAAACTGTGGGTGTTTGGTCTTTAGCTGCATAATATACTTAATCTTAATATGCTTGCCCTTTATGGCAGGAGGTGGATACTCCTCTTTGACAATTGGTAGCATAACCTCATTAAGCTCACTGGTTGGAACGCGGAAGCTCCGCGAATTATATACCTTTATGGTTTCCTCCAAAACCTTATGAATCCTTTGCTTATTGATTACTGAGGTAAAGATAATCGGAACATCGGTAAACGGAGCTATCTTTTCCTTAATTCTTCTCTCAAACTCCCTTATAGTATTGCTGTCCTTTTCGACTAGGTCCCATTTGTTTACTACAATTACAATACCCTTATTATTACGATAAGCAAGCGAAAACAGATTTACATCCTGAGACTCCAAGCCCTGGGAAGCGTCAATCATCAATATACAAACATCGGAAGCCTCTATGGAGCGTATGGAGCGAAGAACAGAATAGAACTCAACGTCATCTCTAACCTTGCTTTTCTTCCTTACCCCTGCCGTATCCATTATTAGGAAGTCGAAACCAAATAGATTATATCTAGTATTTATACTGTCTCTAGTGGTTCCTGATATATCAGTTACTATATTTCTTTCCTCACCTATAAGTGCGTTAATAAAAGAGCTTTTCCCAACATTGGGTCTTCCAATAACAGTAAGCTTTGGTAGACCATCCTCCTCGTCATCGCTTGAAGCATCGTCTGGAAAATTACTTACAAGCTTATCCAATAGCTCTCCCGTGCCAGAGCCATTAATAGAAGAAACAGGGAAGACCTCACCAAGTCCAAGGGAATAGAACTCATGGTGGTCATTAGCCCTTTGAGTATTATCGGACTTATTGGCTACCAAGATAATATCCTTATCCGTTTTTCTAAGCATATTAGCCACATCCTCATCCATTGGAGTAATCCCTTCCTTTACATCGACCATAAAGATTATTACATCGGCCTCACTAATAGCAATCATTACCTGCTTTCGGATTTCCTCCTCAAACTCATCCTCACTACCTATAATATATCCTCCCGTATCGATAATAGAAAACTCCTTACCGTTCCAATCGCTCTTCCCATAATGTCTATCTCTAGTCACCCCCGGGGTTTCGTATATAATAGCACTTCTTGCTCCTGTTAATCTATTGAATAAAGTAGACTTACCAACATTGGGTCTGCCTACTATAGCAACCATATTTCCCATAAGATATTTGTTTTACTAGTTTGCAAAAATACGAAATATTATTGGCATTCAGCATTCTTTCTCATATTCCTCATCTTTTGTCCATCGCTAATGGCGTGGGCAATAGAAGCGTTGAGCTCAAAGCCAATAAGCATAATATGAGAGTTTAACCTAATCCAAACCAAGAAGATGATAAGGGCTCCAATCGAACCATATAAGGCATTATATCTTGAAAAGTTTTCTATATAATAGTTGAATGCAAATGTAGAGACAATGAATAGGATTGTACCCAAGCTAGCCCCTGCTGAGAAGAACTTAAAGTTCTCCCTATTGGCTGGGCCAAAATAATAGAGCATGGCAAACATAAAGTAAACAACTGAGATTAATAATATCCACTTAACCAACCAAAACAATAGCTCCGCATACACAAACTCAATATTGAGGAAGTTTAATATACTCTGCCAGCCCATAATAATTAAGAATGAGGTAATTACTCCCAAGCCAATACCTATAACGAATAATATACTTATAAATCTCTGCCTAAGCCACTTCCTTTTCTTAATCTCATGCCTAGACTGAGAAAATGAATTAATCACAGAATTAATCCCACTAGAAGCAACAATAATTGAAGATATAGCTCCAATAGACATAAGCCCCTGGTGTTTTTGTTTAAATATACCATCCATAGTATTTATTACTGCTGCAGAAGCCATGTTTGGCACAAACTCTTCGATTAAAGTATAGAGCTGTTCGTAGATATTGTCAATTGGTATATAAGGAATCAAAGTAAAGAAGAATAATAGAAGAGGGAATAGGGCCAAGAAAAAATTAAAGGACATAGCTGCCGCTCTCTGATTAAGGAAGCCCTTTTTGAGTCCACGAACAAAGAAGGCCACCACATCGTAGATGGGAACACCCTGAAAGCCAGGGATAACAACCTTCCTCGAATAATGAAGCGTTGTTCGAACAGGCCTCCAATAAATAAATCTTCTAAAAACCTTCCTATTTTTCTTTGCCATTATTTCCTATAGGCTTGCAATAAGACTTATATCCAAAGACTTGATATTATGGGTTAGAGCGCCTACCGATATATAATCAACACCGGTTTGAGCAAATTCCAATATAGTGTCGTAGGTAATACCTCCCGAGCTTTCCGTCTCAAACCTGCCGTTAATAATCTCGACAGCCCTACGAAGCTCCTCAGGTGTGAAATTATCAAGCATTATCCTATCTACTCCACCATAAGCAATCACCCTATCCAACTCTTCAAAATCCCTTACCTCTATCTCAATCTTAATCTCTAAGTCCTTTTCCTTAATATAATTATTTGCTCTCTCAATAGCCTTTTCTATACCGCCAGCATAGTCAATATGGTTATCCTTAAGCATAATCATATCCCAGAGTCCAATCCTATGATTATGACCCCCGCCCATTCTAACAGCATATTTCTCAAATAGCCTAAGCCCTGGTGTAGTCTTCCTAGTGTCGAGAAGCCTTGCCTCTGTACCAGAAATCCTTTCCACATACCTGCTAGTATTAGTAGCGATTCCCGACAGCCTTTGCAGATAATTAAGAGCTGTTCTTTCGCCGGTAAGTATAGAAATAGCGGGACCAGAAAGCTTCATTATTAAATCACCTTTCTTCATCCTATCACCATCCTTAATCAAACAAGTAGTTGCGATAGTATTATCAACCATTTCAAACACCTTACTTGCCACCTCTAGCCCACAGACCACACCGTCTTCCTTAGCGACAACCTCAGCATTATAATTAGCATTAGCATCAATCGATGAGATAGAAGAATAATCTCCTTCACCAACGTCTTCGCTCAAAGCCAGCCTAATATGGTTCTCTAAATATTCTTTAGGTATAAACTTATTCATTATTTCAAAAGCTGTATTAAATCAATAATATTGCAAAGATAGAATATTTATTACGAAGAGAATTGAATTTATTGAAAAAACTTATTCACTTTTCATTTTTCACTCTTCACTTTTCACTTAATAGACAACCTCTGACTCCAAAGGGGAACCGACGATGTGATTGTTTTCTTATTTTGTCTGAATCATGATACTCTTGATTCAAAGGATGAATAGGATGCTGACGTGAATAACTCCTAATTCGCAACAGGCATAGCCAATAGATCAAAGAGTTGGATTACTAATTCAAAGGAAGAGATTTCTGTTTCAAAGAGACAGATTTCTCTTCTCGCACTCTATTCCAATCAATTCAGCTGGATCCTACCAAATGATGTAGCCTATATAGATAAAAGAAAGGAAAATGGTGGAGTAAAAAAAGATAAGAATGCTCTTTGTCTGAATCAGGATTATAGAAGATTAATAGGATTTACAGGATGCAAAGCCCTTATGAATTGTTTATGCGTTGATTTGTTTAGTCGTTTAGTTGTTTATGCGTCAGCCTAGTCCCGAAGGGACGGCATTATGGTAGTAAACTCCTAATTCCTCATTCCTAACTCCTAATTCGAAGATTAACAATTTCCTTAATTATCTCTTAAAAATATCCTGTTCTACACCCTGTTTATGGTCTAAAAATTAAGGATTACAGCCTCTGTAAAATGGTTTAATAAGGCAGTCTATTTTCGTCGAGAGACAGTAAAATGCCCTTTTACGACGGTTTTCTAACCTCCAAATTCATTTTGATATTTGTGGATAATAATATCCCAATCTCTCGATGATATTGGCAAAAATAAGAAAATTGAAAATTTGGTTACAAGATGTGCCTATTTATGGCAAGGGCTAAAATCAAGAAATAAGGCTTTTAAGAATTGCCTCCGCTTAATTGTTAATTTAAGTCTTGAGAAATAGCCTGAATAAGGCTTTGTATTCTCTGATATTAGAGATATCACAACCTCATCCCTGCTCTCTTTTATAGAAAACAAGAAGCCTACACTTAGAGCAAGCGTAAGA
>FZPS01000213.1_pt216 | contig 10148 bp, 9 predicted proteins | sample 1817821 | NCBI WGS metagenome assembly FZPS01 (sample SAMEA104158645, study PRJEB21678) | metagenome | place: Germany | collected 2015-04-21 | reverse complement strand
CTTGACAGATACGGCGGGAATTCATTCAACGGACGATCCCATCGAGCGTATGGGCATCGAGAGGAGCAAGGCGGCATTTGAAAAAGCCGATTTGATCGTTTTCATGGTGGATGGAAGTCAGCCCCTTCGCAAAGAGGATCTGGACATCGCTGAGAGAATCGGTGATCGGAAGGTTATCGTCATGTTGAATAAGACGGATTTGGGAAAACAGGTCGGGGCGGATCAGCTTGCCGATTTATTGCCCCAGGCCAGGTTCATCGATGCGGCTGTCATAGAGGAAAAAGGAATTGATGAGCTGGAGGAAAGCATTGAGGAGCTGGTTTACGGCGGCCAGCTGACCCAGGAACACAGCGATATCATTACAAATACCAGGCATAAGGACCTTTTAATCAGGGCAAGAAAGGATCTTTCCGATGCGATAGCCATGGCATCTCAAATGGAAGCATTGGATTTTATTGAAGTGGATGTGCGACATGCCTGGGAAACACTGGGAGAGATTATCGGCGAAACCGTTGATGAAGATATAATCGATGCCGTATTCGAACGGTTTTGCCTGGGGAAATAGATGATTAATGCAGTGTTCGGAGCAGGGGGAGTGTGCTCCAGCGAGTACAAGCAAGTGCCAACCGGGCAGGACGGGCCGTCTGGATCGTACGGCACGCAGCGCGTAGCCATCGAGCGGGAGAACACTCCCCCTGCTCCGAACACAATAAATAATTGAGTTTAATTTGGAAAGTAGGAATTTACTATGGGCTATCTCATGGGTGAATATGACGTAATAGTGGTAGGAGCCGGTCATGCCGGCTGCGAAGCGGCTTTGGTTTGCGCCAGAATGGGAAAAAAGACATTGATTCTCTCCATGAATCTGGAAGCCATAGCCATGTTAGCGTGCAATCCCTCCATCGGAGGAAGCGGCAAGGGTCATCTGGTCCGGGAGATCGATGCGCTGGGAGGCCAGATGGGACTTGCCATAGACGAGGCATTTATACAGAGCAGAATGCTGAACACTTCCAAGGGCCCTGCCGTGCATTCCCTCCGAGCCCAGGCGGACAAAACTTTATATCATCAGGCTATGAAGCGGGCGCTGGAGCAACAGGAAGGATTGGATTTAAAGCAGGGAGAAGTGGTTGAGCTGATCATAGAAGATCAGAAAGTGAAGGGTGTTATGCTCAATACTGGAGCAGTCTACCTGTCTAAGGTAGTAATACTCGCCACGGGAACTTTTCTCGGAGGAAGGATTTTTATCGGGGAATACAATTTCACCAGCGGGCCCAACGGACTTGCTCCTTCGCTGAAGCTTGCCGAATACCTTAAAAAGCAAGGCTTTGCCATGCGCAGGTTCAAGACGGGGACACCGGCCAGGGTAAAGGGAAGTTCTTTGAATTACGATGCCATGATCGAACAGCCGGGAGATGAGGAAATAGTTCCTTTCTCTTTCATGAATGAAAAGCTGGAGCGGGAACAGGTATCCTGCTGGCTCACATATACCAACGAAGAGACCCACGAGATAATACGCAAGAACTTTGAACGGTCTGCGCTTTTCGGAGGGCAGATTGAAGGGGTAGGTCCCAGGTATTGCCCGTCTATTGAGGATAAAGTTAAACGATTTGCAGACAAGGAGAGGCACCAGCTGTTCATTGAGCCGGAAGGGCTTTATACGAAAGAGATGTATGTCCAGGGCATGTCTTCCAGCTTGCCCGAAGACGTCCAGGAGCTGTTTTACAAAACCATACCCGGACTTGAAAACGTGAAGATCGTCCGACCGGCTTACGCCATAGAGTACGATTGCATAGATCCTTTGGAGCTACAGATTAATTTGGAGCACCGGAAAGTGGAGAACTTGTTCTGCGCCGGCCAATTTAACGGGAGCTCCGGTTATGAAGAAGCAGCGGCTCAAGGGCTGATGGCGGGGATTAACGCGGTTTTGAAGCTTAACGGAAGAGAACCTTTTGTTCTGGACAGATCGGAAGCGTATATCGGAGTTCTGATCGACGATCTTATTACGAAGGGCACCAATGAGCCTTATAGGATCATGACTTCAAGGGCGGAATACAGGCTTGTGCTTCGCCAGGACAATGCGGAAGAACGTCTGACTGAAAAGGGATATCGAGTGGGAGCCGTGCCGAAGGAGCGGTATGAGGCTTACTTAAGCAGAAAAGAAGCTTTTGAAAGAGAATTGAAGCGCCTTAATAAGACGATAATAAATCCGGCAAAGGCCAATGAGTTTCTTGAGTCAATCGGAAGCTCCCCGGTTAAGAAAGGCATTTCTCTTGCTGAGCTTTTGCGCCGCCCCGAGATATCTTACGAGCTATTAGGGAAGGTGGATCCGGAGAGGGAGCCTCTTTCGAAGCATATCATTACTTCGGTGGAGGTTCATATCAAGTATGAGGGTTATCTCGCCAAGCAGGAACAACAGATTGAGCGTTTTCGAAAGTTGGAGAATCAGAAGCTGCCGGAGGATCTGGATTATATGTCTCTGGATGGACTTCGCATCGAAGCCAGGCAGAAGCTCAATCAGCATCGACCGCTGTCATTAGGACAAGCTTCGCGGATTTCCGGCGTTTCACCGGCAGATATAAATGTGTTAATGATTCATCTGGAGCGAATGCGCCGCCGCCCCAACAGTTGATGCAACATTAGAGGACGATTGTAAAATGAGCAAAAAATCAAGTTATGTGTGGATTATTGGGGCAATAACCTTAAAATTTCACACATAACTCAACCTTTTGCACAGAATGGACCGTTTTGCAGCTTTGGATCCACACAAAACTCCATTTTTTGCACAAACCTTTTGGAGAACATTATCTCAGCTTCGAAAACTCAATATCGTAATATAAAATCAAAGGAGAGAAAACATCGGCTATGGAAGTTCTGCGAAGAGCGATGAAAGCTTTGAATATTGATGATAGCCCCCAGCGGATGGATGCATTTTCAGCTTACAGAGATTTGGTCCTTGAATGGAATGAGAAAGTCAACCTGACGGCCATCAAGGATCCCCATGAGTTTGAAATAAAGCATTTTATCGATTCCCTTGCGGCGGCTGCCTATCCGGAATTTTTAAAGGCGAAGAAGATTATCGATATTGGCACCGGTGCGGGCTTTCCCGGGCTTCCTTTGGCTATTTGTTTTCCCGAAAAGGAATTTGTTTTAATGGATTCCCTCAATAAGAGGATTCGCATATTGAACGATATCATTAAAGATATAGGGGTTAGAAACGCCGTAGCCCTTCACGGACGGGCGGAGGATTTAGCGAAACAGAGCATTCACCGGGAGAAATACGATATTTGCATTTCGCGAGCGGTAGCAAATCTATCTGTACTGGCAGAGTACTGCCTTCCTTTTGTCAGGGTAGGCGGCTATTTCGCCGCGTATAAGTCGGAAGACATCGACAGCGAACTTGATGAAAGCAGGAAGGCTTTGAAGGTATTAGGAGGAAGGCATAAGGACACTTCCGGTATGCCTTTGGAAGATACGGGCTTGAACCATCAGATCCTTTGGATTGAAAAGATCGCGTCTACGCCTGCGAAATATCCGAGAAAAGCGGGAATGCCATCGAAAAACCCGATAAAATAGAGATTCTTGCTGTTATTTGTATTATGAAAAATCTGCACATTGGACATGCCTCCTGTAAAATGAAACAAAGGAGGTATTTTTATGTTGCTGAGAAGTAAAAGTGGGCCTATGGAAATACCCATTGATTCCATAGTAATAAGTCCGGATCAGCCGAGGAAAACCTTTTCAAATCAGGAATTGGAAGAGTTGAGCAATTCTATCCGGGAATTTGGAGTGATTCAGCCGGTGATCGTTAAAAAAATCGGGTCGCAGTACGTGTTGATTGCCGGCGAGCGAAGAGTTCGCGCGTCGCAGCTTGTCGGCCTGGAAAAGATCCCTGCCATTATTCGGGATGCCAACGAAAAGGACATGGCATTTATCGCCTTGATTGAGAACGTACAGAGGGAGAACTTGAGCTACATAGAAGAAGCTGCGGCATACAAGAAGCTTATGGATGAATACGGGCTGACTCAAAGTGAAATTGCCAAGCGCGTCGGAAAGCAGCAATCTACTATTTCCAATAAGATCCGCCTTTTGTCACTTCCTGAGGAAATACAGGTTGCGCTGACGGAAAATCAGCTGTCGGAACGCCATGCCAGAGCTCTTCTGCGTCTTCCGGACAGCAAGCAGCGAAAATTGATTTTGGATAGGATAATTGAACATTCGCTAAATGTGAGACAGAGCGAAAAACTCATCGACGATTTTCTTAAAAAGACTGAGGATGAGCGTCGCAAGGCCGAAAAACTCAGATTTATTAACTATAGGATCTATATCAATACTATAAAGAAAGCTTTTAACACAATACGGGAAGTGGAAAGCGGAGCCCAGTACTTTCAGGAGGATAAAGGGGATCACCTGGAGCTTCGCATCATTATTCCAAAGAAAGCCGTATGATCGGATGGAGAGTTGTTTTCTTATTAATTTTATTGCATTGCTATCACTTGTTTTATCGATTTTAAAAGATTGTGTCTTGCCCGGCTTTTCGCTTTCGGACAAAATAGGCAGAGATTAGGTATTATTATTCATAACAAAAACTGCTATTTATTCTATTTTATGTACCTGACGTCTATAAAAAGTTTCTTGCGGTTGGAATTGCTCTCCTGCCAGATGAAGCTATGTGATACGTGCTGCAGGTTGTGACAGCCACCAATCCTGCTAGGACGGCACTTGCTTGTGCTCGCCGGAACGCAACCCTGCGCTTAATAATAAATAATTTTAAATGGCGTATAGCTCAAAATCGCAACAAAACACAGGTTTAATCATTTCATTAATGGATGTTTCACGTGAAACATTCATTTTTTATGTTTAAATTATGTATTTTGTCGCTATATTGTTATATAATGAGATTAAGATCTTTAGACAAATTTATTTCAAATGGCTATGAGGGCGGGAATACGCTAAAACAAAGTGAATTAACGAAAACACCGTACGACTTTTAATAAAGTCTTGAGTCTGATTATTATTTCGATAGATAAGGAAGGGAAGAAAAATTTGGGAAAGGCAATTGCGATTTTCAATCAGAAAGGCGGAGTAGGCAAAACTACTACAAATATTAATCTGGCAGCTTGTCTGGCCATGAAAGGAAAGAAGGTTCTGATCCTGGACATAGACCCTCAGGGCAATACGACCAGCGGAATGGGGATTTTAAAGAAAGGATTGAAAAGGACAGCATATGAGGTTCTGATAGACGACAACGTGGAGCCTGAAGAAGCTATCCTTTCCACCGGACTGAAGAATCTGGACATTATCCCTGCCAGCGTACAACTTGCCGGTGCGGAGATAGAACTCGTTCAGTTAGAGGGAAGAGAAAGAAGGCTTAAAAAGGCCATTGATAAAATTAAGGACAAATACGATTATATTTTTATTGACTGCCCCCCTTCTTTGGGACTGTTAACTATCAACTCCCTCACTGCTGTTGACAGCGTTTTAATCCCCATACAATGTGAATTCTATGCCCTGGAAGGGGTCAGCCAGCTTATGAGCACCATCGAACTGGTTAAAAAGAACCTGAATAAAAAACTGGAGATTCAGGGTGTCATTTTAAGCATGTTTGACGGACGGACCAATTTGTCAATCCAGGTGGTAGAAGAAGTAAAGAAATACTTCAGGGATAAGGTCTATACTACAGTAATTCCGAGGAATGTGCGATTGGCAGAGGCTCCCAGCTATGGGCTGCCTATCACGGAGTATGATCCTCGCTCAAAAGGAGCTTTGGCCTATATGGAGTTTGCAGAAGAGTTTCTGGAACAGGAAAGGAATAGGAAGAAAAGATGAGCGCGTCGAAAAACAGAGGACTGGGTAAAGGCCTGGAAGCGCTGTTCGGCGGCGTGGAAATTACAGTAGGTGACAATCAACAAGAGCGGGAGCGTCCATCTCAAGACAGCGTGAGCTTTGTCGATATTCATGAGATAAAGCCCAACAAAGATCAGCCGAGGAAGGATTTCAGCGAAGCTAAGATAGAAGAACTGGCCAAATCCATTGAAGAACATGGCATTATACAACCTATTATCCTGCGGCGCAGCAATAACGGCTATGAGATTGTGGCTGGAGAGCGAAGATGGCGGGCCGCAAGAAAAGCAGGATTGAAAGAAGTGCCGTGTCTGATAAAAGAGCTCACGGACGAACAGAATGCTCTGTTGGCTCTGATAGAAAACATGCAGCGGGAGGATTTGAACCCCATTGAAGAAGCCATCGGTCTATCGACTTTGATATCAGAATACGGGCTTACCCAGGAAGAGGTTTCAAAGAGCATAGGAAAGAGCCGACCATATATAGCGAACTCTTTGCGCCTGTTGAAATTGCCCGAAGAAGTGCAGCAAATGGTGGTCGACGGACGGCTTACCAGCGGTCATGCCAGGGCGATTGCGGGAATCAAAAACAGCAAGGAGCAAATCAGTCTTGCGCAGAAATGCGTTGAGCAGAATTGGACCGTGAGAGACATAGAGGCCTTTGCCAAGGACGGCAAACCCTCTAAGAAAAAGCAAAAATCGGAGAAAAGGCCTAAAAACAGAGACTTGCTGGCGTTGGAGGAAGAGCTGAGTAGCACATTGGGAACAAAGGTGAACATTGTTCTCGGATCGAAAAAAGGAAAAATTGAGATTGAATATTACAGCCGCGAAGAGCTGGAACGGTTATTAGATTTACTGTTAAGCCTGAAATAGGAAAATAGGAAAGCGAAAGAGACAGTCATAAGACAGTTTGATTTTCAATTTGGTCAAAAATGGCTGTCTTTTTTAATTTCCTTTATGATTTCCTCAACCCACGGAGATTGTTTCACGTGAAACAAAAAATCAAAAGGGACAGTCCCTTTTGATTTTTTGATGCTTTTCACGCGGGAAAGGGACGCTGCATAATATGAAATTGGTGTTTTATTCAGGCCAAGGAAAGAAGTAGGGGGAGGAAGGAATTATGATCTATCTCGATAATGCAGCTACTAGTTTCCCAAAGCCTTCGTGCATGTTGAGGGAAATGGAGCGTTGTATCCGCGATTACTGTGGAAATCCCGGCCGATCCGGCCACGAACTCTCGGTACTAACAGGACAGAAGATATACGAAGCAAGAAACGAAATAGCATCCCTGTTTGGCGTTCAGGATCCTTCCAGGATTCTCTTAACGTCAAATACCACGGAAGGGATTAACATGGGACTAAAAGGAGTGTTAAATCCGGGAGACCATGTGATTACCACATCCATGGAACACAATTCTGTACTTAGACCTTTAAAGGCGCTGGAATGGCACGGGATTCAGACCAGCATTATAAAGTGCGATGAATGTGGCAGACTGAATCCGGCAGAGCTGGAACATGCCATTACGCCATCGACGAGACTCATTGTCTGTACCCATGTATCCAATGTGACAGGAACAATAATTCCGATTGCGCAGATCGGGAAGATCGCCAAAAAAAGAGGAATTCTATTCATGGTAGATGCTGCGCAAAGCGCGGGAACCATTGATATAAATATTGAAAAGCTGGGAATTGATTTGCTTGCGGCTCCCGGACATAAAGGACTGCTGGGGCCTCAGGGAACAGGTATTCTATATATAAAAGAAGGCATTCCTTTCAGGCACTTTAAAGAGGGAGGCACGGGAACGGATTCGAAAAACCGGAAGCAGCCTGTGGAATTTCCGGAAGGATATGAATCGGGAACATTGAACTCCCCAGGCATTATCGGTCTTGGAGCGTCGGTAAAATGGATTAAAAGAATAGGCATAAAAGAGATACATGAACACGAGATGGAACTGCTGGCACAATTATATGAAGATCTGAGCAATATGAGGAACATAGAGATCTACGGCCCGAAAGACATGAATGAGAGAAGCGGTATAATAACCATAAATATCGAGCACATGGACTGCGAGGAAGCAGCAGCCAGCCTTTGGAAAGACTTCCGTATAGCCGTCCGGGGAGGATATCATTGCGCCGGACTTGCCCATCGCACCATAGGCACATGGAACACAGGCGCAATAAGAATAAGCGTGGGGCCGTTTAACACCCGAAACGAGATAAGACGTGCCATAGATGCTATTTACAAACTAGCAAAAAAATCGTATCATAAAGACATTAAGGAGTATTGACATGCCTATTTCGAAACACAAAAATTTGATGTATCAGATAATAGAAAATATGACAGGCATGGCTCGCGTCATGGACAGCGATAACAACATCATCTACATGAATAAAAGCATGATAGATGAGTTCGGAGACTGCATAGGAAAAAAATGCTACACAATGCTGTGTCATGATGATAAATGCCAGTTGTGCATAGGCGAAAAATCCATAGAGACCAGCGATGCACAAATTAAAGAGTTGCGGATGCACGGAAAGGTCTACCGGATCATGGCTTCCCCGGCGACGGAAACGGGAAAGGGAAAGTATTCCATAGAAATTTTCCAGGACATTACAGAACAGAAACGGCTGGAAGAACAGAACCGGAAGCATTATGAAAAATTGAAGGGCGACATAGAGTTTGCAAAGCAGATTCAAAGAAAAGCTTTGCCTGAAGACAGAGTTTACTGGAATGCGGTACGGTCTTATTCCGCCTATTTGCCCAGCGAGGACTTAAGCGGCGATCTATTTGATATCGTCAAGGTGGACGATGACAATTGCCTGTTTTACATAGCCGATGTGTCGGGCCACGGTGTTCGTTCGGCTCTTTTGACTATTTTTTTGCGTCAGGTGATTCGCGGCATGAAAGCGGCAGCGGCAGACCATGTGGCCGTATTAAATGAGCTGATCAAAGGCTTTCGTGATCTGAATCTGGACAAAGAGCAGTTCTTATCCCTTCTCTATGGAATATATAATAAGAAGACCAGGGGCCTGTCCCTGGTTAATGCGGGCCATAACTGCATGCCTATTATTTTGGAAAACAAAAACTCGGACAACCCTAAAATTACTGAAATAGAAATAAAAGGAATGCACATCTGCAGCCTTCTCTCTGAACCAAATCATGAGATTAAGACGCTGCAAATGGAAAAGGGCGACAAAATTCTGCTCTATACGGATGGTGTAACGGAAGCATTCAACCGGGAGAAGAACATCGAATTCGGCAAAGCGGGACTTGAGAGCGTCATCCGTCAACTGGGCGTACAAGACGGGAAGAGATTAGCGGAAGGCATTATAGAAGAAGCGAAGAAACATGCAGGCAAATCCCTTACGGATGACATGGCGGTTCTGATTCTGGAGCTGCTGTAGCAGGCATGCTCTCTCTTATAGAGTCGATCCCTTTGTTTGCCAGGGAGTCGGCGCGGTTGTTTTTTCCCGTGATGGATATAAAATCCTCCATCGTAAAATGGGGGCCGTTCCATTCTATGAACTTTTTATACAGAGTCTCCTTGTCGATGCGGTCACTGTTCAAGTTTACATGACCTTTAACCCGGTAGAAGGAAATCTGATGTTGGGAAACCAAGTGAAGAAGCTCTTCCCAGAGATCCCGGTTCTCAACGTCTTTCTTCTTTGAATTCTTCCAACCGTTTTTCTGCCAGTTTTCGTACCATTTTTCGCGAAAGCAATTGACAAGGTAAGAGCTGTCGGAAAAAAAAGAGATGTTGTAACCGGGTTTCTTAATGGCTTTCAGAGCATTGAGCAGGGCAAGCATCTCCATGCGGTTGTTAGTGGTGTTGATTTCGCCGCCGAAGATTTCCTTCTGATGTTCACCGTATTCCAAAAGGGCGCCCCAACCACCTATGTTCGAATCGCGTTGGTTTCCGGAACAGGCTCCGTCCGTGTAAATGTAAATGGTTTTCATATCGGCCTCCTGAGGACATTATGCTTTATGGACTATCAAATGTAAAGCGATCTTAAATCCTGCGTAACACGATTGTAATATTGGTAGCTTATACTGAACTTGCGTGCAGGAGCACGTAAAATTAAAATTTGAAAAAAAATGCAATCTTCATTGCCTTGGTGCTATCGGAACATTTGGGATACACTGGACATGGGAAATAGATTTACAGGAGAAAGGAGGAGAACTGCATGAAGAAGACAGCAATGGCGTTGGTACTTGTGATCGTAATGCTGTGCAGCACAGCATTTGCGGCCGCTTCTGACCCTGATGTGGCGATTGTAAGTCCGAAAGAAACTGTAAGCGGCAACAATC
>FZPS01000062.1_pt3520 | contig 10149 bp, 9 predicted proteins | sample 1817821 | NCBI WGS metagenome assembly FZPS01 (sample SAMEA104158645, study PRJEB21678) | metagenome | place: Germany | collected 2015-04-21 | reverse complement strand
ATCTTGTATTACAGCAGGTGGAATGATCCCTAAAAAATATAAGTATAAATAAAAAAAACTATTGACAAACAGAGACTACAAGTGTAATATATAATTAAAGACTACACTTGTAGGAAGGAGTTGATAGAAATTAGTAATTTACCCCAAATCTCTGATGCTGAATGGCAGGTAATGAAGGTTTTATGGTATAAATCCCCTTTAACAGCCAGCCAGGTTATTAGTCAATTAGAGGAGGATACAAACTGGAGTCCTAAGACTATTCATACCTTACTTAACCGTTTGGTAAACAAAGAAGCCCTTAAGGTTGATAAGAGTACTAGGCCATACAAATATTATCCGCTGGTATCACAAGAAGAATGTGTAAGGGAAGAAACCAAACTGTTCTTGGAAAAGGTTTATGATGGTTCCGTGGGAATGTTGTTGGCCAATTTCATTAAAAATGAAAAACTATCACAGGAAGAGATTGAAAAGCTTAGGCGTTTATTGGAGTAAATATCTTGGTCCAGGGGGGTGAGTAGGATTGAACCTGTATAGGTTGTTTCAAATAGTAATTACTATGTCTTTTACAGGAAGCGTAGTAGCCGGGATAATATTTTTAACAAAAGCATTGTTAAAGGACAGGCTAAATGCAACATGGCATTATTATATATGGTTTTTACTAGTTATAAGGTTAGTTGTTCCCTACGCTCCTCAGTCATCCTTTAGTATTTTTAATTTAGTATCTACAAATACATTAAATAATATTGATACTTATGGTGAGCCTGATAAAACCGGTGCTAATTCTAGTTCAAAAGATATTTTATCAATGGAAAATATTGAAGAAACTAAGGTTAGTCTAAGCAGACAAGCTAAAGCTAAGAATTCAGAACTAGAGTATATTGACTCTTTCAAAAACACTGGGATCAGATACTTATATTTACTTTGGGTTACAGGTGTATTAGTGGTTTTATTATATAATTTGCTTGTATATATTGCATTGCAGAAAAAAATCAAAAATATGCCTAGATGTACCGATTACGAGATAATCAATATTTTAGAACGGTGCAGAAGAAGGGTACAAGTAAAAAAAATACCTGGTATCATATGCTGTACAGGATCAAAAGGGCCTTCTCTTATAGGACATTTTAAGCCAAAGATTATTGTATCTCCAGATGTGCTAAGGAGTCTATCATATGAAGATCTGGAGCATATATTTCTTCATGAACTGATGCATATTAAAAGAAGAGATATACTAGAAAACTGGTTAATGATAATTGTGCAGTCACTACATTGGTTCAATCCTATAGTATGGTATGCTTTTAGCAAAATGAGAAAAGATAGGGAAATTATATGTGATGCCCAGGTTCTAACCCTTTTAGAACCGGAAAGACGAAAGAATTATGGAAATACTATTATCAGCTTAGTAGAGATTTTATCGAGTAACTATTGGCGCCCGGGAATAGTTGGAATGGCAAAAAATAAATCAGAAATTAAAAGGAGGATTATCATGATAAAGAAATTTAATAAAACATCATTAAGCTGGACGATTATAATCACAGCAATAGTCGTTTTAATTGGAGCAATTAGTCTAACCAATGCCAAGGGATTGGCAAATCCACCTTCCTCAAATGATGATAGCAATGATTTACCCCCCGCACAGGTAGTACATGAGGAAGAAACTAATGATGAAAATAAAATTGAGGATGATAATAATGAGGCTACCGAAAGTGATGAGGATTTAATAACAGAAGAAACCCAAGCACAGGTCAATATTCCTAATAATTTCCCTCAACAGCCACAAGTACTGGTAGAGGTAGATATGGAGATAGTTGAAAATGATCAAAAGCAGGTGGATGAGGGTCATTCACCCTGGCAGTTAAGTCCTTTTGCAGTAACACAGACTTTTGTTGGCCTACAAATGTATCCTGACGGAATTGAAGGTGATTTCCCTGTTGATATGGAGGATATGAAAATCATACATGAGACTAATGATGAAGTAATAGTAGAAATAGATAAGGATGAATCACCAATATCTAGAGTGTATCTAAAAAGGTTAGTTAGACAAGATGAAGATGGCATATGGACGGTTATTGGATACGATCTAAAAGAATAATTAAGACAGATAGGATAAGCTGATCCAAAGTAAACGGATCAGCTTATTTTTTGGGACTTTTATGGAAAAATACAAGTAATATGTTGTATAATATAGGAAATATAAGATTTTTAATATGCTTATCTCAAATATAATTGGAGGGAACATGCGATGGCAATAACAAAGAGAAGTTTTGGGAAAATGAAAGATGGCAGAGAAGTACATATTTATAAGCTGGTAAATGACAACGGTGTAGAAGTGGAAATAATAAATTATGGAGGTATTATTGTTTCTATTTCTGTACCAGACAAAAATGGTAAGTTTAGAGATGTTGCTTTAGGATTTGATGATCTAGACAGCTATTTAAATCGTAATATGTATTTTGGTGCCATAGTAGGAAGACATGCAAATAGAATAGAAGAGGGAGTTTTTGAATTAAATGGAGTAAAATATGAGTTGGCCAAGAACGATGGGCCCAACCATCTACATGGCGGGCTAGTTGGGTTTGATAAAGTGCTCTGGGATGGTGAAATAGTAGAAAAAGAAGGAAGAGAATGCTTACAGTTGTCCTATCTTAGTAAAGATGGTGAAGAAAACTATCCAGGCAATCTTGATGTAAAGGTTACATACTCCTTATCTGAAGACAATGAACTTATCATTCAATATCATGCTGTATCAGATAAGGACACCGTTGTTAACTTAAGCAACCACTCATATTTTAATCTTTTAGGACACGATGCAGGGGATATTAAAAATCATGAGCTGAAAATATATGCTGATAAGTTTACAGCAATTGATAATAATTGTTTAACTACTGGAGAAATTGTAGACGTAAAGGGTACTCCTTTTGATTTTACCGAACTGACTCCCATAGGACCTGGTCTTGATAGCAAAGATCCACAGATAATCAATGGTGGTGGCTATGATCATAACTGGGTATTGAATTCCCAGGACGGCAAACTGGCGAAGGCTGCTGAGCTTTATGAGGCAACTTCTGGTAGATTTATGGAGGTTTATACAACAAAACCAGGAATCCAGTTTTATTCAGGTAATTTCCTAGGCGGTCTGGAAAATTGTAAAGATGGTGCTACATATGATAAAAGAAGTGGTTTATGTTTAGAAACTCAATTCTTCCCCAATGCATTGAAACACAAGCATTTTCCTTCCCCAATATTAAGAGCCGGGGATGAATACAATCACACAACCATTTATAAGTTTTCCGTTAAAAAATAATTAATATTAGAGCCTGGCTGGAAATATAATTTCATCTAGGCTCTTTATGCATGTTTAAATTTTACAAAACAGGGGGACATTTCGATGAAAAGATTTGAAGGAAAAGTATGTGTGGTTACAGGTGGTGCTTTAGGGATAGGTAGATGCCTTACTAGGGAGTTTGCTAAAGAAGGTGCGAACATAGCTTTTATAGATATAAATAAAAGTGCAGGTGAAGAAAATCTATTATTTATTAAAGAAAAAGGTGGTAATGCAATATTCTACCATGGTGATATAGCTGAGGAGAAGACTCTTAATTCTTTTGCAGAAACAGTTATAAATACCTATGGCAAGGTTGACTACTTAATAAACAATGCCTGTATAAGCAAGAATGGCATCCTTTCAGGCTGTAGTTATGAAGATTTTAACTATGTATTAAGAATAGGAGTTTCAGCTCCATATATGCTATCTAAACTATTTATGCCATATTTTAGCCAGGGGGCTTCTATAGTAAATATAGCATCCACCAGAGCCTTTATGTCTCAATCCGATACCGAAAGCTATACAGCTGCAAAAGGAGGTATACTGGCCTTAACCCATGCTCTGGCTGTTAGTCTTAAAGGCAAGGTTCGGGTAAACTCCATTTCACCGGGCTGGATTGACACTGGAGAATACTACAATGAAAGTTATACTCCGGAATATAGCAGTGGAGATACTAAACAGCATCTTGTGGGCAGGGTAGGAAAGGCAACGGACATAGCAAGAGCAGCCATGTTTCTTTGTGACCAGGAAAATGACTTTATAACAGGAGAAAATATTACCGTGGACGGGGGTATGACCAAACTTATGATATATAGCGGTGATGAAGGATGGGAATATAAGGAGGAATAACCAGTATCAAAAGGAGGGATCTATTTGAATTTTGAATTCTATACGGCTTCAAAAATCGTATTTGGGAATAATAGGTTTTACGATATAAAGAATATTGCACCTCAGTATGCTGACAACTATCTAATTGTTTCAGGAGGCGGCTCTATACATAGATCAGGAAAGATGAAAGAATTAGAGGAACAGCTTATCCAAGCTGGATTGGCTTTTCATCACTATAGAGGAATTGTGGATGAACCTGGTCCTGATGACATAAACAAAGGTGTAGATATTGCAAAAAGTAATAACTGTAACGGAGTTATAGCTATTGGTGGTGGAAGTGTTATAGATACGGGAAAAGCCATATCCGGACTTATGACCAACGAGGGTTATATAAAGGATTATCTAGAAGGTGTTGGGATAGGTAGAAAACTAGTAAATGACCCGGCTCCCTTTATTGCGATTCCCACTACTGCTGGTACAGGATCAGAAGTTACTAAAAATGCTGTTATTACCTGTCCTGTAGAAAAATATAAAAAAAGTTTTAGGCACGATAAGTTAATACCTGATGTGGCATTGGTAGATCCAGTATTAACATTATCTCTTCCTGCCTTTAATACAGCCACTTCTGGAATGGACGCACTAACACAGCTAATAGAGTCCTATGTATCAAAGAAAGCTCAGCCTATTCCCGAGGCATTAGCTATCTATGGAATAGGGCTAGTAGCAAAATCTTTAATTGCCGCCTATACTGATGGACAAAATTTAGAGGCCAGACGGAACATGGCCTTGGCTAGTCTATTAAGTGGTATATGTTTAGCTAATTCGGGATTAGGGGCTGTTCACGGGATAGCTGCTGCTTTAGGTTGCCATTATGGTATATCTCATGGATTAGCCTGTGCCATTTTATTACCCTATATTATGGAATATAATATGGATGCTCAACTAAAGAAATACGCTGAAATTGGAAGGGTTTTAACAGCTAAATCAATAGACGATGATAGACAGGCAGCATTAGAAGGAATTGAGTACGTCAAAGAAATTTCAAAAAAGATGAATATACCTTCAGACTTGAAAGAGTTCTCCATTGACCAGCGGGATCTTCTCTTACTGGCTCAAAGTTCTCGAGGAAACAGCATGTTGGGTAATCCTGTTGATATGAGGGATCAAGATATAATAGATTTACTGAAAAAATTAATATAGGGCTAAATATTGCCATGTTTAAATTTCAGATTTTTCGACAATAATATTTTTACAAGGGTTCTATTATGGTCTAATTTATCCCTAACGGATCCGATAGTAAAGTAGTGTGTCACTTGTGAAAAGTAGATATCTACTTGTACTGAGATCATGATAGACCCTTTTATGGAGGACCTCCAATGGAGGTCCTTCTTGATTATATAATGCAAAAAAACATATTTGACTAAGCTAGTAAACCATGCTATAATATATTCGTTCTCAGGTGGCTTAGCTCAGCTGGTTAGAGTACCACGTTGACATCGTGGGGGTCACTGGTTCGAATCCAGTAGCCACCACCAAACAATTTAAGCTTAAACATCGGTATAGACCGATGTTTTTTTGTTAATAAATTGTAAATTATTTTCCATGGTATTATATATTGTAGTATTCATATGTTATAATTGATAATAATTGATAAAGATAATATTTGTGCAGAATCGGGGGTAAGGAGATATGTATTATAACCAGCAGGATTTGGATAGTATTACTAGACAATTAAAGAGGGTAATAGCTTTATTAGCGGCCATTATAATAATTTCTCTTATTATTTCTATCTTTATAGCAAAGATGGTAACTAATAAACTTGGTATGATGGCAATGGTAGTAGGGGTTTGTATTGCAATATTTTTTTGGGGTATGTATGTCAATCCTATTCATGCCTATTATAGATTTATTAGAGATTTAGTAACTGGCCGCTCCAGAGAAATTCAGGGATTAGTTAAAGATGTTAGCGAGTATCCGGTTTATAAGGATAATAAGCTTTATTATTATGAAGTAACCATAGAGGAAGATGATGTGGAAAGAGTACTTCTTTTAGATGACCAAAAGGACTGGCCTAATATAAATATTAATAGGTTGTATAATTTTGTAATTCATGAAAATTATGTTAAAGATCTTCATCAAATATCATAGGATCCTTTTGCTTTAACTTCTATTTTATGGTTAATATATAACAAAAAACTCTATCATAGAGAAGTGTAATGCCAGTCTGAAACGTTTAAAGACCGATTATGTAGACATCTTCTACTGCCTTGATACTAACATACTGAAATAAGCAGTGTTATAGTTGGTGCCTCTAAGACTGAACAGACAGAAGAGAACGTTAAGGCTGCAGGTAAGATTTTAGATGAAAGCACCATAGGTGAGATAGAAAAATTATTAAGTGAATAATATTATAGTAGCCAAGGCAGTAATAGATTTCAGCCTTGGCTTTTCATTCTTCCATATAACCTAAAACCGTACCATCTGCACCTATGAACACCTTTATGATATTTTCTTGCTCTTGCATATGTCTATGGGGATAAAAGTAGACTACTAGATATTCACCTGTATAATATACATCCTGATTATCCTTGTTTTTACAAATCGATGAAGTATCTTGATTATTTTCATATATAATTTTAGTTTCTTCAAACACTAATTTTTTACCGCATGACTTAAGATAGTCAGCACTTTTTTTAATTACCTCCAGATCTGACATTTTTCTTATGGAAAAAGATTTTTGCTGTGTTTTAACCTGGGGTTCTTCAATATTTGTAGAAATAGGATGAAGTGTATTAATATTGTTGCAACCTAAACATAAAAGAATTAAAATGATTATAAGCAATGGGATTTGAACTTTATTTATCACAGTATACACTCCTAATGCATAATATAGTAAATTTAATTAATACTAATGTCTTGTAGCTAACTTATATATATGCTGGTTAACCAGGACACTATGCTAAAGGATTTATAATCAAAAACCTTTATAATATAAAAGATTATAAAAAGAATATAAATTGAAGGGAGGTATAGCGGATTTATTCCGCTTATACAAATGGACAAATCAAATGCAGGAAAACTTCCAACAAGGGATGAGATTCCCAAGGAATTTAAATGGCGACTTGAGGATATGTATCCCTCTGTAGAAAAGTGGGAAGAGGACTACAAGTGGGTGAAAGATAATCTTGCCAATCTAGAGCAACACAAGGGTAAACTGGGAGATTCAGCAGATAGCCTTTTGCAAGGACTTAATACATACGTAGCTCTGATGGAAAAGGTAGAAAAGGTGTTTGTATTTGCCCGTATGCAAAAGGATCAGGACAATACTAATACCCAGAGCCAGGCTCTAGTAGATCGGGCACAGGGACTTTTAGTAGAATATGATAGTGTTATATCCTTTTTAGTACCAGAAATATTAGAAATACCAGAAGAAAAACTAAATGGATATGTAGAAAGTCTGGAAGGACTGAAAATTTACAAACACTTCCTAGAGGATTTAATGAGGAAAAAGAAACATGTTCTATCGGAAAAGGAAGAGAAAATTTTAGCCATGGCCGGGGAAGTGGCCAGTGCCCCTGAAGATATCTTTACCATGGTTAATAACGCAGATATGCGTTTTCCCTATATTACCAACGAAGATGGTCAGGAAGTGGAATTAACCCACGGAAGATATATACAGTTTATGGAGAGCAAGGATAGGAATGTAAGAAAGCAGGCCTTTAAGAGCCTTTATGAAACCTATGGCAAACAAAAAAATACCATTGCAGCAACTCTTAGTTATTCCATAAAGAAAGATATTTTCTTTAGCAAGGTACGAAACTATCCTTCAACCTTAGAAATGGCGCTCTATGGAGATAATGTTCCTGTATCTGTATATGATAACTTAATCATGGCTGTTGAAAATAATTTAGGTGCCCTTCATAAATATGTATCTATCCGCAAAAAAGCCTTAAAGCTAGACCAGCTGCATATGTATGATCTATATGCTCCAATTATCCAGGATGTAGATATGCGAATTCCCTATAGCAAGGCTAAAGAAATGGTAGCAGAGGGTCTGAAACCCTTGGGTGAGAGTTACCTAAGTATATTACAAGAAGGCTTTAATAGGGGCTGGATTGATGTATTAGAAAATCAGGGAAAGACCAGTGGTGCTTATTCCTGGGGGTGCTATGACACACATCCCTATGTATTGATGAATTATCAAGAAAATATCAATAATGTATTTACATTGGCACATGAGATGGGTCATGCTATACACAGCTACCTATCCAACAAGAATCAGCCTTATATTCTAGCTGGATATAAAATATTTGTAGCAGAAGTGGCTTCTACACTGAATGAGATACTACTTACCAAACATCTTCTAGAGACCCTTGAGGATGACAAGCAAAAAGCCTATGTCCTAAACTACTATTTGGAGCAATTTAGAGGCACAGTGTACCGTCAAACAATGTTTGCAGAATTTGAAAAAATCATACATGGTATGGCTGAAAGAGGAGAGCCTTTAACTGTGGAAAGCTTATCAGAAGTTTACTACAACTTAAATGTAAAATATTATGGTCCCCAGATGGTAGTAGACCAAGAGATAGCATTAGAATGGGCAAGAATTCCCCATTTCTATTCATCATTCTATGTATATAAATATGCTACCGGTTTTTCTGCTGCAGCAGCTTTGGCAGAACAGATTTTAGATCAAGGCCAGCCTGCTGTAGAGAGGTATTTGAAATTCTTGTCCAGTGGTGGATCAGATTATCCAATAGAACTTCTTAAGAAAGCCGGAGTAGATATGACATCGCCAGAGCCAGTAAATCAGGCCTTAGAAACTTTCTCTGATTTAGTAGAAAGAATGGAGCAGTTGATATAGAGTAAAAAAGCAGGTACCAAAGTTAAAGGTACCTGCTTTTTTGTTTAGCTTGTACTCTTATACATTAAAGCGGAAGAGAATTACGTCCCCATCTTTTACCACATAATCCTTACCCTCAGAACGTACCAACCCCTTTTCTTTGGCAGCAGCATAGGATCCTGCACTGATTAGGTCTTCATAGGCAATGGTTTCAGCTCTAATAAAGCCTCTTTCAAAATCCGAGTGAATTTTTCCAGCTGCCTGGGGCGCTTTTGTACCCTCTACTATTGTCCATGCTCTTACCTCATTGGGACCAGCAGTTAAAAAGCTAATCAGCCCAAGAAGTCGATAACAACACTTTATTAGCCGGTCCATTCCTGATTCTTTCAGTCCCAGTTCCTTTAAAAACATTTCCTTTTCATCAGCATCTAGTTGTGCAATTTCTTCTTCGATTTTAGAACATATTACCAAAACTTCAGAGTTTTCTTTAGCAGCAAAATCCATTAGCTCTTTTACCATTGGGATGTTTTCTGGCTCTTTGCCAATATCATCTTCTGCGATATTGGCAGCATATATAACCGGTTTGCTAGTTAGGAAAAAGAGATTTTTTACAATTTCCTTCTCTTCTTTATCAAAATCCATATTTCTTAGGGGAATATTATCTTCTAAACCTGATTTTATTCTTTCCAGCAGAGTTAATTCCTGCTGGTAACGCTTTTCACCGGTTTTAACCATCTTTTTAGTCTTTAACATTCTTTTATCCAGGCTTTCTAAATCAGCAAATATTAGTTCTAGGTTTATAGTTTCAATGTCTCTAATAGGATCTATTTTACCATCCACATGGGTGATATTTGGGTCCTGGAAACAACGAACTACATGGACAATGGCGTCAACCTCCCTAATATGGGATAAAAATTTATTGCCAAGTCCTTCGCCACGGCTGGCCCCGCGCACCAGGCCGGCAATATCTACAAATTCAATGGTTGTGGGAATAACTTTTTCGCTGTTATGCAACTCCCTTAACTTTTCTAGACGCTCATCTGGGACAGCAACAACACCCACATTGGGCTCTATGGTACAAAAAGGATAATTGGCGGATTCTGCTCCCGCCTTTGTAATAGCATTAAAGAGGGTGCTTTTGCCTACATTTGGC
>FZPS01000114.1_pt560 | contig 10151 bp, 7 predicted proteins | sample 1817821 | NCBI WGS metagenome assembly FZPS01 (sample SAMEA104158645, study PRJEB21678) | metagenome | place: Germany | collected 2015-04-21 | reverse complement strand
ATCGTGCCTGGAGTACTGGCGGAGGCGGAATTAATGATAACCGCGCTGTAACAGTATTTTGTTCAAGTGATGCAAATGCAGAAATGTATGCAGATACATATAATAGCATGGTTGAATTAGCTGCCGACATTTTAGTTAGATACTGTAAAGATACTCTTATTTGGTTTGGTGATAAAGACGCTACCCTAGCTTATGAGGCCACAATAGCAGACAATGAAATGCTATTAACTTATTCAGAATGGTTTAGAAATAAAGTAGCAAGCCCATGGCTTCTTAGTAGAATGGGTTATTTAGCAACTCAAGCTTCAACTATTGCAAAACAAGCCTTAATTAATCAAGGTTGCTATGGTGAAATAGGAAGTGAAGAACCAAGTTCAGAACCTGATGTTTGCACCTATACTGGTTTTAGTAATAGTAATTTAACGGATGGTAACTATCCAAATAGTAATTTCACTGCAAAAAGCACACAAAGTATAACCGAAGTAACAAGAATTACTCCAATGATTGCAGGAGATCAATATGATATTAATACAATGGCTTCTGTTTATGGAACTTCTTCAGGAGTATCTGTTAACTATATCATCGATGGAAACGGATTAATTGGTAAGATGGTTGATGAAGAAAATCGTGCTTGGAGTACTGGCTCGCAAGAAAATGATCATCGCGCAGTTACTGTTGCTATTGCAAGTGATAAAACTGATCCATATGCAATTCATGCAACGCCATATAATCGCTTCATTGATTTTGCTGTTGATTTAATGCAAAGATACTGTAAAGACACACTCGTTTACTTAGGAAGTAAAGATGCTACTCTTAATCATCCACTTGCACCAAATGAAATGATTTTAACCGTTTATCCGTGGTTTTCTTCTAGTGCTCCATCAAGCACTTGGTTAATTAATAATCTAAGCAATATAGCAACGGAAGTTACAAATCGCTTACAAAATCCAACACCGGCAAGTGCACCTAAATACCCTTTTAGTAATAGTTCTTTAACATCAGTTACGCATTATAGTCCAAACAATTCTGGAAGAAGAACATATTCGATACAACGAATTACACCACATTGCGTTGAAGGGCAATTAACTGCTGAAGGATTAGGTAATTGGTTTGATCCAGCAATGGGTGGAACAAGTCAAGCATCTTCTAATTATGGCATTGGCCGCAACGGAGAAGTTGGCCTTTATGTAGATGAAAGAAATCGTTCGTGGTGTAGTTCAAATGAAAATAATGATCAACGCGGTATTACAATAGAATGTGCAAGTGATACAACGCACCCATATGCAATGTATGATGCTGTTTACAATACTTTATTAGATCTATGCGAAGATATTTGTCGCCGATATGGAAAAACAAAACTTGTTTTCTTTGATGATAAAGATTACTCTCTATCTTATGTTGTAAAAGAGGATGAAATGTTAATTACGGTTCATCGCTGGTTTAGCTCTAAATCATGTCCAGGCGACTGGCTTTATAGCCGTTTACCTAATGTTGCTAGTACAGTAACTGCTAGATTAGCAGCATAAATAATAAATAAAATGTTAAATTTAATATAAAAATTGTTAAAATAAGGTTAATAGTAAATGAGGTGAGCTTGATATTCTACCCCATCAAAACATTAACCTTTTCTTTTCTAGTAATGTGCTAAAAAGGTGCATATTATTGTTTTTTTTACACAAAATGCCACTTATTATTATTAAAAAAATTTTTTTCAACATTTGGTTGAACTATTCAACAAACTGTTTGTTGAACCACTTACATTTTACGCTTATAGTGGTCTCGTAGGAGTTGATTTTTATGAAATTTGGAGAAAATTTAAAAAAGTTGCGTTCCGAAAAAGGGATGACACAAAAAGAAGTTGCTGAACAGTTTAATGTAACGGCACAAGCAGTTTCTAGGTGGGAAAAGGGTGAAGTTGAACCATCACTTCAAACAATTTTAGTTATAGCAGATTTTTTTGAAGTAACTGTTGATGAATTATTGGGTGTAGAGAAGCAAGAAGAAATATCAGACATTGATATTAAAAATGAATCTACTATTGATCAAGTTGATCAAATTAGTGATGTAAAAGAAGGTAATAATGTAGATGAAAACATAGTAGAAAATACCACTACTGAAGAACCACTTATTATAAAGAGGACTATTTCAGAAGAAGAACAAAAAAAGATTGCAAAACAAAAAGCTCTTAGGCTTGAAAAAATAAGAAGAGAGCAACAAAGAGTACAGGAAAGAAATGAAATTAATAAACATTTTTTTATATCTTTAGTAGTTGGTGTTATTGCAGCTGTTCTCGCAGGTATTATAGCCCACTATTCATTAGTACCTTATGTGGAAGGTCTACCAGAAGTTGTTCAAAATAAAGTCCCTCAACATATATACTGGTCAGTGCCAGTTATAGTAGCAGTAAGTGCATCAACTCTAGTTGGATGTTTGATTTTAGACAATAACTTTCTAGGTTCTATGATAATAACCATATTTAAGTGGGGATTTTTAAGAATGCCAGGTGTTATTTTTAGTTTAGACCTTGAAGGAATTATTTGGCTTATCACTGTTAAATTATTCCTTTGGGTTTTGGGTTTCATAATCGCATTAGCTTTTGGAATGTTTGCGATTACTCTTGGCTTAGCGTTATCTTTAATTGTTTATCCAATAGCGGTAACAATGCATTTTAAAGAAATATATTAAATAGGAGGATATAATGAAAAAAAGATTAATTATAATGCTTATTGGCTTAATGGCATTAAGTGGATGTGGCCAAAACCCTTCAGTTTCTTCACAACAAGAAAGTGAACAAACTACAACTGTGAGTACGCTAGATCCTTCAAGTGAAAGTACGACCTCTGAAACACAAAGCGATGAATCATCTTCTGAAAGTTCAAGCGAAGTTCCAGTTTCAGAAGAATCAAGCGAAGATCCAGTTTCAGAAGAATCAAGCGAAAATCCAGTTTCAGAAGAATCAAGCGAAGAACAGCCACTTAAAGAATTTACAACAGCAAAATTTACTAATAAAAATGTTATATATAATGGGGAACCACATACAATAACAGTAACTGGTGCACCAGAAGGTACTAACATTACATATTACAATAATGGCCCTTTCACTAATCACGGTATATATAACATGAGTGCTCATTTAGAAAAAGACGGTTATATTCCAAAGGATTTACAAGCAACTTTAACGATTGAAAAAAATACTTATAATGTTCAATTTAATGATGTTACTGTTGAATATGATGGAAACGATCATAAGGAAGATATCGTTGTAACAGGAATTATTCCTGCGGGTACAAATATTTCATATGTTTATAGAAAAGATGGTTCTATAGTAACGGAATTAATAGATGTTGGTGAATACAACGTAAGTGCTAACTTATCAAATCCTAATTTCGTAGATCAAACATTAACTGCGAAACTAACAATTAAATCTGAAGAAACAGAAGAATATATTGCTACATTAGGTAATAAGGTTTATTTTAGTAACGCACTTCACAGATCATACTTATATCGTTATGATGCATCAGCTGAGCAAAAACTAATGCGACTCGACTATTCAACTCCAAATGATTTTGCACCTTATGGCGACAAACTCTTATATACTACCTCATCAGTATTTACAGGATCAATAAATACAATAAGTAGCAATGATCAAATAGAAACATTAGACTCTGCTAGTGCCAGATACATTATTAGTAGCGGAGATAAGGTTTACTATGTAAAAAGAGGTTTAACTCATAATAAGAGTGGCATTTTTGTGGTGGATTACTCATTAGGTATTGAATCTACTGCTTGTATCTACATAGGAAAAGTTAAATATCTTGAATTAATTGGTAATAAACTTTATTTTGCTGATGGCCGTAATAGTAACAAACTAAGTTATGTAGAAACTACTGACAGCGACAAAGAAACAGCGACCCTATTAATAGATGAAAAAATCAAGGATTTAACTAGTGATGGTACAACTCTTGCTTTTACAGTTAATAATGTTTTAGGAGACTATGTGGCAAAATTAACTCCTGGAACAGATGTAGAAGCTAAAAAACTAACTATTGACGCAGGTAAAAATCTACAAATTGTTGGAAGTGAAGTTTATTATTCAAACATTGATAAAATAACAAGTGCTATTTTTGGTAAAGGTATTTATAAAACGCCATTAAATGGCTCACGTAAAAACCTTCCTGGTATACAAATTTTAAGTGATGCGGAAAATGATTATCCACTTAGCTCCCTTCATGTAGCAAATAATATTTTATACTTTTATCGTGTTAGCAATAAACATTTATATTCATTTAACTTAAACACGCAAGAATTGGTTGATTTAATGGAAGGTTTTGTTGCACCAGAAGAGGTACCAATGTCTCTAGGTGGTAAAACAGTGGCAAGTGGCAATACTGTGTATTATCAAAATATCCATTCTGGTAAAACTCTTTATAGTTATAATCATACTACAGGTGTTAACGCAAAATTAACATCTAACAAAGTAGAAGATTTCGCTCTTATAGGTAACGATCTTTTTATCAATCAAGTAAGTTATCTCGTTAATAACGACTTATATCAAGGAAATGTTGGTTCTGGGTCACCTGCTAGTTTAATATCAACAGATGATGCTCGAAATATGGTTCGTCATGGTGATTATTTATTCTATGTAAAACATAATGCAGGAGGATTTGCCACCTCAATATGTCAGCTTAATTTAAATGACAATTCAATTATTGAATTTTATTCAAAAGGAGCCAAGAATTTACGGATTCATAATGAAAGAATTTACTTTTTAGATGGAGGGAAAATCTTTTATATTCCCTTTAGTTCAATTGTTACTGGAATGACTCCTTTAGACACGGCTGAACAATTAGGAAATATCAAATATATTGATGAGTTTGAAATTTATCAAAACTATGTTTTTTACATTTATAAAAGGTTTACTACAAAAGAAATAAGACGCACAAGTATTAATTCGTTTGATGAAGGAACGAAAATCGCTTCTAAAAAAACTGATCCATTTTCAATGGTAATATATGGAAATTATGTTTACTATTATTCTAAAGCGGAAAGTGCTGGAACAAACTCACATGGTTTATATAGGGTATCTGTTAATGCAACGGCTGATGAAACATATCAACAAGTTTTTAAAACTTATATCAGTAGCGAGTTAGAATACTACCCAACAGGAATTTCTATAGCTAATAATAGGATTTATTTCCTTAATTACGGACTTGCTGGATTAAGTGGAGATTCACATATATATATGATTAACATTAGTGGATTTTCAGGAACTCCAGTTACAAATATAGTTAGAATAGACTAACTAGATTAATCTTATTTTCTAAGCCGCGACTTAGTCGCGGCTTTCAATTACTTTTACATTTTTAATCATATAGATTAAAATATAAGCGTTAAGGAGGATTAATATGAAATCCAAAATATTATTTATTGTCGACTCAACTATCGACCTATCGCCAGAATTATATAAGGCTTATAATTTTGTAATCGTACCACTTAATGTTACGATCGACGGAAAAACTTATCGTGATGTTCCAGAGGAGTTATCAAATCGAAAATTATTTGATATTATGGATGAAAAAGAAACGCTACCGAAGACAAGCGCAGCCGCGCCTGCCTCTTTTTTAGAAGCCTTTAAAAAAGCTGAAAAAGATGGTTATGAAGGGATTGTAATAATTGGTATTGGTTCTACATTAAGTGGAACAATTCAAAGTGCGACTGTTGCTATTGAAATGTATGATGGACCTTTAGATATTAGAATTGTTGACTCTAAAAACTTATCAACGGGATCAGGTTTGATTGCTCTTTATGGAGCAGACTATGCTAAAAAAGGTCATTCATTAGATGAAGTTGTTACATATATGGAATCGCTAGTTCCACGTGTTAGAGCACAATTTATCGTTGAATCACTAAGAGTTATTTATATGGGCGGCCGTATTAGTAGTGCTAAATACTTGTTTGGCAAAATTTTACGAGCACATCCATTTATTCAAGTAATTGATGGAAAACTTGAAGTTACGGCAACGCCTAAAGGAAAACTTATTAGAGGACTTGATCATCAATTTAGTGTCTTTGAACAAGATAAAGCTAAGGGTATCTTAGAAGATCATGTTTTTATTACCCATACTGATGGAGATGAATCTGCTAAGTATTATTATAGTAAGATGAAAGATATGTTTCCTAAAGGTGTACTTAAAGTCACAGAAGCAGGATGTGTTATTAGTGCTCACTGTGGTAGAGGAACAATTGGGATTTTCTACATTATGAAATAATTAGAGTACTTAAAATTAATAAAATTTAAATCGCCGGAAACGGCGATTTTTTTTATTAAATTGTTATGAAATTAGTTTTATATATTCGTATTTTTATAAAATAAACAAATATTGACACTATTTGTTAATGAAAGATATTTATAATTAAAAAAATATGATAGAATTAAGGAGAAATTGATAGAGCGAGTTAAGAATACTTATTATCAAATGTTCAAAAAGCTTATCTAGTGGGAGAACTAAAATGAAATCTAAAATTCAATTTATCGTTGACTCAACTGTCGACCTTACAGAAGAGTTATACGAAACTTATAATTTTGTAAAATTACCTCTATATGTAACGATTGATGGTAAAACATATCGGGATACTCCTGAACAATTATCAAACAAAAAGTTATTTGAAATAATGGAAGAAAAAAAGACTCTTCCTAAAACAAGTGCGGCAACGCCAGCTGACTTTTTAGAAGAATTTAAAAAGGCTGAAAAAAATGGTTATGAAGCTATTATAATAACTGGAATTTCTTCCACACTTAGTGGAACAATTCAAAGTGCTACTATTGCAATAGAAATGTATAAAGGACCATTAGACATTAGGATTGTTGATTCATTAAACCTTTCTACAGGTTCTGGTTTAATCGCCATTTTTGGTTCGGATTATGCAAAAGAGGGACATAATCTAGATGAAGTAGTTGCTTATATAGAATCACTCGTTCCACGTGTTAGAACTCAATTTATTGTCGAATCACTTGATATTATTTATCGCGGTGGTCGAATTAGTAGTGCAAAGTATTTGCTTGGTAAAATATTTAATGCTCACCCTTTTATCCAAGTGATTAATGGAAAACTTGAAGTTACAGCTACTCCAAAAGGAAAACTCATGAGAGCACTTAATCATCAATATAGTGTTTTTAAAAAAGATTTTAAAAAGGGAATTTTGAACGATCATGTATTTATTACTCATGCAGTTGCAGAAGAATCTGTTCAATATTACTTAAAAAAAATAAAAGATAAGCTGCCGAAAGGCTCATTAAAAGTTACTGAAACAGGTAGTGTGATAAGTTCACATTGTGGCCCTGGAACAATAGGAATTACGTACATAGTGAAATAAAAAAGCCGAACTATGTTCGGCTTTCCTTTTATTCGCCGCTAACGGCGATTTCTTTTATTAAGACAGAAGGAGCAGTGAAGCCACTAAGTTGTAGTTCACTATCGGAGCCAACTTCTAGAATATTATTAAACATAGCAAATAGATTACCTGCTACAGTAACTAGACTAACAGGTTTATCGATTTTACCATCTTTAATCATAAAGCCAGAAGCTTGAAGTGAGAAGTCACCACTAGTGGGATTCATTCCAGCGTGTAGACCTTGAACTTCAGTTAGATAAAATCCTTCGCTTAATTTTGTAAGCAATTCGTTAAAGCTTAATTTACCAGCTTTTAGTGTAGCTTGTGAAGGAGCAATGCCAATTTTTCCAGTTCCACCGACTGCATTACCTGTTGATTCAACACCAAACTTACTACCAGTACTTAGATTATGAAGGAAAGTCTTTAGAACTCCTTTTTCAATAATAGCTTTATTAAATTTAGCAACGCCCTCTCCATCAAAATATGAATAGAAGACATTATTTGTTAAAGGAGCATCAATAATTGTGACTTTTTTACTTGCAACTTGTTCGTTAAGTTTGCCAGCAAAAAGAGATGATCCTTTTTGAACATTTTCAGCATTGACATGTTCAAGATAGAATTGCATGAGTGATGCAGTAACTTCTTGATTTAGAATTGCAGGATATAGGCCAGAATTGCAGGGTTTTCCACCTAACTTGTCTAATCCGTTTTTAGCAACTTTTGCAACAAAAGTATCGATGTCGAATTTTTCGGGTTTATTATCAAGGTGGACATGATAGCCTGTTTTTGTTTCCTCACCATCTTTGATGACAATATAGGCGTAATAATAGAAATAACTACCATTTTCTTTTAGTTTAAGTCCGTGGCTATTATGAAGTTCAGTTGAACCGACGCGTTCTTCATATGCTACTGTAACTTCAGTAATACGAGCATCGTATTCTTTTAGTTTCTTTTCAATTAAGAAAAGGTTTTTAATTTTTTCTTCTTCACCTAATTCTTGAATTGCAGGATTAAGCATATTCTTTCTTTTATATTTTGGGCTACCTTTAAAAATAATTGCTAAATCATCAGATTCGCTGACACTAGCACCATCTTTAATTTGTTTAACAAGAAAGGAAGGTGTATCTTTGTCATCTTTTTTACTTGATGCAAAACCCATTTGACCATTAAAGATTCCACGAGCTTTGATGCGATGACTTACAGCAATTGAGTAATTTTCAAGTTCCCCACGGAATGTGCCAATACTTAAACTACTATTTTTAGTAACTACAACTTCGCTCTCAGTGATTCCGCTTTCAGCTGCAAGAGCAAAAAACTTCTTTACATTCATTCTAATTTTCCTCCTTGTCCGCCGACGAGAATTTCGCTAACTCTAATAGTTGGTTGACCAACATTAACAGGAACACTACCGCTCATTGAGCCACACATTCCTGCTGCATGTTTTAAATCATTAGCAACCATATCAATGTTTAATAAAATTTCTGCGCCTGTTCCAATTAAGGTAGCACCTTTTACTAATTCCGCAATTTTTCCATCACGAATAATGTATGCTTCATCACATGCGAAGTTAAATTCGCCAGTAGCAGGGTTAACAGAACCGCCACCCATTGATTTAGCATAAAGACCAAGTTTAACTGAAGCGATAATTTCCTCAGGGGTATATTTTCCTGGAGCAATATAAGTATTACTCATACGACTTGTTGGTTCAAATTCGTAACTTTGACGTCTGGATGCGCCGTTTTGTTCCATGTTCATTCTGCGACCACCAAATTGATCAATAAGGTAGTTTTTCAAGATACCGTTTTTAATTAAAACATTCTTTTTTGTTTTAAAGCCTTCATCGTCAACTGCATTTGAGCCCCATTCATTGGTAAGGGTTCCATCATCAATTGCAGTAACTGCTTTATTTGCAATTTGTTCCCCTAATTTGTTACTAAAGACCGATAAGTTTTTACTAACAGAAGTGGCTTCAAGAGAGTGGCCACACGCTTCGTGAAATATAACGCCACCAAAACCATTTCCGATAACGACAGGCATTTTCCCGCTTGGACATGGAGCAGCATCTAGTTTTCTAACAGCAAGTTCTGCAACTTTTATTGCTTCAGCTTTTAAATCAAGCGTTTTTAAAAATTCAAAACCTTGATAGCTACCTGGAGCATAATAGCTTGTTTCAAATGCGTTAGGTGCCATTGCGATGGCAAATAACATTGTTCTAATACGTTGTTGAGTATCTTCAATTTGTTTTCCTTCACTATTAAAAATAGCAATTTTACGAACTTCGCGTGTTATACCCGCTTGTGTACGAACAATTTGAGGACTATAATCGCGCATTGCTTGATCGGCCTCTTTTAGAGGGTTAACAACATCTTCAATTGGAACTTCGTATAAGTTTTGTTCAATTTTGTGTTTGTTATTAACTCTTACTTTTTTAATTTTTTCGACTTCAAGTAAACGTTCACCTTTAAATGAAACGGATAAAGAACGAGCAAGTTCAGTTAGTCCTTTTTTCGTTACATTATTGGTATGACCATAAACGCTTTGAAGTCCTTTTAGAATTCTAATTCCCGCTCCAAAGTTTAAATTACTTGCAACTGGTTGAGTTTTACCAGATTCAACAATAACAGCAGAAGATAGCGTTTCTTCAAGAAAAATTTCAGCAAAATCTCCACCAGTTTCTAAAGCAATGTTTAATACTTCGAGAGCAACTTTTTTAGAAATCATATTTTATTCCTCCTTTTTACTTCTAAAATTATATCATA
>FZPS01000142.1_pt348 | contig 10153 bp, 10 predicted proteins | sample 1817821 | NCBI WGS metagenome assembly FZPS01 (sample SAMEA104158645, study PRJEB21678) | metagenome | place: Germany | collected 2015-04-21 | reverse complement strand
CTCTCTACTTCATTAAAACACTCATAATATAAATACAACCAATCACTGTTAATCCAAATCCGATTAAAAAAAAGAAAACTCTTGCGACCATTTTGTTCACCTATTAAATTATAAACTAGTTATTTGTTTTAATGACAGTTTAAGCATATTTAATTGTGAATTTGTTAATATTAATATTAGTTATTATTAATTTTTTATACAATCTTAATTATGGAGGTAAAAAATGATATGGTTAGCGCTAAAAATATTTTTAGTTAGAATATTAGATGTTTCAATGGGAACTGTTAGAATGATTTTGTTAGTTAAGGGGCGCAGAATAATTGCAAGTATTGTTGGTTTTATAGAAATTTCAATTTGGTTTGCTGTAGTTAGGGAAGCCCTAAATACTTCAGTATCAAATATTTGGATAGTTTTTGCTTATGCTGGTGGTTTTGCAATTGGAACTTTAATTGGCAGTTTTTTGTCTGAACAATTTATTAAAGGAAGTTTAAATATTCAAATTATTACTAGTAAAAATAAAAAACTTGTTAATTCCTTAAGGGAAAATGGCTATGCTGTTTCTGTCTTAGATATTAGAGGAAAAGATGATAGCCAACCAAAATACATGTTAATTATGGAAGTCGATAAAAAAGACTATAGTCACTTGCAAGAACTAATCAAAAAATTGGACAGCAAAGCCTTTGTTGTTGTCAACGAAACTAAGTATGTTCAAAATGGTTATTTTCGGGAACAGGTAAAATAAAAACCAATCATTCTTGCATGATTGATTTTTTATTTTTAAATCGATATTTAAAATAGTCTGTTTTTAAAGTTTGATCTGATGCAGTAAAATAATTATTTACTTTTTGATTTATTGTAATAATATAATCTTCCTCTATGTCTTGTATTTTTTTAAATTTACCATTAGCAAAATATAACGCTTTATCTGTTATCCAACCACCATTCGTAAATATAACAATTGTTTCCTCGTCAGAAAAAATGTCTTTTCCCACATAATATCTTGGATCATAATCTAAATCAAACATATTAGCTAGGGTCGGTAAAATATCAAAAGTACTTGCTGTTTTATTTATTTGCGCCGGCTCTAATTCAGGGTTATATATGATAAAAGGCAGTTTATCAATGTTAAAATCTTCGAATCTGTCATAAGGGGATGCTTCATCTAAATATTTATATTCCATATTTAAAGGATGATGATCACCAAATAACACTAACACCGTATCATCCAGTATTCCCTTTTCAACAAGTGAATTAAGCAAGTATTCTAACGCCTTATCTAATTCAATGGCTTTTGCCATATATCTTTTTATTTTCACATTATAAGGTAAATCCTTAACTTTATCCCAATGTTCTAAAACAACTCCTACATGTCCATCACCATCATATGGAAAATGGGTAGTTGACGTAATAATAAAACTAAAAAATTTGTCATTATCAATAAAATGAGGGAGTGCTTCTTTCATTAAATTTAGGTCACTTGGCCATCCCCAAATTTTTTTAATGGCCAAATCATCATCATTATAAAACTTGACCGAGCCCATGTTTTTATGTAATATTGTTCTTTCATAATACTTATCAGAGTAATTATGATACGATGTATTATAATATCCCTTTTTTTCAAATAACTTAAAGATCGATGTACTATAATCATTATCTTTATAAGTGTTAGGTGTACAAACTGAACTGCTAGGAATTATAGATGTCAGCGCGATATATTCACTTTCTCCTGTTGTACAACTATATTTAGGGGCATAATAATTAGTAAAACTAAGTCCTTCATTATATAATTTGTACAAAGTTGGAGTTAACTTTTCGTTAATCGAGATAATATCAAAAGCTTCAACCATAATATAAATTAAATTCTTATCTCTAAACACTCCTGTCATATCATTTTTAGGTGTTATTCTTTGACTAATATAATACTCATGTAGGTTTTTTATTTTACTATCCGTTTCCTCTTCAATTAATTTTTTCCATTTAACATCATCAATAAAGCGAGTATAATCTGGTTTTTCAGGTTCTTCTAACTTATCTTTTTTATCTATAATAATTAAATTTTCTTCAACTGGATTAAACATATAAACAATATCTCTAATAAAAAAACGGGTCGTTCCGAATTGCCTTAATGATAATTCAATTAAGGTTGGTTTTTGATATAAAGTTTTATTATCTTTTATTTGATTAGGATTTTGTAACATTGGTAAGTAAAGTGTTGATAGTGAAACTAAATGAATAACAACCATTAGTAATAATCTTCTAATCATTAGCCCAAAATTAGGTTTTTCATATATTAATATTGTTTTAGCAAAAATAAACAAAATTATAATTAATACAGCGGGCAATAAACATAAATAATAAATCGGCTTTATATATGTTAAGAACGTTTTTATTTCTTCAGTAATTCTTCCTAGTCCATCACCAGCAGCATTAAGTGACATATAATTTCCCATAAAACTATAAAAATTTAATTGTAAAATTGCATAAAGACCAGTTATGAAAGAAAACAAAAAAACAAGTATTTTAGCTATTTTTTCACGATATAACGATGCAACAAACGATATCAACAAACTCGTGGCAACAGTAAACAACATAATTCTTATAACTTCTACATCGTATAGACTTTTAAATGATAAATACCTAAAGATAAGTTCAACATAAAAGGAACTAATAAATATAATAATAAAAATTTTAAAAAAATAATTAACTTTTAGTTTAGGTTTTTCTTCGGTATCTATTTCTAGTATATCTACCATTTCTTTCATACTTTCACCTTCTAATTACATTATAGCATAATTTTAAATTAAAATAACTTTCTGGCCTAAAAAATATTGCTAATACATAGTAGTTTTAGGTGTTAGTTCACACCCTTTTATATTTGCTGAATATCCTATTATAGAAAACAAATGAAAGGGTGGATTTTATGTGTAATCATAAAAAAGATAGTTGTAATTGTATTTCTGAAATACTTCTAGTAATCTTGTTATTACAACAAAATAGCATCAATTGCTCTTTCATATAGTCCTAAAATCATCATAATCATTGAACCGCTTAATCCGGGAATAATTTTACCAACACCAATAATTATTCCGTTAAAAAACAAGACTAAATTTTTCACATTAACCTCACCCCTCATACTAAATACTATGTCAAGGGAGAGAATTTAACATCATTTAATCAAAATAATCAATTTTCATATTTTGACGAACACGCTTCATTACTTCTTTAGCTTTTTTTCCAGCCTTTTCCGTACCCTTCTTTAAAATTTCATCAACTACTTCAGGTCTTTCTTCGTAATATTTTCTTCGTTCTTGAATTGGTTTTAAGAATTTCATCATACTTTCTATCAATTCTTTTTTACAATCCACACAACCACGTGTTCCGGCACGACATTCAACATTAACAGTTTTTACATTATCTTTATTAACAAGTTTATGGTAATAATAAACCATACAATTATCGGGATTACCCGGATCATTCTTTTTAATTTTATTTGTATCTGTTATAGCACCCATGATTTTTTTGGAAATCGTTTCATAATCATCACTTAAAAATATAGCATTATTTAAACTTTTACCCATTTTTTCATTACCATCAAGTCCTTTAATTCGAGAATTTTCACTTAAAAGATGTTGTGGTTCAACTAATGTGGGACCATATATTTTATTGAATTTGCGAACAATTTCTTTTGTTTGTTCAATTACCGGGATTTGATCTGCCCCAACTGGTACTAAAGCACCATCAAACGCAGTAATATCCCCGGCTTGGCTAACAGGATAACCTAAAAAGCCATAAGTAACGCTTTCACCTTCATTACCAAAAACATCTTTCTTTTGTTTAATTTCTGTTTTAACGGTAGGATTTCTATATAATCGAGACACTGTTACTAAATTTGAATAATAGACCGTTAATTCAGCAATTTCTGGAATCATTGATTGGATAAATATTGTAGATTTTTCTGGGTCAATTCCAACTGCTAGATTATCCAAAACAACTTCCCGAATATTTTTTCTTACCTTTTCAGGATTATCAAAATTATCTGTTAATGCTTGAACATCAGCAATAATAATATACGTATTATAGTCCTCTTGAAGTTCAACTCGTCTTTTTAAAGCACCAAAGTAATGACCTAAATGTAGTCTACCGGTGGGTCTTTCACCAGTTAATATATTTTTTTTATTTTCCATTGTTCTACCTCCTACTAATTGTATATAAATACAAAGCTGCTAAAATATCTTTTTCAAAAAGTAGTGCAAGATTGCACAATTCCTTTTTTATTTTGGGGTTGTTTTCCATTTTTTCTAATTTGTTAAATAAATATTTTATAAAATAACACCTATCCACTAATTTTATTGTTTCTTTATTTTTTATCTTTTTTTCAATTAATTCAGCATTAAAATCTTCATACTTATTGTTTGCCTCAATTAATAATTTATTATATCGGCTAATACGATAGATTAAAGTATCTTCTAGTTTAAACCTCTCGCCTAAATACTCGATTATTTCAGTAAATATTTTCTCGCTAGCTTTAACCTGATTATTAGTAATAGATGATATTTTTCGTTTTTTTAACACTTCTTTAGCTAATTGTTGATTATTTTTATTTAGCTTGACCATTTCTAATATTACGTTTCTAAATTTATCAATATATTTATAATAATTTTTATTTAGATTATTTAATTTAAAGGTATACTTTATACCATCTAGTTTATCAAATGTTTTCATTGCATCATTGTAGCCCAATTTCATACTTCTTCTGGCAAAATTGCTATCAAATAGCAAAAAAGAATCTAGTTTGTTACGAGGTGTAATATATGTTATCGGAATGTTTTTTTCTTTAATTTTCCTTGTTAGGCCAAATGAATTTAAATCTACTACAATTATAGAAGTTGCTCCCATATCAATCGCTTGATTAATTGGAACTTTATCATAATAAGCCCCATCAATAAACATATCATTATCAATTTTCTTTATTTTGAAAGCTGGAAAACATGTTGCTGATGCCATTAAATAATCTTTTAATTTATTAGGAGCAATTTCCTTTTTTTGTAACATAGCAGGCTTAAAACTAGATATATTAACAGTGACTAATCCATAATCAATTGGAGAATTATAAAATTTGTGATGATTTATATACCTATCCATTATATCCTCTATTTTACTAACATCCATCCCACCATGGAGAATAATATTTGACATATACTTTTTAAAGACTTCAACCTTACCTTTAAAAGTTTTTAAATCACCAGTCATCTGCTCTTTAAAAATTAAATCAAAATTAATGTTATACCACATACTCCTTGCTTTAATATATTCATTTTGAACCATTAAAACTCCATTTAAAGCACCAACTGACGTTCCAGTAACAATAGAGTATTTTATACCTAGTTTCCTAAGCGCGCGCCACACACCTACTTGATAAGCTCCTTTAGCCCCACCACCAGATAAAACAATTGCACGTTTCATTTTTTCACCCGTTCTTTGTTTCTATTATTATATCATTATTGCTTTATTTTTGATAGTTTTATTATTTTAATATATTTTTTTGACAATATTTTCCATGAAAACAAAAAAACTGATTTCCAGTTTTTTAGTCTTTATTAAGTTCATTAATAATTTTTTCTATTTTATTACCGTATTCTATTGATTCATCGTATACAAATGAAATTTCAGGAATATGCCTCATATCAACACGATCGTGTAGTTTACTTCTAATAAATCCTCGAGCACTATTAAGTGATTTCATTGTTTCATCGCGCTTAGAGTCATCTAAAACAGTAACATAAACCTTAGCAAAGCTTAAGTCACTTGCCAATTTAAGATCTGTTACGGTAACAAATTTAATGTTTTTGTCTTTTACTTCTGTAGCCAATATATAACTAATTTCTTTCATCAAAACATTTGATAATCTATTAATTTTTATACTCATGATTTCACCTATTTCTTTATTTCAATCATTTCAAAAGCTTCAATAATATCTCCGACTTTTAAATCATTATAACCTTCAATTGTTATTCCACACTCATATCCTTTTTTTACTTCTTTAACAGAATCCTTTTCACGTTGAATACTTCCTATTTTGCCTGTATAAATAACTATTCCGTCACGAATTATTCTAGCCGAAGCAGTTGATTTGATAACGCCATCATTTACATACGAACCAGCAATTACACCAATTTTAGAAAATTTAAACAATTTTCTTACTTCTGCACTTCCAATAATTTTTTCTTCATAAGTCGGGTCAAGCATTCCTTTCATTGCTGCTTCCATTTCTTCAACAGCTTTGTAAATTACGTCATACAATCTAATTTCCACGTTGTTTTCTTTAGCATAATTTCTTATTTCATTGTTTGGTCTAACGTTAAATCCAATAATTATTGCATTAGCTGCTTTAGCAAGTAAGATATCATTTTCTGTAATCGCACCTACGCTACTTCTCGTAACTTTTACACGAACACCTTCTACTTCAATTCTTTCTAAAGTAAACTTAACAGCTTCAGCACTTCCATTTAAATCGGCTTTAACAATAATATTGATATCTTTAACTCCTTCTTTAATTTTAGAAAAGATATCATCCAAAGTTATTGTATCCTTAACTTCGTTAGAACTTTTTTGTTCTTTTCTTTTACGCTCTTCAGCAATACTTTTAGCTTCCTTTTCAGTTTCAAAAGCCATAAATTTATCACCTGCTACCGGAACATCATTAAGTCCAGTAATATATACTGGTTTTGATGGTGAAGCTTCGGCAATTTCTTTACCAGTTTCATCTTTCATAGTTCTAACTCGTCCACAGCAAGTTCCAACAACTAAAGGATCTCCTATTCTTAAAGTTCCATTTTGCACCAAAAGCGTTACTACTGATCCCATATGTTTATCCAAACGAGACTCAATAACAGTACCACTTGCATAACGATTAGGGTTGGCTTTATATTCTTGCATTTCCGAAATTAATAATATATTTTCTAACAATTCATCAATACCAGTACCTTTAAGCGCTGATATTTGACAATATAAAGTATCTCCACCCCAAGTATCAGGCATTAATCCATATTCTGCTAATTCAGTCATTACCTTATCAGCATTAGCTGTTGGTTTATCCATTTTATTAACTGCCACAATAATTGGTACATTAGCTGCTTTAGCATGATCTATCGCCTCTTTTGTTTGTGGCATTATACCATCATCTGCAGCTACTATTAAAATAACGATATCTGTAACACTCGCTCCCCTAGCACGCATTCCGGTAAACGCTTCATGACCAGGTGTATCAATAAATGTAATTAATTGGTTATGACATTTTACTTGATAAGCACCTATTGTTTGAGTAATACCACCAGCTTCTTCCTCGACAGTTTTAGCTTTTCTAATTGTGTCTAGCAATGTCGTTTTACCGTGATCAACATGTCCCATAATTGTAACTATTGGTGGTCTTTGTTTTAAATCTTTAGGATCATCAATAATTTCGTATTCTTCGAAATTAGATATATCTGTAGTTTCTTCTCGTTTTAATTCCATATTATAATCAATAGCTAAAATTTCTGCACTTTCAAAACTAATACTATTGTTAACCGTAGCCATAATACCTAAAGAAAATAACTTTTTGATTATTTCCGAAGCATTAACACCTATCGCTTCAGAAAACTCTTTAACCGTCATATTATTTTTATATAAAACTACATTGTCTTGAGCAACAGAAACATTTGATATTAATTTTTCCTTGTTTTTATACATTTTCTTTTTTTGTTTTGCAAATTCCCTTTTAGAGTTTGCAGTGACTGATTTTTTTTTGTTAACTTTGCGTTCAGAAAGTGAATCATCAACTTTTAATTTAGTTGTATCTACTAGCCCCACTATTTCTTCTTCATCAACATCAATATCAATAATATTATCTAACTCTATGATTGCGTCTTCTGATAACATATCATCTTTACTACTGACATCAATCCCTAATCCTCTACAATAATCTAGTATTTCTTCTTCTGTTTTGTTCATTTCCTTCGCATATTCAAAAACACTCATCATTTTCGTCACCTCTTTCTTATTTTACAATTTCTCTTAACTCCTCAAAAAGCATATCCGGAATCTTAACTTCTAAATGTTTTTCTAATATTTTATTCCGATAAGCCTTTTCAATAACTGTGATATCTTTTTTAAGATATGCACCACGTCCATTTTGTTTACCATTTAAATCAATTATAACGTCACCATCAGGTGTTCTAACAACTCGAATAAGTTCAAATTTAGGTAATTGTTCTTTAGTGACAACACATCTACGCATTGGTACTTTTTTTTGTTTCATACTATCACCTTTTATTCTATGATATTAATTCCTTCCTCTTTTGCTTGCTCATAAGTTTTTACATCGATACGATAATGCGTCAAACGAGCTGCCAGACGTACATTCGCACCTTTCTTACCAATGGCTAGTGGTAAATTATCATTATTAACAACTACCATTGCCATTTTATTAACTTCATCAGTTACAAAAACTCGAACATCTTTTGCTGGACTAAGGGCATTACTAATAAACTTAGTTGGTTCCTTTTCATATAAAATAACATCTATTTTTTCACCATTTAATTCTTGAATAATTCTATTAATACGTGTACCTTTTTCACCAATACAAGAACCTACTGCATCAACATTAGAATTTTCTGAATAAACAGCTACTTTAGTTCTGTTTCCAGCTTCACGGGCAACGCCATGGATTAAAATAATTCCTTCTTCTATTTCAGGTATTTCTAATTCAAATAAACGTTTTACAAATCCATAATGATTTCGAGATAATAAAATAACAGTTCCCTTCGAATTAGTTTCAACCTTCGTTATATAAACTTTTATATTTGATCCCATTTTTATTTCTTCACCAGGAATTATTTCTGTTTTAGGTAAAATACCTTGTATTCTTCCAAAATCAATATAATAATTACGAACATCTTCCATAGCAACAATTCCACTAACCATTTCATCTTGTTTGTCGCCATACTCTTCATTAATAATATTTCGTTCAGCTTCCCTTATTTTTTGAATTACTACTTGTTTGGCTGTTGCCGCGGCAACTCTACCAAAATCTTTTGGTGTAACTTCTTCCTCAATTGTTTCTCCAAGTTCAATACCAGGTACAATTGCTTGTGCCTGCTCTACTGTTAAATGTATTCTTTCATCAAAAGGTAACTTCACCTTTTCTATTATATCTTCACCATCAAAGGTTTCATCAACAACAATCTCCACTTCACTTTCAGGATCAACTACAGTTTTAAATGAATAAACCTTTATTTCTCCTGTTTGTCGGTTGATATCAACTCTAACATTAGATAATGATTTATAATTTTTTTTATAAGCAGAAGTAAGTGCGAGTTCAAGAGCTTCATAAATAATTTCTTCTTGAATACCTTTTTCTTTAGTTAATAATTCGATTGCACTTTTAAAAGCTTTAGCATCCATGTTATTCCCTACCTCTTTCTTTTGAACAAACATCTAAAATATAACTTTCTTTAATAGGATCATTTTCATCTAAAATCGGACTTATTAAATTATTGATAAAAACACAGTCATCAATATCAACAATACCATCCTTATCAATAATAATTCTTAAAAAATAATTATTGTCTTCTTTTTCATATTTTACTTCATCTAACTGATAATTATTGTCATTTATTGGTTTTTCAATTAGACTTCTAATCTTATTTTCCATATTCTCTTGCTCCTCTATCTATTAGGAAAGAGTGGGTCTCCCCACTCTTCCTGTTACATGTATTATATCACACTTATTGTTTTTATTGAACAAATTTTGATAATATGTATATAAAAAGTGATTTTTTTTGGTATAATTATATTGGAGATGATAGTATGAAAGAATTTTTTTGTAACAAAAGGAATAAAACATGTTTAATTGGGATAGTAGTATTTACTATATATTCATTTACTACCTTGCTAAAAGGAGTGCCCCTAAGTTGGTTAGATATAAAAGAAAATAACGAAACAATTTTATTACTATATTCATTGGTAGTATCTATCTTGCTAATAGGAATTATTACTTTTATCTATAAAGACAAATTAAAGTTAAAATATGAAGACCTTAAGAAAAATCATAAAAAATATTTTTCAAACAGTTTAAAATATTGGTTATTCGCCTTGCTTTTCATGGCCCTTTCTA
>FZPS01000185.1_pt171 | contig 10160 bp, 7 predicted proteins | sample 1817821 | NCBI WGS metagenome assembly FZPS01 (sample SAMEA104158645, study PRJEB21678) | metagenome | place: Germany | collected 2015-04-21 | reverse complement strand
AATTTAAAAGTATTATTTATTACGATTTCATGATTGGAATTTTGTCTTATTTTTTTATAGTTTTCTGGATCTAATGAATCTATTGAAACGCCAATATAAAAGTTGCCTTTTTCTAAATAAGATTTAATTTTTTCATTAAATATTGTTCCGTTTGTTTGTAAGTGAATTCTACACTTAGGATTGAGTTCTAAAATTAAATCCCAAATTTGGTAATAAATATTTATTAAAAAAGGTTCTCCACCAAGAAATTTAGCAACTTCTAAGTGTGGAATAAATTCTTTTAATTGTTCTAGAAACTTTGAATCGTAGGGAGGTGGTGGAACTTTTATGTTTTTTAGTTTAGCAATTGTTGAAGAAAAACCTTCGTGGCACATTTCGCAAGCAAGATTACATGTATTATCAAGTTCGAAAATCATTTCGCTAGGCATTTTACCTTGAGCTTTTAAATTATCATAAAGTCTGGCTTCAACACCTTCAAAGTTTTGAGCTTCAATGAGATTGAGACAGTGTTTACAACCATACATGAAGTTTTGCTTACATAATTCTTTTTGTAAAAAATCGCGTTTTTCACTAAATACAATTTCTTTAATACTTTGCTCAGGATATTTTCCTAAAATATGTGTTCTATTAAAACAACAAGCTGTTGCATTTCCTTTCATATCGAAATATATGCTTCGCAAAGGTGCATGACAAACACATGGCTCGACACCTATACTTCGGCTGTAGTTATATTTTACAAGGTTTTTTTTATTCTCAATATTTGAATTAATATGCTTTGAAATTGGAAAATACTTAATCAAGTTGTAAAACTTTTTAATTTTTGTTCTTGCAAAAAATTCTATATTATGTATTTTATTTTTCATTTTATAGTTTTACAAATTTCTATCAACTCATCAATATTTTTATTTTCCAAATATTCAAAAAATATTTCATCAGAAAAATTATAAATTTTTTTTAAAATTATATCTTTATTGGGTAATTGTAAAACTTCTTGTGAAAAATTATCAAACTTTTTAAAAAATTCAGGCTTTGTCTCATTTACTTTCAGTTTGAGCAAATTGATTATTTCAGTTTCGGATAAGGTTTTTTCTTCGATATTGTCATGTTTTATGTCTAATTCATTTTCTTTAGACCAAGATTTTAAAAGCTCTATCAAATTTTCAAAATTATGCTTATTCGTTCTTTGGTTTTTTGTTTTACTTGGAAACTTATAAATCGATAATTCGTCAACTATTTTATTTAAATCTTCTGTTGGTAAATATTTTAATGATAATTCTTTTGGTTTTACAACTGTGTGATAAAAAACGCAAATTTTATTTTTGTTAGCAAAATTTACTAAATCGCCAAGTTCGTGAGCATTTTTAGTTAGTGGGCAAACTAAAATATTTAAATGAGTTTTATGTTTTTTGCAATAATCAATAAATTTTTGAGTGTTTTTCATTGCATATTCAAAATTCCCGTTTATTCGAATTTTTTCATAATTTTCTTTTTGAAGAGAATCTATTGAAATATTAAAATACAAGTTTTTGTGCATATTCATTAATCTTTCTATGCGTGGATTCATTGTGTTTGCGTTCGTTGTTATTAAAATACGACATTTCGGATTTAATTCCATTATAATATCCCAAATTTTATAGTATTCTTCAATCATAAAAGGATCGCCACCAGTAAATTCAGCTAATTGTAAATGTGGAATAAATTCTCGCAATTCTTCAAAAAAACTTTCTTTGTAAAATAAATTGCCAGTAAAATTTTGATTTTTCCCTTTTTCAATACTTGATGATAAGTTAGTATCACACATTATGCAAGCTAAATTACATTTGTTTGAAAGTTCAAACTCCATTATTTTTGGATATTTCGATTTCGAAAAAGCATAATGTTCATATTTATTAATTAATGCTGATTTATAAGAATTGGAATTAAGTATATTTTCACAAAAAGAACATGATGTTGATAAATCACATCTGGAATGTTGTTTTCTAATTTCGTTTATACTTCCCGAAAACCAAATGTCTTTGATAGAATTATTAGAGATATGAGATGAATTTTCGTTATATGTAGCATAACACGGAGCTACTAAACCATGGCGCGAAAAAAACATGCTTGAAAAAGGAGCATAGCATATTTTTTTTAATGGTCCGTAAGGGCGAGATTTATTAAATTCTTCAAAAACTTTTTGTGAAATTGATGAACAATTTTTATAAGATTTTTTTTTGGTTAAATTAAAGTAAAATAATCGCAATGTGCGATGAAAAAAAATAGCGAAACGTTTTAAGAATGGAGGAAATAGACTATAAAGTTTATTAATCATCTTCTGTTTTTAAGACACACAATTATTAGTCTAATTTATAATTTTCTCTAAAGTTTTTTGTTTATTTAGTCTTTAATTTTTTCAAATTCAAAGTTGACAATACTAGCAACTCCATTGTTGACGTCGGTTTTTTCTAACCATAATTCATCTTTTGTAAGTTTCAAAATTTTGAAACTTTGTTCTTCAGCAACATCTTTTATTTTAAAAATTAATGCATCTTTTTTGTCATCAAAGCTCCAAGTAATTTCTTGACTATATGGAAACTGTAACATTCCATAAGCAAGTTCAATACTTATAGCTCCATTTCCTTCTTTGTCAAGATTTAGTTTAATTGATTTCAGAGATAATTGACTTAAATCAAATGTGGTAGAATCTGGTGCATTACTCAAATCTAGACCGCCTAAATCAAAACTGTTGAAAAAGTCTTGCAAGTTGTTAAAATCTATTTTTACATTATTGTATCTAGTTTCTGTTAGATTCCAAGTGCCAACAACTCTTTGTTTAGGTGTTCGTAAAGTTAGTGCAGGTCCTTCTTCGTATTTTTTACAAGCCGAAAATATCATGCTAAAGCCTAGTGTAGCAAGAATGATAATTGAAATTTTTTTCATAGATATTATTTTTTATAAATTACAAATTAAATTTTCTGCTAATATACAAAATTTATTAATGCAAAAAGTCCGAACATTAAATTCGGACTTTTTATTTTATTATTAGTTATGAAAAAAAAATGTCAATTTATTGAAATACTGGCGTAAATCCCATATTATAAAAAGTGAAAGCATAAGTGTCAGCGATTTCGTCAATAATTTTTTTAGTTGGTTTTCCTGCACCATGTCCTGCTTGAGTTTCGATTCTGATTAGTACAGGTCTTTCGCCTTTGTAAGTGGCTTGCAGAGTAGCAATATATTTAAACGAATGTGCTGGGACAACTCTGTCATCGTGATCGCCAGTAGTAACTAAAACAGCAGGGTATTCTACATCAGGTTTTATGTTATGTAGAGGCGAATATTTATATAAATATTCAAACATTTCTTTGCTGTCTTCGCTAGTTCCGTAGTCTGTTGCCCAATATCTGCCAATAGTAAATTTGTGATATCTAAGCATATCCATTACTCCAACAGCTGGAAGTGCAACTGCAAATAAATCTGGACGTTGGTTTGCAACAGCTCCAACCAACAAGCCACCATTAGAACCGCCTTGAATAGCAAGTCGTTCGGGTGATGTGTATTGATTTGAAATTAAATATTCTGCTGCAGCAATAAAGTCATCAAAAACATTTTGTTTTCTCATTAAAGTACCAGCCTTATGCCATTCTTCGCCATATTCGCCTCCACCTCTAATATTTGGAATTGCAACAATACCACCTTGTTCTAACCACACACAGCGAGAAATACTAAATGAAGGAGTTAAAGAAATATTGAAACCTCCATAACCATATAATAAAGTTGGATTTTTACCATCTAAAGCAATTCCTTTTTTATGAACAATAAACATAGGCACTTTTGTACCATCTTTTGATGTATAAAAAATTTGCTTTGTTTCGTAATCGTCTGTGTTAAAGTTTATGTTAGCTTTTTCATAAACGCTTGATTTATTTGCTTTTATATCATATGAGTATATAACTGCTGGTGTTGTAAATGAAGTGAATGTGTAAAAAGTAACATCACTATCTTTATCGCCAGAAAAACCATATATAGTTCCAATTTCTTTATTATCTAAATCGTGTAAAAATTTACCTTGTTCGTCAAAAATTTTAACTACTGAATGCGCATCAACCATATAGTTAGCAATAAATCTTTCACCAATATAATTTACAGTTTCTAAAACACTTTTATCTTCTGCAATAAAGTCTTTCCAAAATTTTCTATCAGGCTTTGTTAAATCAATTTCTATCATTTTATACATCGGAGCTTGATAGTTTGTATAAACATAAAGTTTATTGTCTTTTGAATGAATTACAGTATAATCATTATCAAAATCGTCAACAAGTTTTACGAAAGTAGAGTTTGGTTTTTCTAAGTCTTTGTAATATAATGAATTTCCAGATGTAGATTTTGTAGCATGAATTATTAAATACTTTTCGTCATCAGTAACATAAGCAGAAAATCCAATTTCTGGATTTTTAGGGTCTTCATAAATTAAAATATCTTCACTTTGGTCTGTGCCAACTTTGTGATAATAAATTTTTGAATTTGTGTTAATGCCAGAAAGCTCTTGTCCTTTTTCAGGTTCTGGATATTTAGTGTAGTAAAATCCATCATTTAACCATGCTATAGATGAAAATTTTACCCATTCAAGATGATCGTCAAGGTCTTTTAAAGTTTCAATATCTCTAACATAAATTTCTCTCCAGTCAGAACCTGCACGCGAAATAGCATAAACTAAATATTTACAATCTTCAGAAATACAAGCATTAGAAAGCGATACTGTTCCTTCTTTATCAAAATTGTTTGGGTCTAATAATTCTATTTCCTCTGATTCTAAGCCTTTTTTATAGTATAAAACACTTTGGTTTTGAAGTCCATCGTTTCTAAAATAGAAATAAAGTCCATCTTTTTCTGTAGGTGCAGAAACTTTAGGATAGTCCCAAATTTTAACCAATCTATCTCTAATTTTTTCTCTATATGGGATAGATTCTAAATATTTAAAACTCACTTCGTTTTGAGCTTTTACCCATTCTGCAGTTTCTTCAGAATTATCATCTTCTAACCAGCGATAAGGATCGGCAACTTCTGTACCAAAATAGTTGTCTTTAACATCGGTAACTTTAGTTTCGGGGTAGGTTAATGCAAAATCCACGTTATTAGTTTTTTGATTATTACACGAAGAAAATGTAATTAATATTGTTGAAAAAATGATTAAAATATAAAAATCAGACTTCATAAAAATATAATTGTTTTGTTCTTAGTCCCAAAAATACTTATAAAAACAATAAGTTTTTAAAATTTAACACAATATTAAGTATTTTTATCATTCAAATTTTTGAATTATTTTTGTGTAAAATTAATGATATGAAAAAAACATGTTTTACGATTAGTCTGATTTTTATAATTTTTGTTTGTTGTACAAATCGACTTAGAAATGAAGAATTGGTAAAAACTATTGTTACAGAAAAACAAGAAGATAATCCTAAAATATTACCTGGTATTTATCAAACTCAAGAATATTTGCCTTTGTTGTCAGACAAAAAAGTTGCTATTGTTTCAAATCAAACTGGAATTATCAATAATGTTCATTTGGCTGATACTTTATTGAGTTCGGGGGTTGATGTAGTAAAAGTTTTTTGTCCAGAACATGGTTTTAGAGGAACTGCCGATGCTGGTGCTAAAGTTGATAATACTATAGACGAAAAAACAGGTTTGCCAATAATTTCGCTGTATGGAAAAAATAAAAAACCTTTACCAGAACAAATGCAAGATTTTGATATTCTTGTTTTTGACTTGCAAGATGTTGGAGTAAGATTTTATACATATATTTCAACTTTGCATTATGTTATGGAAGCTTGTGCCGAAGCAAATATTCCAGTAATTGTATTGGATAGACCAAATCCAAATGCTCATTATGTTGATGGTTGGATTTTAGATACTGCAAATTATCGCTCTTTTATTGGAATGCACCCAGTACCAGTGGTTTATGGAATGACAATAGGAGAGTACGGACAAATGATAAATGGAGAAAATTGGTTAGGCAATGGCGTAAAATGTGATTTAACAATTATTCCTTGTAAAAATTATACTCACAATTCAAAATATTCTTTGCCAGTAAAACCATCTCCAAACCTGCCAAACGATAGAGCTATTGAGCTATATCCAAGTTTGTGTTTTTTTGAAGCCACAAATTTAAGCGTTGGTCGAGGAACAAATAAACAGTTTCAAATTATTGGACATCCTTTGTTAGAGAATGTTGAACAAGCAAATTTTGAATTTACTCCAATGCCAAACGAAGGAGCTTCAAATCCTGTTCTAAATGGAAAAAAATGCTTTGGTTTTGATTTGTCTGATTCAAATTCTATTTTCGAAATTAAAGAAAATCAGTTGAATTTGGATTTAACACTTAAAACATATGAGCTATTCCCTGAAAAAAGTGAATTTTTCAAAAAATCAAACTCTTTAGAGCTTCTTTCAGGAAGTGGAGAGTTTAGAAAACAAGTTGAAAGCGGAGTAAGCGAAAAAGAAATTAGAGAATCTTGGCAAGATGATTTAGAAAATTTTAAAAGAATAAGAGATAAATATTTAATTTATGAATAAAATTAATATTTTTGTGCTTTTCAAATAATTTTAAAACTATGGGCAAAGCGAAGAAAAAGAACAGAAAGAGAATAATTATAATAATATTAGTAGTTTTTTTGATTATTGCAGCAATTGCTGGAGTTTTTGCTAAAAAATTCTATGATTATGCTTTTGCTCCAAATGTTAAATTAGAAGAAAAAACTGCTTATCTCTATATCCCTACAAATTCAAATTATGAAGATGTTTTGCAAATACTTGAAGATACAGAATATTTAGAAGATATGGAATCTTTTAAACTTGTGGCAGAAAAGAAAAATTATCCTTCAAAAGTTTTTGCTGGGCGTTACGAAATTCGTAATGGAATGTCGAATAATGATTTGGTAAATTTGCTAAGAAGTGGAAAGCAAACTCCTGTGAAAGTAAGTTTTATATCTGTTCGTAGCCTTGATATTTTGGCGGGAAAAGTAGCTGCAAATATTGAAGCCGACTCTACGGAAATTGCTCAACTATTAAAATCTCCAGAAACAGCTCAAAAATATGGTTTCGATGAGCGAACTTTTATGGCTATGTTTATTCCTAATTCTTATGAGTTTTATTGGAATACTTCGGCTGAGCAGTTTGTAGAAAGAATGGCAAAAGAATTTAAAGCTTTTTGGACAGAAGAAAGATTGCAAAAAGCAGAAAATATCGGCATGACTCAATCTCAAGTTTCTACTTTGGCATCTATTGTAGAAGTTGAAACTCAACAAAATGACGAAAAAGCTCGTGTTGCAGGTGTATATATTAATAGGTTAAATCTTGGCATGCTTTTACAAGCCGATCCAACTGTTGTTTATGCTGTGGGAGATTTTACTTTGAAAAGAGTTTTAAATAAACATTTGGAAATTGAATCGCCTTATAATACCTACAAATACTCCGGACTACCACCAGGACCAATAAATATCCCATCAATTTCTTCTATTGATGCAGTTCTGAATTACGAAAAACATAATTATAAGTTTTTCTGTGCAAAAGACGATTTTTCGGGTTATCATGTGTTTGCCGTTACAAATGCACAACACGAAGCCAATGCTCGAAAATATCACAAAGCACTCAGAAATGCAGGAATTAGATAAACGTAAAACGAGCAGTTAAAAGTTTATAAAGTTCCTAAAGTTCGTAAAGTCAGATTTATAACAAGATGTGTCAACTTTTTTTAGTACGTTACAAAAACTTTCAAGGTGTTTCAGAAGTGTTAAAATGCAAGGCATCTGAGATTGAGGACGAAGGAGCGTACCAGAAGCGGTGCACTGAGCAAAGCCGAAGTGTACGTGACTGAGTCCGAATATCGAAAGCAACGTGGTTGCTGAACGAAGTTGAAGCAAAGCAGTTTGATACTTATGAAACACCGCCTTTTAACTTTTAACTGATTTTTTATAAATTATCCTTAAAATATCTTGTAACAGTTCTCATCAAATGTATTCTATCATATCCTCTTACATTGTGTTCGTGGCTTGGATATACAAAATAGTCAACTAAAACTTTTTTCTCAATACATTTATTAAGGAAGTTTAAGGAATGTTGCCAAACAACAACTGGGTCAACAGCACCATGAATTAGCATTAGTCTGCCAGTAAGTTTATCAACTTTGTTTAAAAGATTTGATTGAGCATAGCCTTCAGGATTTTCTTCGGGTGTGTCCATATATCTTTCTCCATACATAATTTCGTATAATTCCCAATTAATTACCGGTCCGCCAGCAACACCAACTTTAAAAATATCTGCATGTTCAGTCATTAAAGTAGTTGTCATAAAACCACCGTAACTCCAGCCATGAACGCCAATTCTTTCTGTGTCAACATAGCCAAGGCTTTTTAAATATTCGTATCCTGTAATTTGGTCTTGAGTTTCCACGCTTCCTAATTGGCGGAAAATAATATTTTCAAACTCTAAACCACGATTTGCCGAGCCTCTATTGTCGAGAGTAAACATTATATATCCTTCTTGAGCCATATAGTAGTCCCAGCCAGCCGCTCCGCCAAGCCATCTGTTTTCAACAAGTTGAGCATGAGGTCCGCCGTAAACATAAATTATTGCAGGATATTTTTTACTTGCATCAAAGTCAGGTGGTAAAATTATTCTGTAATATAAATCAGTTTTTCCATCATTTGCTTTAAGTGTAGAAATTTTCATTTCGCCAATATTGTAATCTTCTAATGGATTTTTGGAACTTAATATTGTATTTATTTTTTTGCCTTTTAAATCATAAATTACATACTCGTTTGGAGTAGTTGTACTTGAGTAATTATCAATCAAATAGGAATAATCTTCAGCAATAATTGCTCTATGCGAACCAGGATTGTGACTAATTCTTATCATTGCACCGCTGGCAATATTTACTCTATAAATATCAAAATCTATAGGAGTCTCTTTATTTGCATTTATTAAGATGTCTTTTCCGTTTGGTGTAAAACCATAAACTTGCTGAACTTCAAAATTTCCTTTTGTAATTTGTGAAATTTCTTGTCCATTGTCATTATATAAATATAGGTGAGAAAATCCATCTTTGCGAGTTTGCCAAATAAATTTGCTTGGGTCATTAGGTAAGAAAACCATTGGGTGCAAAGGCTCAACATATTTTTCGTGTTTTTCTTCGAAAAGAGTTTTTACAAATTTCCCAGTTTCAATATCGTATTTGTTGAGTTTCATGTGATTTTGTCCTCTGTTTAAAACAGCAATGTAAATATGTTTTTCGTCTGGACTCCAAGCAATATTTGTTAAAAACTGCTCTTTTGGTTCGCCAGTTTCTATATAATTTATTTTTTGTGTTTTTACATTGTAAATTCCAAGTGTAACTTCTTCGCTTTTCATTCCAGCCATGCAATATTTAAAAGGAGTGGCTTCGGCAATTCTTGCATTTGTATTTACACGTGGATAATCAGTTACCATAGTTTGGTCGTTGCGATAAAAAGCTAAGAAATTTCCTTTTGGCGACCAAAAAGTTCCTTTTTCAATTCCAAATTCGTTGCGATGAACAGTTTGTCCAAAAACTATATCTTTGTTTTCTTCATTGCTAATTTTAAGAATATTTCCTTCTGAATCAATTATCGAAAGATTATTATCTTGAGTGAAAGCTGCTTTTTTATTTTCCTCACAAAAATCAATGTTTTCAAAATCATCGCTGAGAGCAAAATAAAAAGTAATTTGCTTTTTAGAAACATCATAATCAAAAATATTATTTCTTACGAAAAATCTTAAAGTGTTTTTACTCAGCCACTTATATTGAGGAAATGATTTTAAACTATCTTTTTCAATTTTGTTTAAAGCATTATTTAAGTTATCTAAATTTATTAAAACACTTTCGTTTTTTAAATCAAAACTTGTTAAAATAAGTTCTTTTTCTACGATTTTACTAAATTCTTTACTTGCAGGTCTGATGTTTAAACCTCTAATATATTCGGGATATAATTCTCTGTAAACACCAACAACTGCTTCGTCTATAGTTAAATTTTTTGTTTGAGAAAAAGCAAATTCACTCGCAAAAAAAACTGCAAGAATAATAAAGATGATAGATTTTTTCATTTCTTTAAATTTTTTATTAATTTTACATTTACAAAGATATAATTTTTAGATGTTTACAA
>FZPS01000216.1_pt325 | contig 10162 bp, 8 predicted proteins | sample 1817821 | NCBI WGS metagenome assembly FZPS01 (sample SAMEA104158645, study PRJEB21678) | metagenome | place: Germany | collected 2015-04-21 | reverse complement strand
TTATCGATATGAATGAAGAGTTTGTTTTTGAGGGGATAAGGGTTGAGCTTAACCGGAAGAGGGTTAAGAATACTACCCTAAAGGTAAAGCCTCCCTACGGTGAGATTAGCCTAACCATACCCTTTGAAGCTAGTAATAAGAATGTACTTAGGTTTCTTAATGAAAATAAGGAATGGATTCTTGAGAGAAGTAATCTATATAGCAAAGAGCCTAGATATAATGAGGATGCGAGTTTCGAAGATGGTTCGTATTATATAGTTTTTGGAGAGAGATTGAGACTAAGCTTGATTCCTTCTAATAATGAGAAGGTGGAAAGAAAGGATGATTTGCTAATGGTCTATCTAGAAGACGTTGATAATACTTATTGGGTTGAGATATTGGTAAGAGATTGGAAGAATGAGTGGTTTGTGAGCAAGACAGAAGAATACCTTGATAAATGGCAGAAGATTTTGGATGTTAATGCAGGCTATGTTCAAATCAAAAACCTTAGAGCTACTTGGGGGATATGTGATACTAATACAGGAAGAATTTCAATTAGCTATCTTTTGTCCTATCTTCCTCCAATATGTCTCGAATATATTCTTGCCCATGAATTATGTCATCTAATAGAGAGAAATCATAGCCCTAGATTCTATAATATCCTCCATAATCATTTCCCAAACTACGAAGAAATACAGTCCATATTAAATAATTATGTAAATTTGCAAGAGAAATAGTTGATATGGTGCTGAATACTAAGGTGGAGTTTATTAAAGGCGTTGGTCCTAAGAGAGCTGAGGTGCTTAGAAAGGAGTTGGGGATATTTACTTATTCCGACCTCATTTATTATTACCCTTATAGATACGTCGATAAGTCTCAATACCTAAAGATAAACCAGATTGATTCAACCGATGTTCATATACAGGTTATTGGTCGCTTAGCCAATAAAGAGAAGATTGGTCAAGGGAGGGCTTCGAGGATATCTGCCACCCTTACTGACGAGACAGGTGCAATAGAGCTGGTCTTCTTTAAGGGGCTTAAATGGATAAACGATAATCTAGAGGTGGGGCAGACCTATGTTGTATTCGGTAAACCTAGTGTTTTTAAAGGTAGATACAATTTTACCCACCCTGAGTTCGAGACCCTAGCCCATCATAATAGTCAAGGAGGTGAGACTTTCTCTCCAATGTATAATACCACAGAGAAGATGAAGACCTCTTATTTGAATACCAAGGCTATTTCAAATATTATTAAAGCCCTACTTGCTCAGGTTCAAAACAAGATAAAAGAAACCCTTCCCCAATATATTCTAAAAGAGTTTGGGCTTATTGGAAGAGAGGAAGCTCTTACCCAGATTCATTTCCCAACCTCACCGAAAGACCTCGAAAAAGCTAAGCTTAGACTAAAGTTTGAGGAGTTATTCCTTATGCAGCTAGAGCATCAGGTTATGAAAAAGATTAGAGTGGAAAGGTCTAAGGGCTTTTCCTTTGGTATAATTGGCGATAAGTTTAATGACTTCTATAATAATTACCTGCCTTTTAGTCTTACCAAGGCCCAGCAGAGAGTTATTAGAGAGATTAGAAACGATATGAAAACAGGTCACCAGATGAATAGACTACTCCAAGGAGATGTAGGTTCGGGAAAGACCTTGGTGGCTTTGTTTTCAATGCTTATAGCTTTGGATAATGGATATCAGGCAGCTATGATTGCTCCCACCGAAATACTAGCCCAACAACACCTTGTTTCAATCCAAAACTTCTTAGGCGATATGCCAGTAAGGGTGGAGCTATTAACAGGCTCAACCAAACAAAAAGATAGGCGTATAATCCTGCCAGACCTCGAGGAAGGCAAGATAGATATAATAATAGGCACCCATGCCATATTCGAAGACACAGTTGTTTTCAATAATCTCGGCCTATGTATCATCGACGAACAGCATAGGTTTGGAGTAGAGCAGAGAGCCAAGATGTGGACCAAGAATAATATTCCTCCACATATACTAGTAATGACCGCAACCCCCATCCCTCGCACCCTAGCCATGACTGTTTATGGCGATTTGGATTCATCCGTAATTGACGAACTACCTCCAGGTAGGAAGCCTGTACATACATCCCATTATTACGATAATGCAAGGCTGAGATTATATCATTTTATAAGAGAGCAAATCAAGGAAGGTAGGCAGATATACATTGTCTATCCTCTAATCCAAGAATCGGAGAAACTAGACCTTAAAGACCTAATGGACGGCTATGAAAGCGTAGTAAGAGAGTTCCCTCTCCCAGAGTATCAAATTAGTATTGTTCATGGTCAGCTTAAGTCAGACGTAAAGGACTATGAGATGGATAGGTTCAAAAGAGGGATTACTCATATAATGGTCTCCACCACAGTAATTGAAGTAGGGGTGGATGTGCCAAATGCAAGTGTTATGGTTATAGAAAATGCGGAGAGATTCGGACTTTCGCAGCTCCACCAGCTTAGGGGAAGAGTAGGTAGGGGGGCAGACCAATCCTATTGTATATTAATGACCAGCTATAAGCTAAGTGCTGAAGCTAGAGTAAGAATAGACACAATGTGTAGGACCAATGATGGTTTTGAGATTGCGGAAGCAGACCTCAAGCTTAGGGGACCTGGAGATATTGCTGGCACTAGGCAGAGCGGTATATTAGAGCTAAGAATAGCCGACATAGTAAAAGACGAACAAATCCTTAGGCTATCAAGAGATTTGGCAATTAGAATAGTAGGAGAAGACCCTAGCCTAAGCAGGGCTGAACATAGAGGGCTTAGAGAATACGTTGAAACCAAGAAGTCTAAGATGAATTATTCTAAGATTTCATAGGTTTCATTTAAATAAGTTATCTTTGCAAACTAATAAAAGACAGAGAAAAATTAAAATTAAATATAGATTATGGCTACAAAAGTAACAAAAGAATTAATCAACCCGAAAAGTATTGTTGTTGTAGGTGCATCGAATGATGTGACCAAACCAGGCGGTGCAATACTTAGAAATATAATTGAAGGTGGATTTAAGGGAGAGCTTCATGTAGTAAACCCAAAAGAAGACGTCATTCAAGGCATCAAATGTACAAAAGACATTAATGATGTTCCAAACGTAGAGCTTGCAGTTCTAGCAATAGCGGCGAGGTTTGCTGAAGAAACAATAAGAGTGCTTACCCAAGAAAAAGGGACCAAGGCTTTTATTATTATATCTGCAGGATTTGGTGAAGAAAGCGAAGAAGGAAAGGCCCTAGAAGAAAGAATAGTAAAGCTTGTTGACGATGCAGGAGCTAGCCTTATTGGACCAAACTGTACAGGTATATTCACGCCTTACCATCGTGCGATATTCTCAAAGCCATTCCCAACCTCTTCTCCAAAAGGAGTAGACTTTATTACAGGTTCGGGAGCAACAGGTTGCTTTATTATGGATATAGGTATTCAACACGGCCTTAGCTTCAACCATTGTTGGGCAGTAGGTAATTCGGCTCAGCTAGGAGTTGAAGATATATTAGAATACCACGATGAGGTCTTTGATCCAGAGACTTCTTCCAAGATTATCCTTCTCTATGCAGAGAATATAAAAGACCCAGACAAGATACTTAAGCATTCAAAGAGCCTTATTAGCAAAGGATGTAAGATTGCAGCAATTAAGTCAGGAGGTTCTGAAGCAGGTTCAAGAGCAGCCTCTTCTCATACAGGTGCCTTGGCCTCACCAGATGTGGCAGTAGATGCATTATTTAGAAAGGCAGGCATTGTTCGTTGTCATGGAAGAGAAGAGCTTATTACAGTGGCTTCAATCTTTACCTTCCCAGAACTACAAGGAAAGAATATTGCAATTATAACCCATGCGGGTGGACCTGCAGTAATGCTTACAGATGCTTTAAGTAAGAATGGTTTGGAAGTACCTCACCTAACAGGACCAAAGGCAGACGCTTTGCTTTCACGCCTATACCCAGGCTCATCTGTAGCTAATCCAATTGACTTCCTAGCAACAGGTACTCCAGAGCAGCTAGCAGATATTATAGACACCTGCGATAATGAGCTAGACGAGATAGATGCAATGTGTGTAATATTCGGCACACCTGGTCTTGCTCCAATATATGAGGCCTACGAAGTACTCCATGAAAAGATGAAAACCTCCAAGAAACCAATCTACCCAATACTACCTTCTACACTAGTAGCTGGAGATGAGGTAAGGGAGTTCGTTTCAAAAGGTAATGTATTCTTCCCAGATGAGACAGTATTTGGAAATACCATAGCAAAGGTTATAGAGGTAGATAAGACCTTGCTAGAAGCTGACGACTTTATAGAAATAGATACCAAGAAGATTCGTAGCATTATCGATAGAGCCGAAGAAGGTTATATGGATACAAAGATTATGAACGAATTATTGGAAGCTGCAGGTATTGCTCACGCCAAGGAAACCTCTTCGGATAGTGTAGAAGACTGTGTAAGCTTTGCTAATGAGGTTGGCTACCCTGTTGTAATGAAGGTGGTAGGCCCAGTACATAAGAGCGACGTAGGCGGAGTGGTTCTCAACATCAAGGACGAAGAAACAGTAAGGAAGGAGTTCGATAGATTAATGAAGATTCAAGATACCTATGCGGTACAAATCAGCCAAATGCTTTCAGGAACTGAGGTCTTTATTGGTGCAATGAAAGAGCCTCTATTCGGCCATCAAGTGCTTTGTGGTTTGGGAGGTATCTTTATTGAAGTATTCAAAGACGTTAGGTCTAACCTTGCTCCAATTGGTGTGAAAGAAGCTCATACAATGATAGAATCACTTAAGAGCTACAAAATAATCCAAGGAGTTAGGGGTCAAGAGCCAGTTAACGAAAAGGCTTATGCAGAACAAATTGCAAGGGTTTCGGCACTTGTGGAGGCAGCTCCAGAGATTGCTGAAATGGACCTTAATCCACTCTTAGGAAACGCCAAGGGAGTGGTAGCTGTAGATGCTAGAATTAGAATTGAAAAATAATAAACACTAAGAAAAATGAGAAAAGCTCTTATATGGAACTTTTTAGCAGGGCTGCTAATAATTGCGGTCTTTTTGCTACAGTATTCTTCGGAGCTTATTTTGTTTAAGTATTGGATAAGTTTAGTAATTGTAATTGCTGCGAGCCTCATTATAGTATATAATACCTATATTGAAGGCTCACAGCTTTCTAAAAAAGAGAAGGAGAATAAGGCCCTTTTACAAGAGCTAGAAGAAGTCCAAACAAGGCTTAAGGCCTTTGAGAAAAAACAAAATAGCGAGGCTTCAAACGAATCAATAGACCCTAATATCAATAATAACCTCAAAGAATAAATATGAAAAAACAAGATTTTACATTTATAATCGTATCATTAATAATCCTATCCCTTTTCTTCTTCGTAAAGCCTTTGAATAATTGGTTTATGGATTGGAGTAAGGCAAAAGACCTTAGGTATTTCGCATTAGCCTTCCTTAAGTTTGCAGTGCTTGCAACTGCTGGAGAAAGCATTGGGCTAAGAATATCCAAGGGAGTATATAATGAAAAAGGCTTCGGCCTCATTCCTAGGGCAATAGTCTGGGGAGTGCTAGGAATTGGTATCACAATTGCTATGGGAATATTTGCTGCAGGAGCCTATGGGTTCTTAAGCTATTTCTCCATCGATATCAATCCTTTGAATATTGTTAGCCAAACCTTTGGCGTAAAACTGCTATATGCATTTTCAGTCTCAGTATTTATGAATTTAATCTTTGCTCCTGTGTTTATGACCCTACATAAAGTCACCGACACCCATATCTTAGAAAATGGAGGAACGGTTTCAGGACTATTCAAAAAGATTGAGTTTGAGCGTATATTCGTTGGCCTAAACTGGAAGGTGCAATGGAGCTTTGTATTCAAAAAAACCATACCTTTCTTTTGGATTCCGGCTCATACCATAACGTTTATGCTACCTGCAGAGTACCGCGTTTTGTTTGCAGCACTACTAGGAGTAGCTCTTGGAGTGATACTTTCTTTCGCTAATATGAAGAAAAAATAAATACAATGAAAAGTAAATCAATTTTACGTGGCCTATTAATCATTATCATTCTATCAATGATTGGCCCAAGGCTCAAAGCCCAAGACGAAAAGAGGTTTGGCTTAGAGGCTTATGGATGGGTAAGTGGGATGTATTTCTACGACACCAGACAAACCTCTTCGGCACGAGAGGGTCTCTTAAGCTATTATCCACTCAATCAAAGACTGGACGCAAATGGCAAGGATATTAATGCAAGACCAAATTCCAACCTCAATTTTGCTACATCTAGGGTAGGGATGAGGTTCTATACTCCAGACTTGTTTGGAGCAAAGACTGCGGGTAATATCGAGGCTGATTTCTCAGGTCAATCCGACCCAAATATCTATGTGTTTAGGCTTCGTCAAGCCCATATTACTCTAGATTGGGAAAGGACTAGACTTTTGATAGGTCATACCTGGACACCATTCTTTATACTCGAGATGATGCCTAGTGTTCAAGACCTTCATAATGGAGGTCCCTTCCATCCATTCTCAAGAAATAATCAAATCCGTTTGGAACAGATGCTATCGAATAGCATAAAGATGCAGCTTGCAGCAGGATTCCAAAGAGACTATGCCTCAATAGGAATAAATGGAAGAGACCCTTTCAATCAAATCTCTTCGAATATTCCAGAGATGAGTATGTTCTTCCACTATAAATCGTCGAATTGGTTTGCAGGACTTGGAGGAGAATATAAGGCCCTAAAGCCAAGGCATAGCTATAGCCACCTAGGAGAAACCTTGGTCCAAAATGCCTTGGTTCATTCCTATATAACAACGGCTTTCCTCAACTATAAGAATGAAAGTATCGATATAAAATTCCAAGGAATCTACGGACAGAACATGAATAATCACATGATGTTAGGAGGATTTGTAGAAAGCATTTTTGATCCAGTATCCAAGACTTTTTCTTATTCACCAACCAATACAGCAAGTGCTTGGTTGGATGTCTTATATCCTCTGAATAATTATAGATTCGGCCTATTTATGGGCTATACCCAAAACCTAGGCCATAGTGCAGGCTTCGATGTTGGGCAATACTATGGAACAGATAAGGATATTGCAAATGTTTATAGGGTGGCACCAAGAATGGAGATTCATCCTAGCCCTTCTTATTTCATAACACTACAGGCCGAATACACTCAGGCTAATTATGGCGATTGGCAGAGTAAAACTGGCGAGGTTATCGATATTAAAGGAATAGAAAACTATAGACTATCATTTGCATTCACCTATAAATTCAATACACCAAGACTTAGATATTAATTATATGAGGATTGGTTTTGCAAAATACCATGGGGCTGGTAACGACTTCATCCTGATTGATAATAGGGATGGTCTTATCAGCCTCAGTTCTTTGGATATACAGTATTTATGCCATAGACATTACGGCATTGGTAGTGATGGTTTGATATTGCTCGAAAACACTGAGGGCTACGACTTTCTTATGAGGTTCTACAATCCAGATGGAGGCTCGGGAATGATGTGTGGAAATGGTGGAAGATGTATAGTCGCCTTTGCTTTCGACCTTGGAATAATAAGCAAAGATAATACTACTAGGTTTCTTGCAGCCGATGGGGAGCATTCGGCAATAGTGCATTCTCATAATAATAATTTATTCTCTATAAGCCTATCTCTTATAGATGTGGATGAGATTAAGGAATATGAGGATGGTTATTATGTTAATACTGGTACTTCTCATTTTGTAAGATTTGTTGATAATAATAACTACGATATAATACAAGAAGGTAGGGCAATTCGTTATGATAAGAGATTTTCATCACTCGGAGGTAGTAATGCTAATTTTGTTATAGCTAAGGCCTTAGACAGGATTGAGGTAAGGACTTACGAAAGGGGAGTAGAGGCGGAGACCTTGGCTTGTGGAACAGGCATAACAGCTTCTGCCTTAGCTCAGGCCTATAGAAACAAGGAGGAGATTAATAAGATTAATATTAAGGCTAGAGGGGGTGAGTTGGAGGTTAGCTTCCAAAGAGATGGTGGTAGATTTACTAGTATATTCTTAAAGGGTGAAGCTCAAAAAGTCTTCGATGGAGAGGTTTGGATTTAGTTCTTAATCACCATAGAAAACACTACCCGATAAGGTTGAATTGTTCTCGGAGAACAGATTTCTGTCTTGCGAGAACAGATTTCTGTCTTGCGAGAACAGTTTTCTGTTCTGCGAGATCAGTAAGCTAACTCTCCATTATAATTTGAGAGCTATTTTAATCAAAGTATAATGGAGAGCTAATATAGGGTTATTTGGTTGATTATTATCGTTTTGACTTCTTAGGCTTCTTTTCTTTCTTAGGTTTTTTAGTCTTTTTCTTTGGCTCGTCCTTTTTGTCTTCCAGCTTTTTCTTATCAGCCTTCTCAAGCTTTGCCTTTTCTTTCTCAGCTTTTTTAGCCTGCTTTATTCTCTTCTTCTTTTCTTTCTCTCTTTTCTTCTTAAGCTTTTTGACCTCTTTTTTGGTCATACTCTCAGTATCAATTTCTGCTTCATAATAAGCATCTTCATCAATTTCAGCGAATTCTTCTTCCTCAAACTCGTCTAGGTCTTCCTCTTCTTCTCCTAGACCAATCTCTTGTGGGAGATATTGGTTCTCAATCTGAAAGAAATTAGGTCTTAGCTCAGGTTCTAATATCTCAATAGACCTAAGTATGGACTCTATTATATCTCTGTCTTTTGGCTTATCCAAAGAATAATATTCTATTATATATGTATATCCCCTGTCTTCAATACCATAGTATCCACCTCTAAAATAATCTCTTAATGGACTATTGGTAAATTCCAGGAATTTTCCCCTATGTTTCTTATTAAGCTTTTTGGACCTTACTTTTTCAATAATCATATCCTCAAATCCAGTCTTTCTGCTAGTCTTTGCTGATTGATCCATTATGGCTGACTCGAGATTCATGGTCTTTCTTATGGTATAAATCGAAACATAGCTCTGATCTTTATTATTGCTAAGGAGGATATCGTATCCCATAAGGTTATCTCTTTTATTTGCCTTCCATTCGGTTGGCATATTAAGATTAATGTTTTCAATCTCGATTTTAAGATGAGATTTTTGAGCAAAAACACCTGTAGCTATAAGTGTAATTGCGAACATTGTCAGAAGTTTGTATGCGTTTTTCATATCAAATTATATTGTTTTAATCATCAATTTAATTGCAAATATAATGTTTTTTCTTTGTTTCAATAAAAAAAGTACTATTTTTGCAGGGAATTTGGATTATGAAAAGAGAAAAATAGATTTAACCTAATTCAATTTTGCTATGCAAAATGTATTCTAACATTAAGATTATGAGCGAAGAACCTAGAAACGTAACTAGTGAAGAAGTAGAAAATTTAAAAAACGAAGAAGTAGTTACAGAAACAGATTTGAGTGAAGAAATTGAATCAAATCAAGATTTGAAGAAGGAGAATGAAGAAGAAGTTCAAGAAGAAGTTCAAGAAGAAGAGGCAGTTGCAGACGATTCTATCGTAGAGAATGATTCTGAAGAAGATGAAGACGAAGAGAACGAAGAGGACGAGACAGTTTCAATAGAAGAACTTACCGAACTTTACTCCAAAATGAGTAAGGAAGAACTATTCAATACACTCAAAGAACTGATTGAGAAGGAGGGTATTAATACTCTGAAATCAAGAGTAAACCTGATTAGAAATGCTTTCAACACCATCCTTGCTGACGAGAAAGAAGCTAAGAAAAAAGAGTTTCTATCTCAAGGTAATGAAGAGGAGCCAGTAACTGAGGCTGACTTTGTGTACGAAGAGTCAGAACTAGATACTGAATTTAGAAGGTATTATGGTATGTATAGGGAGAAGAGGCAGAGATACTTGGAAGAGCAAGAAAAAGCTAAGCAAGAGAATCTAGTTCTAAAGAATCAGCTTTTGGATCAATTGCGTGAACTTCTCAACTCTGACGAAAGTCTAAAAGAAATCTACGATGAGTTTAACTCTATCCAAGAAAAATGGAGGGAGATTGGTCAGGTGCCTAGACCTGAGGTCAATACACTTTGGCAGAACTATCATTTCCTTATTGAAAAATTCTATGATAAGGTCAAAATTAATAGAGAGCTTAGGGATTTGGGTCTTAAGAAAAACCTTGATGCAAAGCTCGACCTATGCGAAAAGGCAGAGGAGTTAATACTCGAAACATCAA
>FZPS01000014.1_pt220 | contig 10165 bp, 11 predicted proteins | sample 1817821 | NCBI WGS metagenome assembly FZPS01 (sample SAMEA104158645, study PRJEB21678) | metagenome | place: Germany | collected 2015-04-21 | reverse complement strand
GGTATGATTACAAAATTGATAGGCTATGACGAAATTATATTAATTTCAAATATAAACTTTAGCAAGGATTCTATCAGTAGGGATCAATTATTGGAATTACCTTTAATATTAATTGATGACAAAAATCTTTAGACTTTACTCTATTAGATAGGTTAAATTACACAGCTGATGATTTAGAAAAATTCAATATAGTATTTTCAACTAATTCCTTTTGGTCAGCAGTTAATGGAGTTTTAAATAGTGATGCCTTAGCCTTTATACCGAAATCCATTTACAACGATTTCAAGGAACCCTTACTAAAAAAAATTGAAATAGATAATTTTTCTGTTTCCTTACCAGTTTATATTAACTATTTAGAGTCCTATTATAAAATAAATTCGGACTTTGTAAAATCCTTTAAAAATACAATAAAAAAACACCTCAATAATTAGTGTGGAGGGAGAATCAGTTTTCAGTTTTCAATTTTCAGTTTTCAAATAAAAATAAAGGTAGTTGATAAAATCAACTACCTTTCTGATTTTCATTTATAATGAAAATCTTCCTTAACTGAAACCTGAAAACTGAAACCTGAAACCTGTTTTAATATGTTCTTATCAAGATCCACTCTGCTAATTCTTTTAAAACCTTCTTGTATTCATTCTCTGGAAGCCTGTTTATTCCCTTAAAGCATTTTTCTACGTATTTATTAGCTAATTCTTTAGCCTTTTCTATGCCTTTGTTTTCTTTAACTATTTTAATAATTTTTTCTACATCTTCATCTGTGTAGAAGTCTTTTTTCATTATTTCTGAAAAAGCATTTTGGTTATTTCTATATGCATATATAAAAGGAATTGTATAAATGCCCTGCTTTAAATCGTTAGCAGCTGATTTTTTTATACTCTCATCATCACCTTCATAATCTAATATATCATCGATTATTTGGAAGGCCATTCCTAAATTATGTCCAATATTTTTTAGTTCTCTGCTTACTTTATTGTCAGCATTACACTCTGCCGCCCCTAAAAATAAAGAAATTGAAAATAATTCAGCAGTTTTTCCTGATATTCTGCTTAAGTAATCCTTAACCGATAGCTTCTTTGAAAATCTGGAGTTTAGCTGATCTACTTCTCCCATGCAAATTCTTGTCATAGCATTAGAATCAATTTCTAATGCCCTTAAGGATGAATGAGTCGCTAAAATTTTAAAGCAGCTACAAAATAAATAATCTCCAATATAGACTGCATAATCCTTTCCATACTTAGATTGAATTGTTGGCTGACCTCTTCTAAGCTTGGACTCATCAATAACATCATCGTGAACTAAAGTTGCCATATGTAACATTTCTATTACAGCGGCAGTTGGTACTGATTTTTCCCTATCACCATCGCCAAACTTTGAACCTATTAAAACAAAAGCAGGTCTTAATAGTTTTCCCCCTGATTTTATTAAATCTAAGATAGAATTTTCAATTTTTTTATCCTTGCATTTAGTATATTTTTTCATCAGACTAACTACTTCTTTTAGCTCTTCTTTTATTTCAGGATAGTTATTCCAAATCTTATTCATTATATTCCACCTTCTTAGTGATACTCTAAATTTTAAACATAGGTAATTTCTTAAGATGATTTACTACATAATTTGCAGCTATACCTACAAAAATACCTGTTCCTATTCCTATAAATGATAATATAGGTAAATACAACATTACCCCTATATTTTTAACAATTGATGATGCAATTATTAATTGCCCAACATTATGAAATATAGCACCTGCTGAACTCACTCCTACAATACTCACATTTTCCTTAAATACCTCTTTTATTATTATCATAGAAATAAAACTTAATATTCCACCTGCCGCACTATACATAAAAGCTGATATACTTCCTCCAAACATTGTTGCCAAAGTAATCCTTAAAAATAAAACTAAAAATGCATCTCTCTTTTTATCTAATGTATATAATGCAATTACAGTAATTAAATTTGCTAGGCCTAGCTTTGCCCCAGGAGTAATAAATGGAACGGGTATCATTCTTTCAATTATATGAAGTACTAATGCTTGTGCCACTAATAATCCAATATATACAATTCTACTAGTTTTTCTCATGAATCCCCCTTAATATGATAATATGACATCATCATCACTTATTCCTTTTATCTCTATCATGACTTTATGCGGAAGACATACTAGACTTTCACCTGCTTTTTCAATATGTGATGGGTTCATACATACCTTATCTGGGCAATCTGCATCGATTATACCTATTCTATTATCCTTCACAAGCACAGTATTATATCCATGTTCTGTTTCTACCTTTATTATTTCTTCTCCTCTATGTTCTGATAAAGGTATAGTTTTATAAACTTCCCCTGCTATAGTTATCTCTGCATATGTATTTTTCAATCCTTTTCCTACTGAAGCACCAAGTATTACCTCCGGTAAAAATGAAAGCAGCATTAACACTCCAATAATAACAAAATCTAGTTTTTTAAACATGTTTTTATCTCCATAATGTTTTTTTATATTTTATAAGGTAGAGTAAATTACTCTACCTTATAATTCTAACATTAACATTATATTTTTCTCAATTACAATTTATTTATACATTGGTTGTCTTTTTCCATGCCAGAAATTATCTGCAAATTTACTAATCCAAGGGATTACCCAATAATCTAATCCTAAAGTTCTTCCAGCTCCACCCATTAAAGCAATTGAACCGAAGAAGTACCAAAGTATATCCCAACCAGCCATTGCACATAGAATGAAGTTAACAACCATTCCAGCTGATGCAACACTAGCTAAGAATGTGAATAATCCAGCTATTAAAGCTAATCCCATTCCTATTTCAAGGAATACAACTATTCTTTGGAACCATACAGCTACTTCTGGATTTGGCATCATAATTTCCATTATTGCTGCATACCAACCAGGCATTTTACTAATAATTGGAGTTGCCCATTCTGTTGCTGCTTCTGCTGCTTGTGAAGCTCCTGATGCTGCATCACTTGCTCCTGAAGCTGCATCTTGTAACCATTCAAATGGCATTTTTACATTACCAGCCTTAACCCAGCTGTCATCACCAATCTTAATTTTGTTAAAGAAACCTGTACCATCAAAGTTCCACATTTTTTCCCAAACTGCGTCACCAACTAATTTTTTGAAACCTTCAATAAACCATAATACACCTATATAAATTCTAAGTGGTACTAACCATAATCTATTAGCCTTAGAAGATAAGTGACCTCTTACAAAAGATCTCTTGTGTTCCATATTAAAGAACTCATGTTGTAAATAGCTATAACATGCATGTATATTATTTACTCCCCATAGGTAATGTAAGTTAACTAAGTGCTTCATTAACATTGCAAAGAATCCTGATAACTTCATTCCCATTAAGTTAGCAACACAATATCTTCCTCCAATAGAAACCATAAATCCATGGTATTTTCCTTGGAATTTTACCATTTCCTTATCTTCTATTGATGCAACTATATTATTAACAACTGTATCTGCAGTTTGAATAGCTGCTTCAACTATTTGAGGAGTTCCCTTACCCTTTTCTTCTTCATAGTAAGCCATATCACCAACTACAAAAACATTTTCCTTACCAACAGCTTGCATATATTCATTTGTTTGTAGTCTTCCTGCTCTTGCAGTTTCTAGGCCATATTCTTTTGCTTCTTGATTTCCTTGAATACCACAAGTCCATATTAATGTATTTGTTTTTATTTTATTTCCATTCTTTAAAATTACTTCATTCTTAGTAACTTCAACGATAGGAGAATTCTTTAAAATTTCCATTCCATGTTTAGTCATGTATCTTTCAGCTTTATCAGCTTGATCTCTGTCTAACATGTTTAATATAGTTCCCATAGCTTCAACAACTTTTAAAGTTACTTCGCTTTCATCTACATTATACTTATTCGCTAAGACACTTTTCCATTCTAAAAGTTCTCCAGCCATTTCAATACCAGTAAAACCAGATCCTGCTACAACAAATGTTAGCATTTCTTTTCTCTTATTAGCATTTTTTTCTATGCTTGCTTTTGCAAACATCTCTTGAATATGTTCTCTAATTCTTAGTGCATCTTCAAATGACCATAGAGTAAATCCATTTTCTTTTACTCCTGGAACTCCAAAGAAAGCAGGCTCACTACCTGTACCTATTACTAAGTAGTCATATTCATATTTTTCATTTGTAGTTTTTACTACTTTTTTATCAGTATTAACTTCTTCTATATAATCTATAACTACATTAACTTTCGTTTTACCAAAAATTTTAGCTAATTCTACTTGTACTGATTCAGGATGAACTCTTCCACCTGCAACCTCATGTAATTCAGTCATTAAAGTATGATATGGATTCTTGTCTATAAGAGTTATTTCCACATCATTATTTTTCTTATATTTCTTTGCTAATCTTTTAGCAGTTTGGACACCACCGTATCCTGCTCCAAGAACAACTATCTTATTTCTTGACATGTTGTGCACCTCGTCCCTTCATAAAAATAATTCTTAAATTGTATATTTTATTCTATATATAATACTATCATATGTCCATATAAAATAGTTATTTATTTTGTCGAATTTTTAAACCAATTTTCCTTCTTGAACTCTAAAAATGGCTTAATAAAGCCACTCAATCCTATTCTCTTATATTTATTGCAATAAGTTTTTCTTATCTGATATAAGTAATTCGAATATCAAAAATCATTTTAAATGTGTATAATTAGTTCGTAAATAATTGCATTAACAAAAAATACAAAAGATAATCAGGGAGGATTTTTTATGAAACTAAAGAAGATTACAAGCCTATTAGTAGCTGCAGCATTAACTTCTGCTATATTTGTTGGATGTGGAAATGCTGATAAGAAAACTGAAGCTGCCTTAAAGGATGGTACATACACAGCTGAATCAGAAGCAGATGAAAGAGGCTATGTAGCAAGCATAGAAATAGAAGTTAAAGATGGAAAAATAGCTTCTGTTAAATACGATGAAGGTAAAGATGGCGAAAGTAAATTAGATAATGAAGAATATAATACTAAAATGAAAGATAAAAGCGGAAGCAGTCCAAAAGAAGCTTATCCAGCTTTAGAAGCTGCATTAATTGAAAAACAAGATGTACAAGCTGTTGATACAGTAACTGGTGCTACTAGTACATCAGATTCATTTAGAACTTTAGCTAAAAAGGCTTTAGAATCTGCTAAATAGTATTATTTAGTATTAAGACTTTAGGTTTTTGGCCTAAAGTCTTTTATTTTTATAATATTATTCTTTATAATATAAATAATAAATCATATAGGAGGACTCTAAAATGAAAAAACACCTTAAATACATTATATTATCTATTTTGTTAATTTCTTCTTTAGCACTTCTTGGAAGTTGTACAAAAAGTTCACAATCTAGTGAAGCAAATAACGAACCTATTGACAGAAGTGAATTATTAATGGGTACAGTAATTAGTGTAAAAATTTATGATAGTAATGATGAATCAATCTTAGATGAAGTTTTTAATAAGGTAAAAGATTTAGAAAGCATATTATCTATCAATGAAGAAGGCACATTAATTGATAAAATAAATGAAGCTTCTGGGGTAAATCCTGTTGAAGTAGATGAAGATACATATTATGTTTTAGAAAAAGGATTAGAATATGGCAAAATATCAGGTGGTCGCTTTGATATTACAATAGGACCATTAGTAAAGCTTTGGAGCATAGGCCTAGAAGGTCAAAAACTACCAACCCAAGAAGAAATTGATTCAAAAATTCCACTTATTGATTACAATGACTTAGTTTTAAATGATAAAAATAATACTGCCTTTCTTAAAAGAGAGGGTATGATAATTGACCTTGGTGGTATTGCAAAGGGATATACTGCTGATATAATTTCAGATATGTTAACAGAAAGAGGAGTTAATAGCGCTATTATCGACCTTGGCGGAAATATTTTAGCTAAAGGTAAAAAAGTAAATGGAGACCTTTGGAAGATAGGAATACAAAATCCAGATGCTGAACGTGGCGGTACAGTTGGAATTATAAAAGTTGAAAATAAATCTGTTGTTACTTCTGGAATTTATGAAAGGTACTTCGAAGAAAATGGCGTTAGATATCATCATCTTCTAGATCCTAAAAACGGTTATCCTTATGAAAATAACATTGCAGGAATAACAATAGTAAGCGATAAATCTATCGATGGAGATGCTTTATCAACTACAGTATTTGCAATGGGTATAGAAGACGGTCTAAACTTTGTAAATTCTCAAGAAGGTATCGATGCAATATTTGTTACTAAAGATAATAAGATTTATTTAAGTGAAGGAATTAAAGATAATTTTGAATTAAGCAATAATGACTTTACGATAGAAAACTAATAGCAGGTGGCATAGTTCAGGATAATTTAGTGTGGAGCTTATTTTAGTGTGGAGTTTGGAGTGTGGAGGGGATATTTAGTGTGGAGTGTGGAGGACTGAGTGTGGAGGGGATATTTAGTGTGGAGTGTGGAGGACTGAGTGTGGAGGGGATATTTAGTGTGGAGTGTGGAGGACTGAGTGTGGAGGAGTGAGTTGAGTTTTCAGTTTTCAGGTTTCAGATTTCAGTTGAGGTAGCTTTTCATTAATAATGAAAAGCGAAGAGCCTACTTAGCAAACTGCTAAGTAGGCTCTAATTTATTTTTAGATTTTCAGTCCGTCTGAAAATCAACCTAAATTTTGCATTATACATTATGAATAGTTAATTACCGCAGGCTACGCTGTGCACTGGAAAAATTATTCTTCTAATTGAAGATTTACTGTTCTAGTTTTGTTATTTCTTATTAATTCTATAGATACTACATCTCCTGCCGATTTTGAATCCCTAATATTTCTTAATTCATCAAAATTTTTCACTCTTTCACCATCAAATTTTGTAATTAAATCTCCGGCTTGTATTCCTGCCTTTTCGGCTGGTGAAAATTCTGATACTGAAACTACATATAAACCTTCTTCCATGTCGAATTGCTTAGCTAAGTCTTCGTTAATTTCCCTTATTGTAATACCAAGCTTTAAAATAGGCTTTGATAAGGATTCAATTCTATCTTTAACATCATTAATAGGTATTGCAAATCCAATTCCTTCTACTTCGCTATCAGCTATTTTTAAGGTATTTATTCCAACTACTTCTCCCTTTGTATTAATAAGGGGTCCTCCGCTATTACCAGGATTAATTGCCGCATCAGTTTGAATTAAATTAACCTTAACTCCAGTACTTGTTTCCACATTTCTATTAACTGCACTTACCATACCGCCTGTTACTGTTTGATTAAATTCTTTTGATAAAGGTGTTCCTATTGCTAATACTTCCTCTCCTGGCTGCAATATAGATGAATCTCCAAGTTCTACAACTCCAGGAACCTCTATTGTATCATCTTTTATTTTAAGCATTGCAACATCTTGGTTTTGATCATAGTTTACAACTTTTGCAGCTACACCTCCCTACCATCTGATAATGTCACAACAACTTCTTGTGCACCTTCAATAACATGATAATTAGTTAATATATACCCTTCTTCATTTATAATGAATCCTGAACCAATTCCTGAAACCCCTTTAGGAAAAATCCCGCTATAATCCATAACTCCATTTACAGATACAACAACTACTGCAGGGGCTACTTTATTAAAGGCTTCACTTGCTGTAAGAACTCCCTCTGTCTCCCTATAACTTTGTGGATTTAAAGTTATGGTTGTACTTTGATTGCTAATGCCCCTTCTCAAAAATAAGTATGATCCGTAGCCTCCAATAGCACCTCCAATAATTGCTCCCACTAAAACAAGGGATATGGCTCCAAATATTCCTCTTCTTTTCTTATTCTTTTTGTAATTTTGATAATAATTATATTCATTATCATTACTATCTTTCATTGTAAAATTCACATCATATATTTTGTCATCATCCATTTTGAAAACCTCCAAATAAGTTGCATATTATTTCTATAATTAATATACCCCCTTAATGTGACAATTATATGACATATTTACGATATATATTTTATTTTTTCATTCTTTCTATTTCATTTGCTTTTTTAATAACTTGTCTTATTCCAGTTATCACAGAATCTTTTTCAGTAATTGATAGGAAATTACTTTCTGTACTAATTTCATAGACCTTTGTTAATTCTTCATCTCCCAAAGATTTTAATTCAACTTGATTTTCTTTTGCTATTAAATAATATGGCTTCTCTTTAAAAACCCCAACTTCCTGACTGCTATTGCTGCCACTTACAATATTACCAAGCTCATTATATACTGCCCTTGTGTAATTGCTCTTTGTTCTATGAGATTTAAACTCCGTCAAATCATCTTCTTCTAAAGAATTTTCAAACTCATCTAATTTACAATCAATATCTAATTTATCAATTAAAGAGGTCAAGCCAATATTAGAACCTAGCTTTTCTATACCTCTTCTAAACTTTTCTAGTCTTACTTCCTTTAAAAATTCTTCTGAATTTATTTCATTTTCAACTAAAGGATTTACTAATATAATTCCTGCAACTAAATCTGGATAAGCTTTTGCAAATTCAGTTAAAACAAGACTTCCATACTCCTCCCCTACTAATATATAAGGAGATGGAGCTGCCGACTTTCTTAGTAATATCCTTAAATCTTCCGCTTGTTCCTTTACTGTTCTATTTGATCCACCATCACTAAATCCATAACCTCTTCTATTATATACAAAGGTTGAAATATCATCGTAATTTGTAGTTAAGTCTTCTACGACTAAATCCCACTGATTTAGGTTTCCTCCTATATTTCCATCGAAAATTATTGTATACTTTCCTCCATCTCCCTCTAGCAGGTAGTCTAACCTTTTATCATCAACTCTTATGTAATCTACTCTTTCCTTAAGTGTTTCCTTTGAAATAAAATTAGCTATTCTTTGATAAACAAAACCTATTAGGATTAATATAAAAAATATAGTTGATACCTGTTTAATAATTTCTTTAGGACTTTTTTTGCTTTTCATGTTGACCTTGCGGACTCCATTTGAATGTGGTAAAAGTTTCATTTAATCTATCCCCCCTATTTACCTAAAGCTTTAAGTTAGGTTTTGCATTAAGGTTAAAAGGACTCACATTCCCCTTCATTAAATTAAAATAAGCAGCACTTCCTATCATTGCAGCATTATCTGTACATAATACTGGTGATGGAAAAAGTACCTTTATTCCTTCTTTTTCAGCTGCTTCTATTAATGTTTTTCTTAAAGATGAATTAGATGCAACCCCTCCTGCTATTGCTATTTTATCAACTGCTTTTTCTCTACAAGTTTTTAATACATTTTGTTTTAAAACATCTATAACAGCTTTTTGGAAGGAAGCTGCCACATCTGCCTTATTTACTTCTATATCCTTCATCCTGCATTGATTTAAATAATTTAAAACCGAAGACTTAAGTCCACTAAAAGAAAAATCTAAAGAATTATCATGAAAATTGGCCCTTGGGAACTTAATTGCATCTTCATTTCCTTCCTTAGCTAATTTATCTATTTTAGGCCCTCCCGGATATCCAAGGCCAATAGCCCTAGCCACCTTGTCATAAGCTTCTCCTGCTGCATCATCCCTAGTTTGACCTATAACTTCATACTCACCATAATCCTTAACATGAACTATAAAAGTATGCCCTCCTGATACTACAAGGGATACAAAAGGCGGTTTTAAATCTTTATGTTCTATATAATTTGCTGATATGTGTCCTTCAATATGATTTACACCAACTAAAGGCTTCTTTGCTGAATATGCAAGTCCTTTTCCATATTGAAGACCTACTAAAAGAGCTCCAACTAATCCTGGGCCATATGTAACGCCTATTGCATCTATATCCTTTAAATCAACTTCAGCCTTTTCTAAAGCTTCCCTAACTACCTTATTAATCACTTCAATATGCATTCTTGAAGCTACTTCTGGTACAACTCCTCCGTATGCTTTATGTGTCTCTATTTGAGTTGCAATTATATTAGATAATACTTCTCTTCCGTTTTTAACTACAGCTGCAGCAGTCTCATCACAGCTAGATTCTATTGATAATATTAATTTATCTTCCATAATTCTCCTCTTTCATATTACTATTTTTTATTTCTTCTTTTTTTGTTAAAATAATTATTATACTATATAAAAATATAATTTTATTATAAGTCCATTTTTTATTATATAATGA
>FZPS01000048.1_pt598 | contig 10167 bp, 13 predicted proteins | sample 1817821 | NCBI WGS metagenome assembly FZPS01 (sample SAMEA104158645, study PRJEB21678) | metagenome | place: Germany | collected 2015-04-21 | reverse complement strand
GTATCGATTATGCCCTGTACTGCCAAGAAAACAGAGATTGTGCGTGGGGAGATGCAAAACGGAGGGTATCCCAATGTGGACGCAGTTCTAACTACAAGAGAACTCGCAAGCATGATAAAAGAAGCCGGAATCGACTTTGTCAACCTACCCGACCGGAAGTTTGATGCACCACTTGGAATTTCATCAGGTGCTGCAGACATCTTTGGAGTAACAGGCGGAGTAATGGAAGCAGCCCTTAGGACTGTATATGAGCTTGTTACAGGACGTGAGCTGCCCTTTGAAAACCTCCATGTAGAACCGATAATCGGTCTCGAGGGTATTAAGGAAGCTGCAATCAGGATTGAAGAACCCCTTGCCGAATACAAGAATTTCGACGGCGTAGAGTTAAGGATTGCTGTTTCAAACGGCCTGAAAAACGCCCGCACACTTATGGATGAGGTGAAAGCAGGGAATTCACCGTATCATTTTATTGAGATAATGGGATGTCCGGGTGGATGTATCAACGGCGGCGGTCAACCACGTAGTAGCGATCCGGATGTACGCGAGAAGCGCCTGAGGGGTATCTACGATGAGGATGAATCAAAGGTGTTACGCAAGTCGCATGAAAACCCTGCGATACAGACAATCTACAAGGAGTTCTTAGGGGAGCCAAACGGGAAGAAATCGCATGAGCTCCTCCACACAAAATATATAGGCAGAGGTCTGTTCAATGAGCTTAGTGATGAGTCCTTTGTCGTTGAGCCTGAGAAACCTGTAAAGCGGACGCACGTGAAGGTATCTCCTTTGGCGGTGCAGATAACCCGCCAAGAGGTGACCCAAAGCTCAAAGCGGGAAAACACTGTTGACTCGGCTCAATTGTTAGCCCTTGAGGCAGAGAACAGAAGGCTACGCAAGGAAGCTGAGGAGCATGAAGAGACTGTTCGTCTGCTTAAGGAAGTAATAAAATCATATGTGGAAAACTAGACATGAGTACTTAGCTATGGAGCATGTAGTTATGGAGTGTATGGCCTAGCGATTTATCAATTCAGATAGGACGCCGTCCCTGTAAAAATAACAGGGACGGCGTCCTATCTGAAGTCAATGTGGTATCTTTCCTAAACCAGACCACTTACGTCCTAAAACCACGCGAATATACTATGTAATCTCCTGGTCACATTTATGAAACATCTCTGTGTCGAAGAAATCTACAATACTGATTTCGAGCCCGTCACAGATTTTCTTGATCGTTACAATGCCGATGTCCTTTCGGCTGTTGTCGAGTAAACTGTAAATCGTGGAAGGAGTAAGGCCTGAGATATTCGCAAGAGCATTTATGGAGATACCTCTCATAGCACAAAGCTCCCTAATTCGCTCTGCGACCAACACCTTTATTCCCAAAGAAAACACCCCTAATGAAAGGTAGCATAATCTCCGCTGTTGCGTGTACGCGGTTGCGTAATCATCTAAAAAATGGTACAATTACCATTATGAACAATTCGAGGGGATGATTAGATGCACGGGAGAAATGCATGCTTCTTTATGGGGAGGAGACGAATCGAGGCCGCAAAGATAGAGATTGTAGTTAAGAGGTTGAACAGGGCAATAGATATCCTTGTCAGTAACGGGATTACAAACTTCTTAACTTTTGGGGAGAGGGGGTTTGATACACTTGCTGCATCGCTAATACTCATAAAGAGGGAGAAGTTCAACGACATCAAATTAGTACTGATAAGGCGTTCTTCTGCTTATCTGAGGCCCTTTATTACCGCCCCTTCAACCCTTCCCGAGAGAATGCTGTTTGATGTGGATAGGGTCGTATGCATATCAGAAAGGCGGGATACATACGTCACTAAGAGAGCATCTGCATGTATAGCTTACATGCCAAATCAGTTGGGTCTGGTTATGCGAAGAAAGATGCTTAAGGAATGCTTTCTAATAAATGTAGCCCACACGGTTTAGACTAGTTTTAGTGCTTCTCAGAAACCAGTATTATATCATATAATTGAGCACATGATTTTGAATGTGAGCAAATATCCACGAAGCTCCTCTGTATGCTTGATTATTTTCGCTGTGGATGTATAATAAATAGGAAGGGCACTATAGTGAACATGCAATATACGCTGAGAAAGCATTGAAAGGACAGGGGTTTTGACAGCAACTAAAAGGCTTGTTGTATCTGCATTCGTAGGTGCATGCTATGCAACATTGACAATCGTGCTAGCCCCTATCTCATACGGGGCTGTTCAGTTTAGAATAAGTGAAGCATTAACGGTGATACCCTATGTGATGCCGTCAACTGCATGGGGTCTTTTTGTAGGATGCTTTATTGCTAATCTTTTTAGCCCGACCGTGACCATTCTCGACATAGTCTTTGGCTCACTCGCCACTCTCCTTGCGGGCTTAGTCACTGCACAAGTTAAGAGTAAGTGGATTGCCCCCCTTCCTCCTGTGATATTTAATGCAATAATAGTGGGTGCAGTCATTTCATATACTTCGGCTCCCAATGCAGCTATGATAGCATTCCCCACTATCGCGCTATCTGTAGGTATTGGGGAACTTGTTGTCTGTTATGCTTTGGGTTTGCCTCTTTTGTTTGCACTTATGAGAATAAACGCACTGAACTCCGACTAAATATAGCATCTATCTATAAATTGTTTAAGGTGGTAAGAAGATTGAAAATCAAGAAAGCAGTCATCCCGGCAGCCGGACTCGGTACGAGAATGCTTCCCGCCACAAAGACTATTCCGAAGGAAATGCTGCCAGTAGTCGACAAGCCGTCTATCCAGTACATTATCGAGGAGGCGGTTGCTTCAGGAATTGAGGACATTCTCATTGTAACAAACAGGGCAAAATCGGCAATGGATGATTATTTTGATTACCATCCGGAGCTTGAGGAGAGTCTGAAGCGTGCAGGAAAGGTCAACGAGATAGAAACTGTCAGGCGTACTGCTGACCTGGCAAACATTTTTTATGTGAGGCAGAAGGAGACAAAGGGGCTTGGTCATGCCATATGGAGGGCGAAGCATTTTGTAGGGGACGAGCCGTTTGCTGTACTCCTTGGGGACGACATAATGGTATCGGAGACGCCTGTAATGCGACAGTTGATCGATCTGGCTGAAGAATACAGCTGCTCGGTTGTCGGTGTACAGCGAGTTTCGAGAGAAGTCATTGGGAAATACTGTACACTCGGAGTCAAGCCTGTAAAGGAGCGCTGTTACGATGTGACAGAACTCATAGAAAAGCCCCGTCCCGAACAGGTCATATCTGACTTCGCTATTCTAGGGAGATACGTTCTCACACCTGCTATTTTTGATGTGCTTGAAGACCTGCCTGCCGGCTACGGGGGAGAGATTCAACTGACCGACGGTCTCAATGCTCTCTGCCAAAACGAACGGATGCTAGCGTGCGATTTTGAAGGAAAACGCTATGATACAGGAAATCTGAGGGGTTACATGGAGGTAACTATAGACATGGCTCTCGAACATCCGGAGATTAAAGACTGGATGAAAGATTTCCTAAGAAGCAAGATCGAGAATTCGTGAGTGAAACACTCCTGATTTCTTAAAATAGTTTGACAATTGTTGATAAAAAGGGTATAATGACTCTCGTTGATGTTCCGTTTGTGTGTTCGCAACGGAACCTACATCCTTGCTCCTGAAAAAGGGGCCATAGTCCAAAAGGAGGTGCAAAAATGGCTAGTAAAGTTTCTAAGTATGAGACGATCTTTATTGTAAGCACAAGGTTCGACGAGGAGTCCACCCGTGAAATCATTAATAAGTTCAAGGAACTGATTGAGGCAAACGGAACTCTTGAAAGCGTCGACGAGTGGGGCAAACGCAGACTCGCTTATGAGATCGATGATCAGCGTGAAGGATACTATGTTCTGATGAACTTCACATCCCCCACTAGTTTCCCGGAAGAGCTGGACCGCGTATACAAGATTACCGAAGGCATAATGCGCTCAATCATCATTGTTAAGGAATGAGAGGTCTCAAATGCTTAATAAGGTAATTCTAATGGGTAGATTGACCCGTGACCCTGAGCTTCGCTTCACACAGTCGAATATCGCCGTAACGAGCTTCTCCATTGCTGTAGACAGAAACTACAAAAGCAGGGGTGAACAGCAGGCGGCTACCGATTTTATCGATATTGTTGCCTGGCGTGGAACTGCTGAATTTGTATCCAAATGGTTTTCCAAAGGTCGCATGATTGTTGTTGTGGGATCACTCCAAGTCCGCAATTGGCAGGACAAGGACGGTAACAACCGCAGGACAGCGGAAGTAGTTGCCGATGAAGTTTACTTTGGAGACTCAAAGCGTTCAGGCGATGACAGCGGCAGCCGATTCACACGGACTGATGCTGATTTTGGTGATCAGACAGGGGACAGGTCATTCGATTCATTTAGCAGTAGCCCGTACAGCAGCGGGCTGCCCGTATCCGATTTTGAAGACATAACCGACGACGATGATGAGCTTCCATTCTAATAATGCGTCTGAAAACTCTAACCTTCAATAGTCGGGAGTACCTGATCTACCCCACATACCAGTAATTTTATGTAAGGAGTCTGATATAATGGCATCAGATAGGCGTCAAAATCGCGGCCGCAGACGCAGAAAAGTATGTGCTTTCTGTGTTGACAAGGTTCAGCATATTGACTATAAAGATGTAGCGAGACTGCGCAGATTTCTCTCTGAGCGCTCGAAGATTCTTCCACGCCGTATGACTGGCGTATGTGCTGCCCATCAAAGACAGCTGACAATCGCCATCAAGCGTGCACGTCACATAGCGCTGCTGCCGTACGTAACTGAGTAAAATAGTATAATAAATGTCAGTGAAAGTGCTGTCTCACGTTGAGCTTCTTGCTCGCGGTGGGACAGCACCTTTTATTAAATATGGGTTTAGTCTAAAGTAAGCGTCTGTGTTAGCAAATAATTGGGAGATTATCCGGAAGTCATCGGTTTACCAGTCATTCCGGTTGCGATCCTGATCGTTCCGATCTCGTTCTTTATTCTGAGCGCGATTCTGATCATTGCGATTCTGTTCATTTTTTCTCTGGTTCTGGTTATTGCGATTCTGTTCGTTTCGATTTTGGTTATTACGGTTTTGATTGTTTCGGTTGTCCACTGAATTCACTCCCTTCTTGACACAATAATTGTAACCAATTATCGGCATATTATTCAGGGAGAGTGGACAACACAATGCTACCGTGACATGAAGTTATATAGCATCAGTGCGGCCTCAACTCGTGTCGATGTCGCATATGGGTTTACGTTTCCGTTTCCGTCACCGCGAATGATGCCGAGCCCCTGAGCAATTGCGAAGTAGCCATAGTCAGCGTCTCTGATAGAGGAGCTGTCTTTGAAGTTCACTACATAGATGCCTTTCAGGTTGGCTGTCTTATCATAGCCGGACATTTTTAGGATAGTTCTTATTACATCTGCGCGTGTCATAAGTTTCTTGGGATCCTTTTGATTCTTGCTTATGATATTACGGTAGTAAGCTGTATTATATAGTTGATCTATTGCCTCATCCGTCATGTTGTCGGCATCAACCTGTAAGCGGTATCCGTCGGCACTTAGGAAAAGCAGGATCATATCGAGCTGAGTAAGCTTTTTCGACGGCAAGAAGCTCTTGCCAAAGTACCCTATCCCATGCTCTGCAAGCTTCATAATCTGCTTTTCAGCGTAATGGCCTGATATATCATCGTACGTGTAAGGCTCTGTCGCTTGAGCTTTTGATACTACTGGCTCACCAGTTAGGGCATCCACGCCTAAGACGTAGTCCTCAGCAAAGCTTGTATAGCTCAAGGTTAGCTGATACACAAAAGAATAGCCATACTCAGCGTAGGGTATTAACTCAGGGCGGGATGGATCAACTTTCACAGGTACACCGACATATGAGAGCCTGGTATCGAAGGCATTTGAATATGCAGCACAGGCTGCTTCGTTAGTGATTATTCCCTCAGCCGGTCCGAATTCGATATTGTCGGTCCAGTTCTTATTGAAGCTGTCAATTGTCCCGGTTTTGGCATTCACAGAGATATATAGGGCATTGCTTGGGAAAAAGTATCCGTTTACCTTCTGTGCAAAAGTATAAGATTCGGATGGGTTATATATGTTGCGATATACAACCGAGTAGATATCTACTGGATCGGCCCTATTATAGACATCCGTCTCTTTGTAGTACTCTTCAAAATACTTCTGAAGGAATGCCTCTGCCTTCTGCTGAAGGGCATTGCGGTCGCGTTCGATACTAGAATAGTCTTCGTCTCCGGGATAACTGGTGCTTAGACTTAAAACTTCTCCAGTTTTTGCATCCATATTCAAATACTTATAGAAGTATCTCACGTATTCGCCTTCTGCACGCGGTGCCTTCTTATAGTAAGAGAGGTTAGCGGTAATCTGTTCAGTACTTTCATTGGTGTAGTAGTTGATTTGATTAAGGGTATAGTCCTCGTCCAGGCCAAACTCGGTAATAGACCTTGCTGCTTTATCGAGTTCATCGCGCTCCAGCACACCTTCGAGTTTTGAGATGCCCTCAAGCTCAACTTCGGTTAATGATCCCCCGGCTGCCTGTGGTGCAGCAGAGTCGGAACCCGTCATCATTTTAGATGTATCATACTCTGCTATATCCCTCATTATGTCGTCGTGAAGCTCTGTAAGGTTAATGAGCTCTCCGGTTTTTGCATTTACTATGTAATCACCGGTTGAGATGGGAAGGTATCTTAAGCCTGCCTTAACTATTTTGTAATCGCTATTATAAAATAATGGTACATACTCGAGCTTCATCTTCACCGTACTAGACAGTAAGTTAAAGGCCTCTTTCTCTGTTGTAACAGGTGTGGCCGACGGGATGTCTGGTAGATACTCAGTATTTTGGTCACTGCGGCTAAAGCTTGAGACCTTTTTGTCCGATGTGGAGACCCTTATGCTAATGCTTATCGGTGTCTCAAGGTTGTTGATTTTTAGTGTACCCCAAAAATAATAGGAGTCGACATCGATAACCTGTTCGTACAAGTCAGAAGCGGTCAGTTCACAGCTCTCGTTCGCTGCGAGAACCTTGTCAAGAAAGGCTTCAGCCTGCTTTTTAGCCTGATCCCTCGTTACCGCCGGAAACTTGGGAGCAAAATCATTTGAGTAGTAATAGTCATAACTGTCTGTGTACCTTGATAACCTGAAAATTTTGCCTGTACTGTCTGCTGTAACGCTTAGTCGTTCACCATCCGATGACCAGTTAAGCGTCCACAGTTCACGAATACTTTTGTCGAGGAGAGAACCGCTGAACTGTGTGTACTCATCACCAACATCAAGTGTTTTTTTCACAAGACGCGTTACTGTAGCAAGTCGCTCATTAACAGTCTCCTCACTGCTTGAGGAAGTATTAGCTGCCACAGGCACAGGAGTCTCCCTTGCCAATGTGTTCACACCAACCGAAGTTAGTAGCACAAAAGAAAGAAAACCGACTGTGACTGTCTGAAGTAAATGCTTCCACCTACTCTTAGTTGTGATGTGTCTTGTTTTCCGATTCATATTGTTACATTCCCCTCTCTAGAATAACAAATTTGTCCGTCAATATATATGTTATGACGAAGGATAATCCATATAGTTCCGTTTACTGAGAATTACTATATCATATTTACCTCTTTACCTCAATTAAAGCTTATATAGAAACACAGTACAGAACATGAGTCTAGACTATTACAGGTAGGTATATTGTTTGATTGAATCGAATAGTATGATATAATTGGAAAGGCACCCGTCCGGTGACAGTGATGTGAATGAGTAATTGGAAGGTGAATGTGCGTGACACTCGAAATGGTCCTTGATATTATTATTCTTGGAATTATTGCTATATTTGTGTATAGGGGACTTTCAAGGGGCCTGATAATGTCGATTTCCGGCTTAGTCTCACTTGTGATGGGGATTTTTGGCGGATCATACCTAGCAAGAACCTTCAGCGGCAAGGTCGGTCAGGTATTGATCAGACCGTGGGTTCATAAAGCTCTTAATCTCGCTTCTGAAGGAGTACAGATACCTGCAGACGGAGTAGTGACAGGAGAGGGGACACTTACTTCGAGCGCTGTCGAGTCTTTGATCGGAGTAATTGAGTCCTCTAATTTACCTTCTTTTTCTTTTGAGGGGACCTTCGGGACTATCGGCAAGCTTATTTATGAGACGGGCTCCGAAATCATACATGCAGCCGCAGATGTAATATCCGAAAGGATTGCATACATAATCATCTTTATAGCTGCTTTTGTCATTATTCAGATACTGGTACGGATCTTGTTCCGCGTGTTAAACTTGGTCGGAAAAGCTCCGGTACTCAATGCTGTCAACAGGCTGAGTGGAGGGGTGCTCGGATTAATCTCAGGGATTTTACTTATAACGCTTGTGATGTGGTTTGCACTAACGTTTGTAAAACCCGCAGTCGAACCTGGTGCGATCCTATCTGACAGTGTAATAAGCAATACCTATTTGGCTAAGTACTTTGACAGGGCGTTGGATTCTATTTTTCATAACGGTATAAGCGGTTGAATGGTGAGATCCAAAGATATATATGACATGGTGCTTCAAATATAAAAACCCCCAAAAGTCAGTTTCGACCTTTGGGGGAGTATTTTATTGTCCGTAATAGGCATTTGAACCATGTTTGCGGAAAAAATGCTTGTTTAGAAGAGGCAAAGACATCTGAGGTGGGATCGAGCCATTGATCACAGTGGACATATACGCCATATTAGCCACTTCTTCGAGCACAACGGCATTTTCAGCCGATGCAGTTGCATCTTTTCCCCAGGTAAACGGACCATGACTGTGGACAAGAACAGCAGGAATGTTCAAGGGGTCTAGCTCCTGGAACCGCTCTACGATTACATTTCCTGTCTCTTTCTCATACTCGCCTTCTATCTCGCTACGTGTCATCTCACGGGTACACGGAATATCACCAGCAAATGTGTCTGCGTGGGTGGTTCCTATTGCAGGAATACCTTGACCCGCTTGTGCCCAGGCAGTTGCTGCCCGGCTATGTGTATGAGTGACGCCGCCAATACCCTCAAAAGCGCGATACAGCACTAAGTGCGTAGGAGTATCGGAGGAGGGCTTTAGGTCACCCTCTAGGACATTCCCATCAAGATCGAGGGCTACCATGTTCTCGGGGCTTAAGTCCTCATAGGGCACGCCGCTCGGCTTAATAAGTACAATTCCCTGTTCACGGTCGATGCCGGAGACATTTCCCCATGTGAATGTGATTAGTTTGTGTTCAAAAAGCAGCATATTGGCACGGTAAACCTGCTCTCTCAATGATGGCAGTAGCACTATCTATTCCTCCAAACTGCATCGGCAGCGATTAAGCTGTCACGAAAAGCATTGATGTCGGTATTTGCATTTATGTGTACAAACTCAATTCCGTTAATGCTAGCAAATTCACGCATATGCTCAGCCGTCAGCGAAAGACTTAGTACTGTGTGGTGAGCACCGCCTGCGTAAATCCATGCTTCGGAAGAGGTTTTGAGGTCGGGTAGAGGGCGCCACATGACTTGAGCAACAGGAAGATTTGGCATGTCTGCAACCGGCTCTACAACTTCAACGTCTGCACATATCATCCTGAGTCGGTCCCCTAAATCCACAAGCGAAACACAAATTGCGTCTCCAGTGCGGGATACAAATTTCATACGGGCTGGCGGTTTGCGGTTTCCTATACCGAGAGGCTCAACAGATATCGTTTTTTCACCGTCTATTTCTGCAATTGAAGGGTCGACCTCCAGCATATGTGCCCCGAGTACAAGGCCGTTATCCGCCATGTGATAGGTATAGTCCTCCATAAACGAACTGCCCTGCACCAGGCCGAATTCCATTCTCTTCATTACTGCCTGCAGGCATGCTGTTTTCCAGTCGCCTTCGCCTGCAAATCCATAGCCCTGTTCCATCATGCGTTGGACAGCCAGACCGGGCAGCTGCTCCATGCCGTACAGGTCTTCAAAGTTTGTTGAGAATGCTGAGGCACTTCTCTCTTCAAACAGTTTCTTCATCGCTAATTCAATACGAGCCTGGTAACGTACTGCATCTGTATCTGTCGTATCGATTGTGTACAGGAGCTCATATTCCCTGATCAGCTCATCTACTTCTTCCTCTGTCAGCGAGTTGATTGCAGTAACCAGCTCGCCCACGGGCAGATAGTTTACCTCCCAACCGA
>FZPS01000010.1_pt481 | contig 10169 bp, 7 predicted proteins | sample 1817821 | NCBI WGS metagenome assembly FZPS01 (sample SAMEA104158645, study PRJEB21678) | metagenome | place: Germany | collected 2015-04-21 | reverse complement strand
AAAACGGGCAGGAAAGCAAATTCAGCCGAAAAAAATAAGTGAAGGCAAGAGGCTAAGACAGGGCTGGGGAATGCCGGACTAAAGCGGCGAGGTTTTCGTGTATCTAGCGCCGTTTTTTCTCAATGCCGCCGAATGCCGTCTGCTCAGCACCATGAAATTAATGAATACAGTCAATTTTCTCTGGGTTCTCTGCGTTTTATATTGTGGGGTTTTGTTTGGACAAGAGGCTTCTCTGCCCTATGGAGCCAGGCTGCTGCCCAATGGCGACTTCGAGCTTAACGGCACTATCCTGCGTAAACAGGCCAGGGAAATCGCGCTGCCCTGCCGTTTTGTCCTCTCCGAAGGAGCACTGGAAGTGATAGTGGCCAAGCCGGACGGGCGTATGCACGAGACCCTGCTGTGCACCGACATTGCCGCCGTGCAGGTGCAGGCAATGCTCTACCTGCTGGGAGCCGAAAACGGCAGCAGACTGCCCGAACAGGGTAGGCAAGGCGACATTGTCGATCTCTTTGTCGAATGGCAGGATGATAAGGGGGAAACGCAAAGACAGCGCATCGAGTACTGGATCATGGATACCAGAAGCGGAAAGAACCTGGAGCCTGCCGGCTGGGTCTTCGTAGGCTCAACCCTGCGTAACGGGGTCTTCCAAGCCGACTACGAGGGCAATGTCGTCATCAATTACTCGGTGGGGGCAACCGTGCTGGACAGCCCGGACCCGGCCGCCAGAGATGACGATACCCTGCATGTCGTGGACGCCAGGAAAAAACAGCCGCAAGAACAGCATAAGCCTATGCTGATCCTGAAACCGCGGCGTTAAAGCTTTTGGACACTAAGGCACACTAAGGCACACCAAGGAGCGGTTTAAGCGATGAAAAACGGCAAATTCGGTTTCGGCATTTTGGGTTGCGGCGTCATTTCCACAGCGCATTTGAAAGGCATTGCCTCTTGCCCGCAGGCATATGTGGCGGCGGTGTGCGACATAGACGAAGACAAGGGGCGCAAGCTGGCCGCCGAAAACGGTAATGCCAAATTTTATAAAGACTATCGCGACCTGGTTAAGGATCCGGAAGTTGACGTGGTCAGCATCTGCACCCCCTCAGGCATACATGCCGAGGGAGTGGTCGCCGCCGCCCAGGCCGGCAAACACCTGCTCTGCGAAAAACCCCTGGATATTTGCGCCGAGAAGATGAGCCGCATGATCGAGGCGGCGGACCAGGCCAGGGTGAAATTGGGCTGTGTTTTTCAGATGCGCACCGACGCCGTAAACATTAAAGCCAGGGAAATTGTGCGCTCCGGTCAGCTGGGCAGATTGACCATGGGCGACGCCTTCATGAAATACTACCGCTCGAGAGCCTATTATGCCAGCGCCGGCTGGCGCGGCACCTGGGAGCTGGACGGCGGCGGCGCGCTTATGAACCAGTGCGTACACGGCATAGACCTGCTGATGTGGCTCATGGACTCGCCGGTGGAACGCGTCTTCGCCAGGGCAAAACACCTGGTGCGCGATATCGAGGTCGAGGATACTTGCTGCGCCAGCCTACAGTTCGCCAACGGCGCGCTTGGAACCATTATCGGCACTACCTCATGCAACCCCGGAGAGCCAACCCGAGTCGAGATACATGGAGACCTGGGCAGTCTCTGCATGAGCGACAAGAAAATCACACATTACGCCGTGACTAGCGAGCCTGACGGACTGGCGCAGGACCAGACGCAGTCGCCCCAGGAGTCACAAAATGACAGCGAAGATAAAATGAGCGCAATGAACGATCCCGGCAAGATATCCTTGCGCGGGCATTCCTTCCTCGTCCACGACTTGATTGCCGCTATCACCGAGGACCGTGAGCCTTACATTGACGGACGCAGTGCCCGGCGCGCCGTGGACCTGATCCTGGCTATCTACGAGTCGGTGCGCAGCGGCAAGGATGTCCAGGTGAAATACGGCGCCTAGACCTCGCCTAAAAAAAGAAACAGGGTTTGGGATACGATGGGGCTTGGCCGCAATGGCTCAATTAAGCGAAAACGACTTGGTGTGTTTTAGTGTGTCTTCGTGTCCAAAAAGCCCTTGAACCACTAAAGTCCATTTGGTGCCCCGAAGGGGCAACCTAATACAGCCCAGGGTAAAAGCCCCCCCCGAATCCGGCGCCCTGTAGGGGCGCCACTAACGGCCTTTCGGCGTTATGACCTTTTTGGACGGGATCTATATTGGGAGCAAGGCATGTTTAAGCAATTCAAGGTAGCCAGCTTTAAACCATATTTTTTGCTTGCAGCCCTATTTGTGTTTTCCTTTGCCGTTTCTGCGGATGAGGCCGGGGGCTGGCGGGAGCTGCTTAAAAACCCGGCCTTCGATGAGGCTGGTTCCGGCACCGCCAACTGGTCTTTGCGCAGTGCCGGCTACGGCAGCTTCAAGGTGATTGATGCCGAGGAGGGGGAGAGCGGCAATATTCTGCAGGCCAATGTGACGCAGACCTCGGCCAAGCCTTGGTCAATGGAGTTATTGCAGGAGCTGGACAGCGACATGGAGCACGGCTCAGTGCTTCACATTAGCTTCGAGTATAAAATAACACCAAATTACAGCTTCCATTTCTATTGGCAGGTGCAGGCCTCCCCTTGGCCTAAATTGCTTTCCCTGAAATTCACTGAGCCGGTGGATAGCTGGAAAAGCGTCCAGGTCGCTGTACCAATACACGAGGACTATTTTGCCAAAAAAACCGCTTTTTCCTTTCACTTGGCCGAGGCTCTCGGGCAGCTTGAGCTGCGCAATCTCTCCGCCAAGCTCTATCCGCCAGGGCACGATCCGGAAAAGCTGCAAACCAATGTCAGCCCGGTGCTGGGCGGAGACTTTTACGACAAGGACTGGCGTGCCCTGGTTTTGCAGAAGATCGAGCGCAACCGCAAGGGGCTTTTACAGTTGAGTCTGCAAAAGGAGGGCAAGGCGCTGCCAAGGGTAAAAGTGGCTCTGCGTCAGAAAAGCAGCTCATTCTCGCTCGGGGTGGAGGCCAGTGCCGCCCTGCTCAGCCCTAATATACTCAAACGCCGCGAACTGTCTCAACTGCAGGCTCAGATCGCCCCGTTTTTCGGCCTGCTGCCAGACTATCGGAAGATCAGCTTGGGCAATCCGCTTTTCGAACACATATCCTTTTATGACGGCATGCTTTGGCGCGACTACGAGACCTGGGGCCGGGCAGTGCTGCCGGCCTTGCTCAAACAGTGCCAGGCCGCCGGCAAGACACTGCGCGGCCACGCCCTGTTTACACCGGCATATATGTTCGCCCCGCCTAAATGCCGCGGCCTGAGCCGGGATAAGCTCTGGGAACAGCTGATGAAACACATCGAGACAATGTGCCGCCAGTTCTCCGCAGAGTTGCAGGCCTGGGAAGTGCTGCATGGAGCCATAGAATATAATGAAATATATAACTTTATCGGAGTGGAAAGCATCCCGGAGGCATTCAAGCTGGCGCGGAAAAACGCTCCCGGACGCCAATTGCTGCTCAGCGACCTTAACTCGCTGGGCGAAATCTCTGAAGTGCCTTTGAACGACTTGATAGAGCTGCTGGAATGGCTCAAGGCAGAAGAGGTGGAAATAGATGCATTAGTATTGGGCGTCAATCTCAAGCGACTAGACGTTGCTCCCCAGTCAATGGAAAAGCGTCTGGAGCGCCTGGCAAGCAAGAGCAGTCTGCCGGTATATATCAGGGACTTTGCGGTCAATGAGGAGAACCCTGATATTCAGGCCGACATGCTGCGCGACTACCTCCTATTGTTTTTCTCACGCCGTGAGCTACGCGGTGTCAGCCTGGGTGAGCTTTGGGAGACGGCTTTAGTGAATGCCAATATGGCGTACTACGACAAGAAGATGCAGCCGAAAAAAGCCATGCTGGCCATCCAAAAACTAATGCAGGAAGACTGGCAAAGCAACCTGGAGCTGGAGAGCGACGAGAACGGCGAGTTGGAAACCAGTCTCTTTCTAGGGCGCTACGACTTGGAGGCCAGGTACAATGGACAGCTCTGGAAACAGGAACTAGAGATCGCCGACCCCGACCTGGCCGTGAAAATCACCTTGGTGCTCGACGCCAAGTGAGCCTGGTCTGCCAAAAGCTAATTGTACACTAGGACACACTAAGTCACAGCAAGTCTTTCTGATATAGGGAGGGTGTCTTGAACAGCATAAATGTAAATAGTTCCGAGCAAAAAGCCGGCAGATTGTTGGCATATATTGCGTCTCAATTTGATTTGCAACCTGAACAGCTGCCTGACGGTGGCTGGCTGAAGGGCGGCCCGGAAAGCCGCATCAGTAAAATCGCCGTGGCCTGGAGATTAACCGGCCCAGTGCTGCAGAAGGCGCTAAACGAAGACTGCGATTTTATTGTGTTTCACGAGTCGCCATACTGGCAGGAAAGGCGGGACCCCGAGTTGTACCGCAGCAGCGGAGCTTATAAGAGCGCCGATGACTGGCTTTTACACCCGGATAAAAAATTGCGTCAACTCGTTGAAAACAGCAAAGCTTGTTTTCTGCAAATACATTATGGTCTTGACCGGCTCTGTATCTATGACTGCTTTATACAGGCTTTGGGTCTGCAATGCGACAAACACGGGGAAAAATACGAGTGTGTCTACACCTTGCAAAACCCCATGAGCCTGGAGCAAATCGCGGCACAAATCTGCCGCAGACTAAAGCTGGACTGTGTGCGAATATTGGGAAATCCGCAACAAATAACAAATAAATTCGGCAATTGCTGGGGCGGGGTTGGCCTATCCGCAAATTTATATTTCATCAGAAGGGCTATTGAAATGGGAGCCGAGCTGATTATTGCCGGTGAAATGGACGAGATGGGAATGCGTTTTATGCAGGACTGCGGAGTGGCTGCCATAGAAACCGGACATTATATCAGCGAAGCCATAGGATTGCAGTATTTTGCCGAACAAGTATGCCCGCAGATTTATGATTCAATCCCTGCTAAATTCTATGCCGGGCATTATCCGCGCCCCTGGCAAATGTATCAGAATAAACTCTGACACCAGATACCCCTGGCGCACCGAAGAGGCGCGACCGGCATCCCCTTAGCCCTGACGAACCGTTTGCACGCGGGCTTTAAATCAGAACCAGCCAGAAACCAAAGCTTAAAAAGCCTGCTGTGCCTTCGTGTCCAAATTCCTGCCAGGCCACCTTTTTGGAGGCGGTCTAATGCGGATGCCTCCAAAAAGATTTTTTAACCGTGCAAGGCGCAAAAAACAGGAGCTTGTATTGCCGACTCCTGTTCTGTGGTTTTTTGACCAATTGGGGCAAAGCTGCGATTACTTCTCCAGCAATAGCACTTTGAAGCCGAAGTCCTCAACCAGGATAGGGGCATTCAAGTCCAGGGGTTTTTGCCCAAACGCCTCGCTGGCCTGGTATTGCTCCAAGTCAAAGCCAGGTATGGCTACTCTCACCGCGGCGCTTTGTCGTTTCAGGTTTCCCAGCATTAGCAGCAGGCGCTGGTTGCCAGGCCAGCGGTAGTAGCTGAGTTTGACTTTTTCGTCGTCGCTTTTTCCGCCGCCCTGTTCCCAGTAGCCGACAAACTCGGCCTTGCCCACTTGGAGCTCGGCAAACAGCCTCCAGTAGTCTTCCACGGCTGCGTACCAGGCCCCGGTCATTGGCACGTCGTGAATCAGGCACATCATCAGGCAAGGCTTGGTGTACTGGCGGCGCATCTCTGGCTCCATGCGGCTCAGGTTGCCGCCGAACTTCCGGTATTGGGTGAGGAATTGCACTCCGGCGCCATAGATGCGGCTGTTGTAGTTGGACTGCCATTTTTCCAGCGGGGTTTCTTCAATATAGACATGCAGCCCCTTTTGGATGCTGTGCATATACTCCTCGCCTGGGTATATGAGGTCATAGAAGCTGTTGATGGCGGGGTAGTACTTGTCCCAGGAATGTGTGAACATCAGGCCTTCCTGGCCGCGGTGTTTTCTGATGATCTTGTAGAACCTCTCATAGGCGTCCCTGGCTCCGAACATGGAGTAGTTTCGCACCTTCTTGTCTGCCCTGAAAACATCACGAAGGCTGGTTTGCTTATATGGCAAATCCGTGCTGGTCATGCCTCCGCCGTCGGTGTACAGTCCCACGAAGACCTGGTAGTCTTGGAGATAGCGATCTACGTAATAGGCCATGAAATCAACATATTCGCTATTGTTTGGGCATACCGGGTTGCAGGTGTAATATACGGTTTGGTCAATTTTATCTACGCAGTAGTCATGGCGGGGCTGCACAACTCCGCCAACCTTGCGCTGCCAATCTCCGTAGTAGAAATCAAAGATCGGGTTTTCGTCCGGTATGGCATTCATAAAGGTGTACGGAATCAATTTTGTCACCTTTGCTCTCCGGTTTGCCAGGGTTTTTTCCCAGTGGGCAATTCCAGGCGGGTTTGGCTGACTGAAGTCGATGCCCCGATAAAACGGGTTATACCCCATGCCGGTCCAACCCACCACCTGTATGTTTTGCCCCAGCAGTTGCCCCCAGCCGCTGTCATGTATGTCTCGCCAGTCGCCACGCAGGGGTTTGGCTGGCGTTGCGATTATGCCCAAGACGTAGGTGGCTGCCTCTTTTAGGCTGACTTTGCCGTCAATGAGTTTAGCCGTCAGTGCGACTCTGCCGTCGGGCAGGCGTCGCATCTCCAGCGGGTCTGTATTTTTGTCGCTAAACCAATTGGCGTCATTATCGCTGAATAGACAGAGGCCTCGCCTGGTTCCGGTTGCCCACAGCGAGGGGAATGCCTGCACCAGGCCTTTGCTCTGCCAGTCCTCCTGGAAGTTGGGCGACAGGCTGTAGCGGGCATTTTCTGCCGGCAATATGGTTTTGACTTGCAAGCTGTTGATGTTCACCGGAGTCGAGTCTGGCAGCAGCCTTAGGTCATAGCGTAACATACCGTCGTAAGCCAAGTAGCGGAGCCACTCCAGTTTCACCCGGCCATCTTGGCTTTGCATCAATCCACGGCAACGATATTGCTCGTCGGCGCGTTGCAAAACCGTCTCGGAAAGCGCTTGCAGGCCTTGTTCCTTGCCGTCAATCTGTATAAGCAATTGCATGGGGGTGTCCAGCACTGCTTCACCGGCATTGTTGACGGCACTGGGAAAGGGGTTTGCCTCACTGAAGAAATACTCTGTTTGCAGCGTGCTTATGCTTTCAGCAGCATACTTCAAGGCGCTGTACGGAAAGGGGGGCTCGGGTTCCAGGCCTTTGCGCTGACGCAGGAAAACATCCGATGGGCGGATGAAGGGTCTGCTGCGGCTCATCAGGTTTTCTCCCTCCCACACTTTCAGTTCCACCCGGTATGCCCCTTCCGGCAGCTCGCCGACATCCAATTCCAGTTCGCTGGCCAGCGCTTGAATCAGGCCTTTGCTTTCGGCTACGACCCGGTTGTTTTCGTCCGTCAAAAGCAAGTGGTAGGGTATGCCGCCGGAATTCAGCTGGGCGGACAGCAGTCCTTCCGCACCTTGCAGATCGACATTGGCTAAAATCTTCTTCTCCGAGGCCAGGCTGCGAATCTGCAGGCTTATAGCCTCCTTCACCTGAAACCTGGTTTGCATTTGAAAGACCGGCTTGTCTGTCTCGCTCAGTTGCAAATCAAGGTCAACCATGCCGGTTCCAGGAGCCTTGCCCCGCCATTTTCCTCCGTCTTCGGGAAGCTGGCCTTGTTCACTGAAATCGATGCCGGCACCTTTCAAGTCCAGTTTGTAGCTGGTTTTTTTACTGCTGCGCAGGTTGATATCATAGTCTCCGTAGTTGAGTTTACCTGGCCAGGCCAGCCGCGTATTCAGGCCGTCATTTCTCAGTTCCACCCTGCCCATGTTATGAAAGAACATAAGTAGCGGTTTTTCCACATTCCAGCAGACCCACCTGTCCATCAGGTCATTGTACTCGGGGCGCAACATGCAGAATTGCATGTAAATCGGGCCAGGCTGATCCAGTTCCAGCAGCGAGAAAGGAAGCTCCAGCTCGGCACTCCAGCCCTGTTCAGTAACCCTGGCCTGGCGGCTGACCGGCGGCTCCAGCCATTGGCCGTCGGCATTTCTGAAGGCCCAGGCGTTGTTTGGGGCGATGGCCAGCTGACAATACTGCGCCTCCGGTCTGCCCAGGCCGCGCCAGGACAGCTCGAACTCGCTGCCGCGGAACACCTCCTGTCCAAAAGAGTTGTCAGGGGCGCCGGGCAGAATGCGGCTGGCTTTCGCCTCAAAGCCGACCAGCAGGTTTTTGCCGTCGTGCTTCAAGTATACCAGAGCCTCAAAATCACTGTTGAAGACCCCGCTGCCATTCATGCAACCCAGGGGAAACATACTGGCATCCGCCCATTCGGAGTGGTCGATGTGCCCATCAATGCTTGGAGAGCGCGCGCTCAAGGGTGCCACGGCAAGCGACTGTTTCCTTTGCACGGAGGCGCCCCGCACCAAATCGTAAAGCTCCTTCACCCTCGTCTCCGTAAAAGGCTGGTCATAAATTTTCAGCGGCCCCAGCTCACAGGCGTCTTTTTTTGCCATGCGCCAAAACTGTTTGGGCATAAACCACATTTTCCAGTTTGAATTGAATGTTTTTTCCACCGGCAGGCCATAGCTGACACTGCCCACCGGGGTGCCGTTAATATAGGCTGAGACCTCCATGGAGTTCCAAGTCAAAACTACATGGCTCCATTCATTGGCCGTCAACAAGTTTTCCCTCAGGGCATTTTGCGCATATACCTGGCGGCGTTCCTTGCCTATGTCCAACATGGAGCGGTAGTTCACCTGCATATCCCCATTTTCCTTCATATTGCTGTAGGCCACATAGAAATGCTGCGTCCAGGTGCCGCCGTTGCCGCCGTCTATGGCGAATATCGGTATGTAGTGATTGGCGTCGGCGGCGGGGCGCAGCTTGTTGCCCCAGCCCAGGGGCTTTAGCCAAAACACCAGGCTGCCACGGTCTATATTGAACCAGGACGGATCAAGCTGAAAGGATAAATCCTCATCGGCGGAAAGCAAGACGCTCCTGCCCCCGTCAGGAGTGGCCTGGGACTTGAACTGCGGCTCGGCGGGAGAACTGTGCGCCGACAGGACACCGGAGCGCAGCCTCCCCTGAAAAGCATCGCCATAGTCAAGGCTGAATATCGGAGCCTGCCCATAAATCAAGGAACAATTGAGCAAAAGCAGCAAGACGGCAAAAAACTTGGCGAAATTGAACACTGTAATCCTCCATTAGGTAAATAACAGACTTTGAAGACGTCTTTTGGTCAACGCCATAAAAAAGCTTGTCTGCGGCGCAGTGCGCGACGGTTTCAAGGCAGATAATACCAGGCCCGCTGATACACTTGCCAGGTGGCTGTCTGCCAGAAACTCCTGGCCCGCATGTCGACGTGCCAATCCAACCAGAGGTAGTTGGAGCTGCGCATGCCGTCATGGCGATAGCGTATTTTGTCGCCATGATAATCGGTGGGGCTGCCGTAGGAGGGAGACACCTCGCAAATCACCAGGCGCTCGGAGGCGTGCCCAACCACCGAAACCTTGCGGTAAAGAGCTGGATACCCGTCCTGGTAGCGGTCCCGCCGCAGCCAGTACATGGGCGAATAATTGAAGGAGGCGGAGCCGGCCGCAGTCGTGGTCTGCTCCTGGTCACACCAGTATTGACGATAGTATTGGCTGTTGGCAACGCCGGGCTTGTATTGCGACATGTAACCGGCGCTGGCCAAAACGTTGATGCCATAATCACCGCCGGGAAAAGTGTCGTCCCAGTCATCAAGATACATCACGTAAAAAGCGCCAATGTTCTTCAGCTTGTTCATGCAACTGGTTTGCATGGCCCGGTCGCGAGCCTTGCCCAAGGCAGGTAAAAGCATGCTCGCCAAGACGGCAATGATGGCTATGACAACCAAAAGCTCAATTAAGGTGAAGCGGTATTTGCAACGCATGGCGGATACTCCTTTCTTGAAGCCTAAAACTCTGACTCACCGGTCGAGGTACAATATAAGCGGCAATGTTAATTTGTCAAACAGGCTAGTTGATTTTTTAACTCTAAGGTCGCGCCCGCTGGTTTTCAGGCCGTTTTTTGGGAGAAACCCGCCCCGGGCCTGGCTCGCGGCGGCCCCTCCGCCGGGCGGATTTATCAATCGCCTTGTCCAGGGTGTATATTAGACCCCGTCCAAAAAGTCTTTGAGCCACTAAGGCAC